>Ga0154020_10006683_pt1 | contig 13512 bp, 6 predicted proteins | sample Klosneuvirus_201_FD_109709 | JGI IMG/M metagenome (GOLD analysis project Ga0154020, IMG submission 109709) | Active sludge microbial communities from wastewater, Klosterneuburg, Austria - Klosneuvirus_20160825_MG | ecosystem: Engineered > WWTP > Aerobic digester > Activated sludge | place... | reverse complement strand
GGGTGCAAACTCAACCAACACCATCGGTTCTTCAACTGGGACGAACTGGATGTTCGGCACTACGAACATCAATGCGAACGTTGATGCGAACACGAACATCGGTATGATGTCGGGCAACACGTCAAGCATCGTTCTTGCAGCAGGCATCAACGGCAGCATCATAATGGAGAACATCGATCTTGATGTGCCGTATGCATTCCTTTCATTGAACCCAATGCGTCAGGTTCGCCAAACGCTTGGCACCAACCTCGCACTCGAAGGTATCCAGTTCCAGAACGGCGCCTTCCGCTTGGGCAGCGAGAACACCACGATCAATCCGCTTCTTTCAACGCGGTACGTGAATCTTGCCAATCAGCAATTGAACTTCACTGGTGTGAACGGAACGAAGACGCTCATCAACCTGAACGGCGCCTTCCCAACGGTGAACATCACCGCTACAACGAACATCAATACAACAGGCACAGATCTCACAACGATCGGTAGCCCAGTTAGCAAGACGATCATTGGTGGCGAGCTCGACCCACGCGGCGTGATCCGCAATCAAATGGGTTCGGTTGTCGTTCTCGATGAGTTTGAACAATACGGTCAAGCACAGATCAACTTTGGAACGGAAGCCAATACCTATATCGGTAATCCAACCGGTGCAGGTCAGCAGCAAAACGTAGAGATCGCAGTAGGGGGCGGAGCAGGCCCGAATGGTGATCTCAAGCTGATCAATATCAAGACGGAAATGCCGATCGATGACATTCTGTGGATCCGCGCTGACAACAAGGTTCGCCGGACACCATTCGCAGACCTCGACGATGAAGGCATCCACTTCCAGAATGGCAAGTTCCGCCTTGGTGTTGCTGCTTCGGATGCTACACCGCTTCGCACGAACTCGTACGATGAGAATCGTTTCGTGAACCTTGATGCATTCAAGCTCGGATTTACGAATGGTTCCGAGGGTGTTGACGGTGTAACGTTCTTCGACCTCAATGGCGCAACAAGCACGGTAGGTATCGGTGAAGTTGCAACAGCCTCGCATCTCCTCACGATCAATGGTACGGCTCAAACGAACTCGGTCGCTATGCCGAACGTGCGTATCCGTCACCTTGGCGGACTCGAGTTCAACCCAACAGCAGATCCTGTCCAAGACTATGTAGATGTAACAGACAATGGCATCATCATCGGCGATCTCAATGGCGATCTCGTTAAGTGGGATGAATCCGATGTGATCGGTGCCTTCGCATGGCTCCGCACAGGTAATGAGATCATGGATGGTAACAACATCCTTGGTACACTCAATCCGATCGATCTCGACGTTCGTACGAACAACGTAAACGCGATGACGATCAGCAATGTCGATCAAACGATCGGAATGGGGACAGCCCCTTCCATCGGACTTGCTCGACTCAATGTTGACGCAACGGCACTGGGTGCTCCAAGTGTTGGCATCATTGCCAATGCGCAAGACGTTGGTATGCAGATCGGCACAACGGGTAATCCTTTGAATGCCATCGAAGTAGATGCTACCGGCGTTGGTCTCCTTATTCGCAAGAACAATCCAAATGGACCGGCAGTTGGCGTATCGATCGATCGCTCAACAACGGGCCTCCAGATCACCTCTGCTACAAACGCGCTTGATGTAGAAGGTCAATCCTTCTTCAACGGCGACATGCGAATCGAAGATGATGGAACGAATGGTTTTGGCGGCGCTGACGGTGTTACCCTCATGCGTCTTCGTGGTGGTCCTTCCCAAGGCACGAACAACCTCCTCGTTGTTGAGAATAACGCCGGCGAGAATATCATTACAGCATGGGAGTCCGGAGCAGGCGTCAGCCGCGTTCGTATCGGTTCCAATGCCAATCAGGGCCAGATCGATATGCGCAACGGAGTACCGGGCGGCACTGCTCGCATCGACGTTGCCAACACCTTGAACTCAACACAGATTTATCGCATTCCAACGATCGAGGCAACTGGCACGTTTGCAGTGGCTGTTGGTCAAGGAAACGTAGACGACATTCTTCTGTCGAACGGCACCGGCAACCGTGCCATCTGGACTGGCTCGTCGATCGCAGAACAAGGCGTTAGCTACGTGAACGAGGGTGGTCCGAAGCGCTTCCGCATGGGCGGTCTTGCTAACACGGACGTTCCGTTCCTTGACAATCGCTTTGTGAATCTCAATACGTTCAATCTTTCCTTCACAGCTAACGGTGGTGCAAACACACCGCTTGCAATTACGGGTGGTGTTAACAACGGCGTGACATTGCAGAGCCGTGGTACTGGTACACTCAACCTGACAACGGTAGGCACTGGTGCGATCAACATCACTGGTAATGCCGCTGCTGCTGGAGGTAACTCTATTGTCATCGATCCGGGAACAGCAGGTGGTGCTGGCAACGAGTATGATCTTGTACTCAACAACATCCAGTCTCTGAGTCCTATCCAAGATGTCCTTTGGATCACAGCAGGAAACGAAGTGCGTCGCGCATCATTCGTCAGCATTGCAAACGAAGGAATTGAGTTCGAATCAGGCGCCTTCCGCCTAGGCGGAACACCTGACGGAACAAACCCACTCGTGAGCGACCGTTATGTGAGCTTTGATGGTGTTGGTGGTCAACTCACCTTCAGCACATCTACCAGCGAGCGTATGCTTCGCTTCACAACTGCTGGCAATGTAGAGATCAACGCCAGCGGTAACGGTTCAACCACGATCGGTAGTGCCGCAGCAGGTGCTATTACGGCACAGTCGGTCAGCACGATCGGAATCACAGCAGGAACGTCGCTTACGTTGGCATCGACCGCCACCTTCATCAATACGGGCTCGGGCAATGTCAACATTGGTAATACGCTCGGCACAAACACTGTGATAGGCTCAACTGACGTTGACGGAAACACAACGATCAATACTGGCGCAAGTGCCTTCACAACTCAGATCGGTACAGGGGGCAATACAGGCCTTGTAACGATCGGTAGTCCAACGAATGCAGTTTCGATCCTTGGTGCCACAAACACCATCACAGGCACGAACAATGACATCAGCGGCATCACAACAGTTGTTGGCGTCACAAGCATCAACTTCACCGGCACAGCAAACACAACCATCGGTAACACCGGGGTTGGCGCAACAACGGTAACCCTGAACGCAGGAACAACCGGCAACATCGTTATGGGTGGTGTGGACGCAGATGCCACTCCGATCAACATGCTCTCTCTGAATGGAGCAAACGAAGTTCGTCAGACAGCGCTTTCTGGTATGGCAGATCAAGGTCTGATGTACGAAGGCGGTCAGTTCCGTCTTGGTCACTCCACCAACGGAACGAACCCGATCCTCGTGAACAGATTCGTTCGCCTCAATGGTGGCAATCTGACGTTCAATACGGCTGGTAACACGCTCCTCGACCTGACCAATGCCGGTAACGTAGGCATCAGCACAACCGGTGCTGGTACAACAACGATCGGTAGTGCGGCAGCCGGAGCCATTTCGGCACAGTCGGTATCAACCATCGGTCTCACAGCCGGTACAACGTTCACAGTTGCTTCAGCAACATCGAACATCAACACCGGTTCGGGTAATGTGAACATCGGCAACACAGCCGGCACGAACGCACTGACGGGTACGCAGAACAACATTACTGGCTTCGCTAATCTCAATGGTGACCTTCGTGTGGAAGATGTGAACGGTGCCACACCATCAAATGATGGTATCACACTCTTGCGTCTTCGCGCCGGTACACTACAGGGAACCAACAATCTCCTTGTGGTTGAGAACAACGCCGGTGAAAACATCCTTACTGCCTATGAGTCGGGTGTTGGTGTTAGCAGAGTTCGTATCGGTTCGGTTGTGAATCAGGGTCAACTCGACATTCGCAACGGCGCTCCGAACGGCCTTGCTCGCATCGATGTTGCCGCGGCTCTTACAACAACAGAGATCTACCGCATCCCTGCGGTGAACGGTCCTGGTACCTTCGCCATCGCGCAAGGTCAAGGCACGAATGGTCAGATCCTTCGCAGCAACGGTGCCGGTCTCAATGCTACATGGGAAGATCCTAACAATCTCTTCGTCTTTGAGAACGGTCTTACAGAAGTTGCACCGAACGTTGTCCGCCTTGGTGGCACGCTCAACCAAGCATCAACAACAGTTGACATGAACGACAATAACCTCACGTTCTCGAACGGTGCAGGTACGTCAACATTCACTCTCGGCTCAGGTGCAGGCACAACGAATGTGGTTGTCACACCGGGTGCAGCTGGAACAGTAACGGTGAACAACCTCCCTGCAGGTTCACAGAACGATGATCGCATTGTGATCGACGGGGCTGATCAGATCCGTCGCATCGCGAATCTCGGCGCTGTGTACTTCGCACGGAAGTCTGCAACGGAAGCACGTAATGGTGGTGTAGCTGCCGCGGCTGACGTTGATATGACGATCCCAGTGGCAGGTGGTCAGACATTCGAATTCGAGATCTACGTTCAATACAGTGGCTCGCATTCACCTCAGTCGTCACTTGATCTTGCAGTAACGGGTCCGGTAGCAGCGGCAACCGATATCTCCTACGGTATCGTAACGGCCGGTCAAGCTCTTGCCCCTTCTAATGTTGATGGTTCAGGTTCCTTCATCAGCAACATCGGTGTTGACATTGTACCGGCTTCACGTGTGACGGTCCTGGTAAAGGGCTTCATCACAACGAATGCTGCGGGCAATGTCACCTTCGTATGGGGTGATGACTCCGATGACCTTCCGGGCGAGTCGATCTCTGTCCATGCTAACTCGTACATCAAACTCACGCGCGTTCAATAAGAAGCGCCGAGCATTACGGGCATAGCATGCCCAGCCCCAACACAACGAAAAATTTGAGCGTGAAGGAACATATGAACATGCAACGCACACTTAAGGTCATGGCACTCGGCATTGTGACGGCACTCAGTGTCGGCTCGGCCATCGCACAGACCGGTACATTGCAAGGGCGACAGCTCTTCCTGTACGATAATGGAACAGGTCCAAACCTGAACCGCATCTCGGTACAAACGCCGGCCGATGCCACGTTGGTCTCGAATTGGGCGCTCACGCTTCCGGGAACGGCCGGCGTAGCGAACCAACTCCTGGTCAACACAGGCGGCGGGGTTATGAACTGGACGTCAACACTGACGCTTCAGGATCTCACCCTGACCGGTGATCTTGGAGTTGGCGGTAATACCACGCTTGGTGATGCACCAACGGACATTGTTACGGTCAACGGAACAATGTCGTTCCCGGGCCTCACGGCTGGACAGCCCCTTCAAACAAATGCGTTGGGTGAAGTGGTCAGCGAATTGATCAACCTCACCGGAGCGGCCGACGTAACAGGAACACTTCCTGTAACGAATGGTGGTACGGGGCTCTCCACTGTTGTCACAGGGGACATCCTCTTTGGCAGTGCAGCGAACACGCTCAGTGCACGAGCCATCGGCGGAGCAGGTGATCTTCTTACGGTAACCGGTGGCGTCCCTGTGTGGGAATCACGCGCATCGGTCATTGGCTCAACAGTGTGGACACTCGGCGGAAATACCTCGGGTATCACTGGTGTGAACAACATCCTTGGTATCAATATGGTTTCGGCCGCGCCGCTCCGCTTGTATGCAAATGGAAATGAAATCATGCGACTCACCGCAACAGGGGACGTACGCATTCAGAACCTTGATGGTGTTGGTGCAACACAATTGAATATTGTTGGTACGGCCACACAGGCAGGTGCTAATCTTCTGAACATTCAGAACAGCGCGTTGAATTTTGCTTTCCGTGTTGATGAGCAACCAGGCACACTGGCACGTATTCAAGTTGGTGACGGAACGCTCGACGGTCAGATCCGCCTCTTTAATGGCGTACCTGGTGGTGTTGCAAACATTGCCATTCAAAACAACTTGGCGGCAACACGTGCTTATACGATCCCAACCATCGAAGCAGCCGGACGTTTTGTTGTTGCAAACGGGTCGGGCACAGTAGACCAGATCCTCCTTAGCAACGGCAATAACAATCGGTCGGTATGGTCATCGGCCATCCCAACAACCGTTACCATGTCCTTTACCAGCATCACGAACGGTACAAGCACAGGTACACTTCTTATTGGTGCTGGTGGATCACTTGCCCCATCTGGTGGCGGTACGATAACAGCAAATGCCTATGACGGCATCCTTCCTGTTGCCAATGGCGGCACGGGGCTTTCCACCATCACACTCAATGGTGTGATGTATGGCAATGGCACAAGTGCTGTTCAAACAACAGTTGGCACAGACGGACAGATCCTCACTGCAGGAGTAGCCGGTCTTCCAACATGGTCGAACACTCTTCCTGCTGCTACGGTAGTACCATTCGATCGTTTGGAAGACGGTAACAACAACCAAGCCCTGATGGTTGTTAGTGGCACTGCAACACTCACTCCTTCCGGAACGGGTGTTATTGAGGCAAATGCCATCACAGGTCTTGCCGGCAACGGAATGGTTGCTCGCACTGCAGCCGGCACATTCGCCGCTCGCACGATCGTAGGCACATCGCCGATCGCCGTTGCGAATGGTGACGGTGTAGCCGGCAACCCAACGATCTCGATCTCCGGTGCAATTCCTGTCGCCAATGGCGGTACGGGGCTCACCACAGCCACAAGCGGATCGATGCTCTATGCAAGCGCAGCTGATGTTTACTCGTCACTCGCAGCCGGAACAGCAGGCCAAGTACTTACAATGTCGGGTGGTTTCCCAGCATGGTCGAGCAGCATCCCTTCCGGAACAACGATCAGCTTCGCTGACGTAACCGCTGGTACGAACCTTGGCGATGCATTGGTCATTGGCGCGGGTTCATCCCTTTCAGCAACGGGTGGTGGAACGATCACAGCAAATCAGTTTGCATCGGCCACATCAGCATCAAATCTAGTTGACCTCGGTGCAGCTTCGGCAGAAGTTGCTGGCGTTCTTCCAATTGCCAACGGTGGTACGGGTCTCAGTACGGCTCCACTCTCGAATCAGATCCTCGTTGGAAATGGAGCGGGCTACACACTTACAGATCTCAGTACGATCTCCTGGATCCCGGGTGGTAACACTGGAATTACAGGTGTGAACAACATTCTGGGCATCACTGATGCAAATGTCAACCCACTTCGCGTATACACGAATAACACTCAGCGTTTCGCAGTAGGTGCCGCAGACTATAGCATTACGTTCAACAATCCAAACGTACTCGGCTCGGTTGCAAGCATCGCGTCAGCACGTGAACTTCGTCTGCAACAATCTGGCGATGTGTTCGGATTTTCGCGTCTCAGCTTGCAGCATCGCAATGGATCCAATGGTGCTTTGTTCGAAACGGATCCAGCTGGTCCGGCACTGGTCGACTTCGGATTTAAGCCGGGTGCAGGCGTTCAATCAAACATTCGTCTCGAAGCTCGCGCAGCATCACTCCGCAATGCAGCCAACGCTCCTAACGGTGAATTCCAGTTCTTCATGAATACGACAGGCGCGCCGATCTATACACTTAGTGTAGGTTCATCGACGGCCGTCTTTGAAAATGTATCTGTCGGCGTTGGCGATGCCACACCAGATTCGCGTTTCACTGTTGGTAACTCTTCCGAGTTCCGAGTGAGCGCAACTGGTGACCTCGTTCGCATCAAGAACGTTCCTTATGTATGGCCTGCAGCAAATGCCACAGGCGTACTCACGAATGACGCTTCAGGCAACCTATCATGGGTTCCAGTTAGCGCAACGTCTCTCTCTGGAGTTGTTCCTGTTGCCAACGGCGGTACCGGGCTCTCCGCAGCACCGATCAACTCCATCCTGTACGCAAGCGCAGCCAACACGTACTCATCGCTCACACCGGGCAACAATCAGATCCTCATCTCGGGTCCGGCCGGTGTGCCGGTGTGGTCGAGCTCACTTCCAGCAGCAACAACGGTTCCGTTTAACCAGATCGCAACTGGCGCTAACAGCACAGCTGCGATGACAGTTGATAACGGCGCATCGATTGTGCTCGGCACAGCCGGCGCGATCATCGAAGCAAATCGTTTCATCGGATCGGGTTCAACATCAAATGCTGTGGATCTGGCAACTGCTGAAGTAAACGGCATCCTTCCGATCGCCAACGGCGGTACAGGATCAAGCACAGCATCAGGCGCACTGAGCAATCTCGGCGGTCAGCCACTTGATGCAGAACTCACATCGATCTCAGGACTTGCTGGAACCGGATTCCTTACACAGATCGCTGCAGGCACATACGCACAACGCACTATCGTCGGCACATCACCGATCAGCGTAACGAATGGCGACGGTGTTGCAGGCAACCCAACAATTGCTCTTACAGGCACTGTTGGTGTAGCCAACGGCGGTACGGGGCTCACCACTGCCGCTACTGGAAGCGTTCTCTATGCTAGTGCTCCGGACGTGTATTCATCGCTGGCACCTGGTGCAGCGGGAACGGTCTTGACAATTGTGGCTGGACTGCCTGTATGGCAAGCACCTTCTGCAGGTTCGTTTGGATCGATCACTTCGGGAACAAACAACTCCGCCACAATGACGGTTGACAATGGCGCGTCTATCGTGCTAGGTACGGCAGGTGCGATCATCGAAGCAAATCGTTTCATCGGATCGGGTTCAACATCAAATGCTGTGGATCTGGCAACTGCTGAAGTCAACGGTATCCTTCCGATCGCCAACGGCGGTACAGGATCGAGCACAGCATCAGGCGCACTGAGCAATCTCGGCGGTCAGCCACTTGATGCAGAACTCACATCGATCTCAGGACTTGCTGGAACCGGATTCCTTACACAGATCGCTGCGGGCACATACGCGCAGCGCACTATCATCGGTACATCGCCGATCAGCGTTGCTGATGGTGACGGTGTTGCCGGTAACCCAACGATCTCCATCTCCGGTGCTATTCCGGTAGCCAATGGCGGTACGGGGCTCACCACTGCGCCGATCAACTCGATCCTCTATGCAAGCGCAGCCAACACGTACTCATCGCTCACACCGGGAAACAACCAGATCCTCATCTCGGGTCCGGCAGGTGTTCCGGTTTGGTCGAGCTCACTTCCAACAGCAACAACGGTTCCGTTTAACCAGATCGCAACTGGCGCTAACAGCACAGCTACGATGACAGTTGATAACGGCGCATCGATTGTGCTTGGCACAGCCGGTGCGATCATCGAAGCAAATCGTTTCATTGGATCTGGCTCTACCTCAAACGCCATAGACCTCGCAACAACAGAAGTCAACGGCATCCTTCCTGTTGCCAACGGTGGTACAGGACTTAGCTCGGTTACATCAGGTGCGATAACGTACGGCAACGGAACAAGCGCACTTAATGTGCTTGCTAATCCAGGCACCGTGTCGATCCTTACCCACAACGGCACAGTACCTTCATGGTTCAACGTTGTAGCAACGGAAGTTCAAGCTCAATCGAACCTTGCGACAACTGGTTTTGTAGTTCGCACTGGCCCAGCAGCGTATACAACACGACTCGTTGCCGGAACGGCCAATGAGATCACGGTTACAAATGGTGACGGTGTTCTTGGGAACGCAGTGGTGTCTATCCCAACGGCTGTGACATTCACTGGTAAGACGATCACCGGTGGTACGTATGATGGCATCACAACAACAAGCACAACAACAGTGCAAGGTCCGGTTGTGCTTTCTCCAGCAACGCAGTCGGTCACGCCTGCAACAGGTGCAGGAACGGACATTGCGGCCTTCACCCGTTCGTTTGAAAAGGTCACCGTGGATGCGGGTGGTGCAGCAGCAACCTTCGTCAACCTCACAGCAGGTACGGACGGTCAAGTTGCTTACGTACGCTTCACATGCAACAACACGGGAGCTACTCCTGTAACACTTCGTCAGCCTGACGATGCAACAGCAACAACCATCAGCTGGGCGGCAGGTGCGAACACCACCATCGTTGCGCACATGATCTACTCATCGTCAGACAGCAAGTGGGTTATCCTCTCTGCTGTTGCAAATCCGTAAATCTGAAATTCAACGCAGGAAGCAATCATGATCCGCTACATTCTCTCCGCCGTTGCTCTCACCGTTGTGTGTGGAGTTACCGCAACAGCCCAGCCTCCAATGGATCCTAATCAGATCAAGGGTTGTGCACGTACGATGACCAATGACATGCGCAACTGTGGCGGACAGCAGCCCCAGGTACGCGACAAGGCCAAATCAGCCGGCGAAGCTGCACAAGGCCGTGAAGAGGAAGAGACGTCGTGCAATCAATGGGCGCTCTATTCCTACTACAGTTGCCTCTTTGGTGGGTACGGCGCTACCAAGCCCGTTTCAATCGTTCCAAAGCCAGTGCCAGCGGCCACAACAGTTAAGACTGTTCCGTCGCCAAAGGCAGCCACACCAAAGATCAAGAACTAAACTACACGTCAAGGATCTACCTCATGATCTCAAGAATCATCACAACCGTAGCGGTCGCTGCGTTGATGTCGAGCTTCACAGCCGCTCAGGACCACGTGACCAAGGAGCTCCGCCTGGTGCAGCCAACGGTCCCGCAGGCACCGCTCGTGTTGCGCTCCTCGGCGAGTGCTACAACGCAGCAAAATATTACATTCCCTCCCGGACTGCCATCTGTGGGGCAAGTTCTGCAAGCCTCGGCTGTATCGGGAGCAGATGTTACTACGACGTGGGCGACACCCGCCGCAGGCTCAGGATCTTCGCACACAGTTGCTCGTAATACGGCAACAGTAGGATCCACAGACGAAACAAACTACACTACGGTCACAGACATGAATCTGGCTGTTAGTGCGAGTACTACCTATGTGATCGACGGGCTTATCGTGCTAGATAACTCTAGTGATGATCACAATACGGATATCCAGGTCAGTTTCCCTTCAGGAACGGCAACGATCACGATGTACCGTCTCGACGGCAATGATGACTACATTGGAATCGACCAATCCTCCCCGCTGTCGCTCACTGATGTGAATACCGACGATAATCAGCGTATCTACCGGATTTGTGGTGTTCTGTACGTAGACCTTATCGGTGGCAATCTGCAGTTCCTCTTTAGGCGCAACTCCGATGGCAATGGCAGCGATCAGTCCCGTATCATGTCCGGCTCCTATTGGTCAATCGGTCGGTAACCCCGTAACTAGGTAACTAGAAGATTTCTTATCTTCGTGGCTCTCCCATTCCGGCGATACCCCGGGTGGAGGAGGATCATCCACTAATATTGCCCCGATTCATTCGGGAGCGAGGTACCATGAAGTACAATGGCCCTAAAGTCAAGCTGTCCCGCAAGGTGGGATTTGCGATGACGCCAAAGGCGCGCAAGTACATGGACCGCAAGCCGGCCCCTCCGGGTCAGCACGGTGCATCGAAAAAGCGTGCGAAACTCTCTGACTACGCAAAGCAGCTGATGGAAAAGCAGCGCCTGCGTCTTCAGTACAACCTCCACGAACGTCAGATGACGAACTACATCAAGAAGGCTTCCCGTATTCAGGGAAACAAGGTGGACATCTTCGTCCAGCTTCTTGAGCAGCGTCTCGACGCTCTGGTGTTCCGCTCGGGCCTCGCCCGTTCGATCTATGCTGCACGTCAATATGTCCGCCACGGACACGTGACGATCAACGGCAAAAAGGTCGACATGCCGGCATATTCGGTTCAGCCCAATGACGTGATCGCTGTGAAGGATAAGAGCCGCAAGCTCGAAGCCATCCAAGAGGCCATCCGTTCATCTGCACCGCCGCCCTATATCGAAATGAGCAAGGCAGATTATTCGTTCAAGTTCCTGTACATGCCGCCACGTGAAGAAGTCCCGATCGTGTGCGAAGTACCACTTGTGATCGAATACTATAGCCGTTAATCGGCTTGATAAGCGCCTTTTTCAAGCGCCTTCTTTAAGCCAGACTTTCTACAATGGTAGTGCTACGGGTGACCGTGGTGCTACCATTTTTTTTTGGCCGACAGGTGCCACACCTAAACAGGTCACCTAAACAGGTCACCTAAACAGGTCACCTACACAGGTCGCCTACACAGGTCGCATTACAGTCATACAGGCTAACTTGCATGATGAACGGAGCAATCGACATCGGCGGAACCAACATCAAATATGGTGTTGTGTCCCATGATGGATCGGTCTTGTGGGACCAGTCCAAGCCCACGTTGGCGGCAGAGGGTCGCGATGCGGTAGTGGAACGTATCCGTGGTGTGGTGAAGCAGATCCTTGAACGGAACCCGGATGTGGAGTCTATTGGGATCGGCGTTCCTGGCGTGGTAGACCCCGTCACAAAACACGTGCAGGCGCCCCCTAACCTACCGGGGTGGGATGATGTTGACCTCATACGTGAGATACAGAGATACGGAGATACGGAGATACAGAGATACGCTCCGTTGACGATTGGTTTGGAGAACGATGCCAATGCTGCGGCTCTTGGTGAGGCGATGATGGGGTCGGGGGTCGGATATCCCGATTTCCTCTATGTGACGCTTGGAACGGGCATCGGCGGGGGAGTGATCCTGGGTGGTGAACTTTACCGCGGACCGCACGGTGATGCCGGTGAGGTTGGACATATCATCCTGGACGCATGGGCTAGGGAAGGGGCGTTGGACCCCCGACCATTCCGCACGGGTGTGATGGAAGAATACGTTGGGATCCAAGGGATCCTGCGCATGGCCAGGGAGCAGGGTGAGGATGTGGAGAATGTTCGCCGGATCCAGAATGATGCGGTGTTCAAGGAGGCCGGACGTCTCATTGGACTTGGACTGTGCTCAGCCCTGGCTGTCTTGGGATTGCGGGTGGTGATCCTCGGTGGGGGAGTGGCGCAAGCCCCCTTCATTTTAGAGTCGATCAGGACTACAATGGAACGGTATGCAATACCGACAATAGCTCGCTCGTTGACAGTGCTACCTGCACGCTTCGGATCACAGGCCGGACTCATCGGCGCCGCCGCCGTTGGGAGGGCTGCCGTCCGTGGTTGATGTCGTACCTTTGCAGGATTCACACCATCGTATCAACAGGGCACATGCAGAATTCAAATCGTTCGCTGCACTATGCGTTCGCCTCGATCGCGTTCCTCGTTTCATTGGTCACCTTCCTGCTTACGGTTCAACCAACCGTCCCGTTCTGGGACTGCGGTGAATTCACAGCAGCTGCGGTTCAGCAGCAGGTACCACACCCACCGGGAGCTCCGCTCTTTCTGATGTTGGGCAAACTGTTCCACCTGTTGCCGTTTGGCGACCCAGGGTGGAGAGTGAACCTTGTTTCTGTGTTCTCGAGCTCTGCAACAATTGTGTTGCTCTATCTCATCACGGTACGCGTGATCCGCAACTTCTTCACGGAAGATCTTGGGAAGCTCAGCAATGCAATGCTGGTCTACGGTTCTGCCTTTGTTGCAGCAATGACCTACACGTTCACCGATACGTTCTGGTTCAATGCTGTTGAGTCGGAAGTGTATGCGGCATCATCTCTCTTTGTTGCGATCATCGTCCACCTGATGATGGTATGGAACGAAAAGGCAGACGATCCCGGCCACGAACGATACCTGCTTCTTATCGCCTACATGATCGGCC
>Ga0154020_10006680_pt1 | contig 13514 bp, 15 predicted proteins | sample Klosneuvirus_201_FD_109709 | JGI IMG/M metagenome (GOLD analysis project Ga0154020, IMG submission 109709) | Active sludge microbial communities from wastewater, Klosterneuburg, Austria - Klosneuvirus_20160825_MG | ecosystem: Engineered > WWTP > Aerobic digester > Activated sludge | place... | reverse complement strand
GAGGGGGAAGCCACAGCCAAGCCTACTTCTGTCAAACGTGCGGGGAGGTCTGGGCGCGCATCGTTGCGGACAGCTCTCCCTCGCACTGGGACATTGACTGGGCTCCCTGCGTCAAGCATATCGGGACCTCCGCGCTCTGCCTGAGCCGAGTCCCCGGTACGCTTGCCCAAGGCAGTGCAGATCAGATTTCGACCATGCGGCATGTGGCTGCAGTTGAATGGCTCCCCCTTCCCGTGCTCGAGAGGGAGTTCCACCTAATGTATGAGCACCTTTTCAAGGAACAGACATGAGAAAGAAAGCCCCCATCCTTCCAGGTAAGAACCAGCTCCGCCCCTGCACCGACAAGGAAATCGCTGAATGGGCAGAACAGGAGCGCGCTCGCACACTGGCCCAGATCGGTGCCCGCCTCGCCACCTTGCGCGACAACTTCGCCTTGATCATCGATCAGGTGGCCGATGAAGTCTTCAGCGCCATGACCGCCAACGGCTTCTGGGACGGTTCCCAGGACAACTACGGGCAGAAGGTCGCCCTCATCCACAGCGAGCTGAGCGAGATGCTCGAGGCCAACCGCAAGGAGATCGCCTGCGACGACAAGATCCCCGACTACAGCGGGGAAGAGGCCGAGGCAGCCGACACCGTGATCCGCATCTTTGATCTGGCCGGCCGGCAGCAATACCGCCTGGGCCACGCCATCATCGACAAGATGCTGTTCAATCTCACGCGCCCGCGCAAGCACGGGAAGAAGTACTGACATGGCCGACTTTGACCCCAAGACCTCCCCGCTCGCCGGCCCCAATGTCCTCCTCGAAGGCGAGGGCGGCACGGGCAAGACGCACGCCATCGGCACCCTGGTTGACGCAGGCATCGAGGTGTTCTACCTCGCCATTGAGTCCGGCCTCGAGTCGCTGATTGGCTATTGGACTGACGTGCGGCCGGATAACCCCAAGCCGCGCCCGGTTCCCGCCAACCTTCACTGGCACAAGATCGAGGCCCCGAAGCTCACGTTCAAGGACTTCGCAGACCAGATCGTGCGGGTGAACACCCTGGCGCTGGACACCCTGGCCAAGTCGATGGACCCTAATCGCCACATGCACAACCTCTGGGAGAACGTGTCCCGCAGCATGTTCGACTTCGTCGATGATCGCACCGGGCAGCATTATGGCTCGGTGGACGACTGGGGGCCTGATCGCGCAGTCGTCATCGACGGCCTCACCGGCCTGTGTAAGGCAGCTATGAGCTGCGTCTGCGGCTCCCGTCCCGTGTGGAACCCTGGCGACTACCAAGTCGGCCAGAAGCAGGTCGAGGGCTTCCTCCGCCTCACCTGCGACCACACGAAGTGCTGGTTCATCCTGATCGCACATGTGGAAAAGGAAGTGGATCAGCTCAACGGCGGGCAGACCATCGGGGTCTCCGCCATCGGAAGCAAGCTGGCCCCGCTCATCCCTCCCATGTTCTCCGACGTGATCTACTGCACGCGAGAGGGGACCCGTTGGAACTGGAACACGGCCCGCACAGGCGTCGCGACCAAGGCCCGCAACCTCCCTTGGCAGGACAATCTCCCGGCAGACTTCCGCCTGATCTACAAGACATGGGCGACTCGCGCTGCCGCCGTGGGGGCATCCTGACGAGTTGACAAGTCCCGCCCCCAGATCTAACCTGTTTACCCTTTCCCGTTTCGCGCGCCGGGAATTGTACGGCCTCCACTAACTGGCCACAGCGCAAATCCTAGGAGTCTCTATCATGAGCGTTTACGATCCCCAAACCTTCGCCTCCATGACCTTCACCGGCAGCAATGCCACGGAGTCGGTTCCCCACCCCATCGGCGAGCACCTGTTCGTCATCACCAAGCAGGAAATCACCGCTTGGCAAGGCAAGCAGGACACGACCAAGTCCGGCTTGAAGTGCACGCTGGCCCTCGAGTCGGTTGACCCCGACGGCAGCATCAAAGCCCTCACCGGCCGCGAGAAGAACAGCTTGCGCTACGAGATGATGCTCGACCTGACCCCGGAAGGTGGCCTGGACATGGGCAAGGGCATGAACGTCCGCCTGGGCCGTGCGCGCGAAGCCTGCAACATCAACGACCCGACGCGGCCGTTTGCCTTCGACATGTTCATCGGCCATCAGGTGAAGGGCCTCGTTTCCCACGAGACCTACAAGAACCAGCTGGTCGCCAACGTCGATAGCATCGCCAAGCCATGAGCGAGTTCGCAGGCGTAGGCCAAGAGGCCTACTTCGGCCCCTACACCTGGGGCCTCGACACACCTCGGCCGCTCTTCGATGTGCGGACCGGGCAAGCGCCGATGGACGGGAGTAAGTTTCCCGCCCGCGACGACTTCGATGGGGAATGGCTCCTCGTCGAGATCGGCCAGATGGTGCCCCTGACTCCGGAACTGCGCAAGCAGAAGGAGAACGGGCCTCGCACCATCCCGCAGTGGCAGTTGGTCGCCCTGCGCGATAAGGCTCTGGCGCTCTTCAACGAGCTGAACGAGCTGCTGCGCAAGACGAATTGAACAACGGGACTCCCTGCATAGTTCATCGAGGACCCAAGGAACCATGTGCGTATGCACCTCGAGTGTAAGGCCACAGCGCCACATAACAACTGGCGTGTTCTAAGGAAGTCGGTAGGCGAACTCCCTGCATAGTCCCACCTTCTTTAGGAGAATCCCATGGAAAGAATTGAATCCCCTCGCACTGACGATGCTGCTATTGAGCAGGAGATCAAAGCCAAAGGCCTGACCGCGCCGCGCATCACGCCGGCTGACATTGAAGAAAACATTGTTAGCGTGTACTACTTCACGGCAGCTGAAGGCGCTTGGGGTGATACCCACTTGGCAGACGAACACGAGGGCAGCCCCCTACATTTGCTCACCTTCTGCGTTCTGGTGCTACGCAACGGCTTCACCGTCACCGGCGAGTCGGCCTGCGCTAGCCCCGAGAACTTCGACGCCGAGGTGGGCTGCAAGATCGCCCGCGCCAATGCCGTCAACAAGGTGTGGCCGCTGATGGGTTATCAGCTCAGACAGCGCCTGCATGAAGAAGCTGTGGAAGAGGCGGCTCTGAACCTACCGTAACCCGGCCAGCGCCTTCACCCGTGGGGGCTTCGGCCCCCATTTTAGTGAGCAGGTCTCACCGCCTCCTCCCTAAAGTGTCCTACGGGACGCCCTCTCCAGTCGGAATTTTACGAGGGTCCGGTTATGTGTGAATTATTGGCCCCAGGGAAAATAGCGGGCTATGCGCCCCGGGCGCCACCCGGTAGGGTACTAGCCAGATCGCCGCTGCGCGCCATGCGCGCCCGTTTTCCCCTATTGGCAGGCCTACTCCATGACCCCCCATCCCGCGCCACGCGCCCCCCAGTTCGTCCCCCTTGCCCTCCTCACCATACCCCCAGACGGGCAACGGGAGACGTTTGATCCATCCTCCCTGACCGAACTCGCCCGGTCGATCAAGGACCGTGGCCTGCTTTCCGCCATCATTACGAAGTCGGACGGTCGCACAGTTGTTGCTGGCCGCAGGCGGCTGAAGGCGATCAGGGAGTATCTCCCCCTTCTCGGCGGCAAGTTCTCCTACATGGGCGAGCCCGTGCCGGATGGCTTCATCCCGGTCTATGCGCTGACCACTGACGACCCGCTCGAAGCAGCGGAGATTGAGTGGGCCGAGAACAACGCGCGGGAAGACCTCACGTGGCAGGAGAAGGCCAAGGCCACCGCCATGCTCAAACGTCTGCGGGAAGCGCAAGCCCTCGGGGCGATTGAGCGGGGGACCCCTGTCGTCGCCATGCCCTCCGTCGCCTCCATCGCGCTCGAGGTGCGGGGGACCGCGGAAGGTGCCGCACATACCGCCACTCGGAACGAGCTGATCGTTGCCGAGCACATGCACGACCCCGAGGTGGCGAAGGCCCCCACCCTCAAGGACGCGATGAAGGTGCTCCTCAAGAAGGACGAGGCCAAGCGCATGACGGCGTTGGCTCTGGCCGTGGGGAAGACCCATACATCGGCCGAGCATCGCGTGCTGAACGTGAATTGCTTGGACTGGATGAGCGACTCGGCCAATCATGGCCAGTTCGATGTGATCCTGACCGATCCGCCTTACGGCATGGGCGCACAGGACTTTGGCGACGCTGGTGGCAAGATGACCGGCATCGAGCACCACTACGATGACAGCTATGAGAACTGGCAGAGCCTTATGCGCGTCTGGTGCGCGCTCTCCTACCTCGTGACGAAGCCCGAGGCCCATTGCTACGTCTGGTGCGACATTGACCGCTTCCATGAGTTGCGCACTCTGATGCTGGCGGCGAACTGGAAGGTTCACCGCACGCCCCTCACGAACTACAAGAAGAACTCGGGACGAGTGCCCTGGCCGGATCAAGGCCCACGCCGCCAGTCCGAGTGGTGCCTGTATGCGGTGAAGGGCAACCGCAAGACGAACATGATCGCCTCCGATGTGATTGTGACCGAGAGCGACGAACAGCTCTCCCACGGCGCGCAGAAGCCTGTCGCGCTGTACGACGACCTGCTCCGCCGCTCCATCCGGCCAGGGGACGCGGTGCTGGACTCCTTCGGGGGAACAGGGACATTGATTCCGGCTGCGCACGCGCTCATGTGCAAGGCGACGGTCCTCGAGCAAAACCCCGAGTACTACGGGATTTGCCTCTCCCGCCTTAGCGGGCTGGACAGCCAGAAGGAGCTGCCGGTATGAAGAACCCACTTGATGCGCGCTGTGTCTTTGTCTCGGGACCGGTGGCGCTGTTCTTGCACGAGGATACCCCCGAGGGTGTGCGGCGGGGCCTGGCTGATGTGACGCGGTATGCGGAGACGTTTATCGAGGGACTGACGCCGGCAGTTTCACTGCAGACCAATGACCACGAAGGGCCTCAGTTGAAGGTGGAAGGCATAGCCATCCCGATCAACCTTACGCAAGAGGAATACATCCGCTGGTTTGCTGAGGGAAAGACTCCCGGCAGCATTCTCCTTTGGAATGGCCAGAAGGTTTGGGCGCACCGCCCGCAGACCAGTTACTCCTGGATTCTGCTATGACCTACCCAGTCCAGTTCCGGCCAACCGGCCCCTGCCCAGCCCCCTTGATGGTCGTGGGGGAAGCCCCCGGCAAGTGGGAAGTCGAGCAGGGGAAACCCTTCGTGGGGGCTTCCGGTGACCTCCTGAACGAACTCATGGGCAAAGCCGGGCTTATCCGCGGCATGGCCTTTGTGACCAACGTCATCCGCCAACTCCCCCCTGGCGGGGACGCCGAGGCCTACTTCCCTGACAAGGTGAAGGACCGCACTCCTGAACACCGGCATGTGAACGGGCGATGGGCGGCTCCCGAGGCCCTGTTTGGGCTGGAGCGACTACGCTGGGAAATCGGGGAGTGCAAGCCGCATCTGGTCCTTGCCGTGGGCAATGCGGCCCTGTGGGCGCTGGCCGGGAAGTGGGGCATCCGCAAGTGGAGGGGGAGTATCCTCCAGGGGGAGCTTGACGGCCACAAGTTCAAGATCATCCCCATCATCCACCCTGCGGCGATCTTCCGGGAGTACCCGCTGAAGCCACTGATCCTCCACGACCTGCGGCGGGCGAAAGCGCAGCTCGAGCTGGGGCCGGTCCTCAACGGCCCCAAGATGCGGTACATCATCCGGCCCACTTTCAAGCGGGCGAAGTGGGCCCTTAGGGGTTTGTTGGCCCGGTTATCGGCGAGTAACGGGCCCCTAAAACTATCAGGGGACATTGAGACTCGTGCCGGGCATATCGCCTGCGCTGGCATCGCGTGGTCAAAGACGCAGGCCATCTGCATCCCCTTCATGTGCGTGGAGCGGCTCGACGGCTACTGGACAGCCGAGGAGGAGACGGAACTGATCGAACTCCTGAAGGAGATTCAGACCCACCCGAAGGCGCACATCATCGGCCAGAACTGGTCGTACGACAGGCAGTATTTCCACCGCTGGCATCACTATGCGCCCAACCTGGGACATGACACGATGATCAGCCACCATGCCATGTTCTCCTGCTCGGAGAAGGGCCTCGGGCACCTATCCTCCCTCTACTGCGAGAACCATGCCTACTGGAAGGATGACGGCCGACTTTGGGACCCGTCCAAGGATGAGAACGAGTACTGGCGCTACAACTGCGACGACTGCACCAGGACCTATGAGGTCGCTGAAGGGGAAGAGAAGGCCATCAAGGAACTGTCGGCCACCTGGACCAAGCTCCCTGAGGTCACCGCCTTTCAGACCCGGCTCCAGGGTCCTGTCCTTCGCATGATGCTCCGGGGCGTCCGCTCCAACGACGTTGAGCGGGCTCGGATGGCCGCCGACCTCATGCAGCGCACAACCCAGATCCAGCGGGAAATCGACGAGATGGCGGGCCAGCCTATGCTGATCAGCTCCCCCGCACAGATGGCTGACTTCTTCTACCAGCAGCTAAACCAGACCCCGATTAAGGTGCGCCGGCCGGACGGCACCTACACGGTGACGACGAACGACGAGGCCCTGCTCACTATCGCAGGACGGGAGCCCATCCTCCGCCCTCTGATTGCGCGCATCCAAGCCATGCGGTCCGCAGGCGTCTTCCAGTCCACCTTCATCAACATGCGGAGGGACGTGGATGGCCGGCTCCGCTGCTCCTACAACACCGCGGGGACAGTTACCTACCGCTTCGCCTCCTCCAAGAATGCGTTCGACTCCGGCGGGAACCTGCAGAACATTCCCACAGGCGACGAGGATGAACTGGAAATCATCCCCCTTCCCAACATTCGCAAGCTCTTCATCCCCGACGAGGGGAAGACCGTCTTCGACATTGACGGCGACTCCGCCGACTTGCGTATCGTCACCTGGGAGAGCAATTGCCGCCAGATGAAGGCCTACTTCGCGGCGAAGGTGAAGCCCTACATCGAAATCGCGAAGGAGTTCTACCACGACCCAACCATCACCAAGCACCATCCTGTCTACAAGCTGATGAAGGCCTTGTGCCACGGCTCCAACTACGGGGGCACCCCTCCCGGCTTGGCCGACCGTATTGGCCTCCCAGTCCACGATGTGGAGCGGATGCAGAAGTGGTACTTCGGAATGTGCCCGGAGATCAAGGAATGGCAGGACAACATTCGGAACCAAGTCCGCCTCCGCGGTTGGATCGAGAACCCCTTCGGATATCGCATGTACTACCTGGACAGGTACTCGGATAAGCTCGCGAATGAGGCTTTGGCCTGGACGCCCCAGTCCTCCGTGGGCATACTGATCAACCATGCCCTCGTCCAGATCGACGAGCAGCTCCCGTGGTGCCAGCTCCTCCTACAAGTGCACGACTCCCTGACCGGACAGTTCCCCTCCTACATGGGGGGCGAAGCCGAGAGGGCCATCCTCAAGACGGCCGAGGTCGAGATAGAGTGCAAGAGCGGCAAGCTCATCGTCCCCATGGGGATCAAAACAAGTCAGAAGTCGTGGGGAGACTGTGAATGAGTCGCAAGCACAAGGACTGGCTAAAAGCCTACCTTGAGTATTCGTCCTATTCCGAGGCCCAGCCTCACATGCGTTTTTGGTGTGGAGTTTCGGCTGTTGCGGGCGCCCTCCGGAGGAAGGTCTGGATCGATCAGTTCTACTTCAAGTGGCACCCCAACTTCTACATCGTGCTGGTGGCTCCTCCCGGGGTCGTGGCTAAGTCAACCACGGTCTCCGTGGCGATCAACCTGCTGCGGAAGGTAGAGGGGATCAAGTTCGGCCCCGATGTGGTCACCTGGCCGGCCCTAGTCGAAGGCTTCGCAGGAGCCGCCGAGGCGTTTGATTATGCCGGAGCCTACCATACCATGTGTGCGATGACACTGGAGTCATCCGAGTTCGGCAACCTGCTCGACCCGCAGGACCGGGCAATGGTTGACCTCTACGTATCCCTCTGGGACGGCAAGCAGGGGTCCTTCAAGAAGGAGACTAAGACCGCAGGGAACGATGAGGTCATCAATCCCTGGATCAACATGATCGCCTGCACGACTCCCGCCTGGATTGCCGGCTCCTTCCCCGAGTACATGATCGGCGGCGGTTTCACCTCTCGGTGCATCTTCGTCTATGCGGAGGAGAAATCCCAGCTAATCGCCAATCCGGGGAGGACGGTGCCGAAGGGGCTGGAAAAATTCGGAGACAGCCTCGTGGAGGACCTGGCGGAAATCGCTCTCCTAACCGGGGAGTACAAGATGACTGATGAGGCCTACCAATGGACAGAAGCCTGGTACGAACGCCACAACAAGAACCCGAACCCGCTACTGAACGACTCCCGCTTTGGCGGCTACCTCGCGCGAAAGCAGACTCACCTCTACAAGACGGCAATGATTATCGCAGCGGCCAAGTCCGCGCATATGTGGCTCGAGCCCGAGCATTTTGCGATTGCGGAGGCCATGCTGAACGACCTGGAGCCGGACATGGTGAAGGTGTTCTCCAAGATCGGCATGTCCGAGGATGCTGTCAATATGGAGAGGTTGCTGATCTTCATCCGGCGCAATGGGCCGATAGGCTGGGAGACCGCATGGCAGCACGTAGCGACCAACTTCCCCCGGCTGAAGAACTATGAGGATGTTCTGGCGGGGCTACTAAAGGGGAAGCTCATCCAAATGACGCAGGGGGCGGACGGCAAGATTTACCTCACCGCACCGCCCCCCGTTGTGAGAAGCCCGAATGCGCGCTAGGCCCGCATCAAGAAGCGCATAGGGGCCAAAGGAGCCGCTTGGGGCACAGGCTTCGCGCAGAGGGCGGTGTCCCCCTTCGCAAGCTTGGTGCCAATGCTGAAGGGCCCCCACTTGCTAATCACGTGAATCTCCGAGCCATCCGGCGTACAGGCCAGCCGGGTTTCGAAGTCCCCCGCAAGGGAGGCGCATCCTGTGAGCAAAGGCAGCAGGGTGCAGGCAAACAACAGGGCAAGGTAGCGCATAGGCTCTCCAGTTAGCGACGCTCTACGGGAACGCCTTCCGATCCAACTCAAAGTGGGGACCGTCGCGGACCTTCCAATGGCCTCCCCAGTTCACCGGGGTTTTCAACTCAGCTGCGGCGGACTTCATCGCAGCAGCAAGTTGGTAGTACAGTGGCCAGTCCCAACGGATGCTGCCTCCCACGTACGGGGCAAGGTCTACAGCATGCCCGGTCAGGTGACGGCTGTCCAGGGTCCAGGAGGCGCCCGCGGCCACTAGCTCCTTCTGCCGTTTGTGCGTGCGTAGGCCCTCGATTACGGCAAAGTCGATTGGGGAGATGAGCAGAGCCAGGCGAACAACTGCCACCAGCTCGGAGCGGACGCCTAGGAGGCGAACCTCGCTCAGGCGCCCAAACTTCCAGTCACTCACCTGCGGCTCCCTGCGGGGGACGAGACTGCTTCCTCACCCGATCCCGCCACAAGACGTAAGTGTTCATTGCGGTGTAGACCCCCACCAGGATACCTGTGAGGATTGAAACCGTCATCTGCACATCGGCGGCTTCGATGCCCATGAGCCAAGCACCGATGATTGCCACGTTGCGCACGACAGACTCCCAAACAGGATGTGGATTAGAGTTCATAGCCTATAGGCAAGAAGAGAAGCCGGAGGGGTAAAGTCGCCCGTGTGACGGACAGCTTCAGTGATGCGCATACACTTGGAGTAGCCAGTAAGCACCCGCTTGGCGCTGCCTGCGAAATAGGGATTCTGACAACCCAGGAGGAAAGAGGAGGTGCCTATGTCGGAGGCGACGCAGCTTCCAGTAGTCATGGCGCCGTCGACTGCTACCCCAATGTTTCCTGCAGCGTCGCCCCAGACTTCCACGTGGAAGGGGACGTTGGGAGTGACCAGCGACCCAGGCGTCGACAGGTTCATGGCGGTGCCGCTGGACACAATACCAGTGCGGATATTGAAGCCAACCTGCCCGGCGGCTCCCACCGCTACGAAGAAGTTATAAGGGGCACCGCCGAAGCTACTGTCATCCCCGAATAGGCAGACTGTGTCGGTCAAGTTATCCACCTGGAACCAGCCGTCCCAGGTCATAGTTGTTTGGCGCGGGTGATAAAGCCCTGGCAATACGCAACCAATGAAGTTGTCGGAGTCCCTGCCACCGGGATGCCTGATCCAAGAAGTACCAAAGGGCATGCCTGAAGTGGACGCAGAGACAGTCGAGCCGATGGTATAGGGGGCATTCCCCAGTCCCATGCGGTTGCCACTGACCTCGTCCTTAGTCAGCGTGCCAGTAGTGACTGGGTTAGTCAGGGTACCGTCGGTCGGCCCCTCCGCCAGCATCAGGAAGCGGACGAAGGCGGCGAATGGGTCCCCCTGCGGCCCGTAGGTAGCTTGAAGGGCGCCAGCTGCGCTCACGACAGACCGGTCCCGTTGATCAGCCACTTCGTGGCGGTGATCTTGATTGCAGTGGCGACTCCCTTCGGGGCTAGGATTCGAGATCCTGTAGTGCCATCTGCGGCAAAGTAGAGGGTGTCGGTGTTGATGGCGAGGGTCAAATCGTTGGGACTGAAGTTGACAAAGGAGACCGTTGTTGCCTTCCCAGTGTCGCCGGAGACGAAGGGCACTGAGGCATTCGAGGGAATGGTGAAAGTACGGTCGTTCGCATCCGACTCCGGGTGCAGGAACATCCAGCCGGCATCAGCCGAAACCAGCGTGTAGTTAGCCGACTTCGAAGCAAGCTTGAAGTACAGGTCAGGCGACTGGTCGTAGGTGATGTACTCCCCAGCCGCTGTCGCCGGCGCAGCTCCCGTGTGCTTGAAGTTCCCCATGGGCAGGTTCGCCGTCGGAGGGCTCTGCTTGTCACGGGTAATGCAGTTGCTGAAGCCGCTGATAATGTCGTCGATGATCGCGTTAAAGTAGTCCGCGATGATATCCTCCCCAGGGATCGCCGGGTAGGCCGGGGGGTCTTGGGGAAGGAAGGCGCCGCTGCCGTTGAATGCCATAATTGGCTCCAGTTATTCCTGAGTTACGGGGGCCGAAATCCCGCCGCTTGCCCCCAACAACCCCTCGAGAACGACGAGGCTGCCAGGATGCTTCGGGCCGGTTTTGGCGAGCTTTTGAAGGGCCTCAAGTCCCTCAGGGGAATTGAGCATCTTGTCCATGAACTTGTAGGCGTCGGCGGAGAACACTGAGCGGATCTTATGGCCCAGGCCGGACCCCATGAAGCGCATCTCCGCGGCGGAGGCCGTTGCTGACTTGCCTGCGATATCAGCCAGGTCACGGGAAGGGAGGCCCGAGATGCGGTTCGGGACACGCTCGGCCAAGACCAGGAGGTCGACGAAATTGCGGAACCCCTTGACCATGGTGTCTTCGTCTAGGCCTTTGCTCCGTGCCACCCCTGCCATCATGTCGTCTAGGCCGCGAGAGGCTGCCTTCGTTCCAGCAAGGGTCTTACGCAGCTTCTCCGCCAGATTGGGGGCTACACGAGCCCCTTCCACAGGCAGCACGCTTTCTATCTTGTCCGCGACGAAGGTCTTCACCAGATCGGGGAAAGCCGTTGGGTCTTGCTTGCGGAGGGTCTTCTCCAGCTGCTTGATTTCAGACAGACCGCCGTCAGGGGTGCCCCGCTCGAGGACCGCCTTCAACTGCGCCTGAGGGGCTTCCTTGACCTCATCTGCGCCGCGTACGCCAGCCAGGCGACCAACCACCGACTTCCGCAGGGGGTTAACTTCATCCACGTAGATCTGGCGCGAAGCTGCACGAGCCTCTCGCATGGGACTGCCCACAGGAGCCACAGTGCGGTCAAACATAGTACGAATGGTCTGCGCATAGCGGTTCAGGTCCTTCGAGACGGCACTGGTGTTTTGAGCGTTGGCCCCGTGGTTCTGAATGGCGTCCTCGACCGCGGACTTCAGTTGGCTGGCCTCGGTGAGGTACTGGGGGGCTTTCGGCTGCGGTTTCACCTGCAGGCGAGAAGCCACCTTCCCCGCACCCAGAGGGGCCGGAGCAGCTGCCTCTTCCCCGCCGAGGGTAAGGCGCCGCTTCACTTCCGCCGCCATCGTGGCAGCAGCTGTATTCGGGTGAGCCGCTGCGTAGTCGTCCAGGGCCTTGGAGAAGGCTTCGATTTGAGCGGGAGGAACCTGTGTGCCCGGCGGGAGTTTGGCAGCGTAGGCAGCCCCTGCCTTCTGCGTGGAGGCCTTGAGGGCGCCGGTTGCCGCTTCTTGCACTCGGTTGGCAGTATCCTGCGGGGAGGTGATCTGCCCTGGCAGGGAGGCGCGGGTACCTTGAGCCTTCAGCGCCAGCACCCCCGGTTGCGTCCGGAGGTTATTGATCGTTTGATCTCCCTGGCGGGAGTTGGCCAGAAACTCGATCATGTCGTCGATGTTCGAGGGGCGCAACATACCCTGGGAGGCGTTGATGGGCAAGCCCTGGTCGCGAGCCTCTTTCATCCGCTGGATGGCAATGGCCACGTTAGCAGGGTCGGAACCCTCCATCGTCTCGCGAGCAAGGTCGGCCCGGTTCGGCTTCACCCCACGGGCAAGGCCAACTGCGCCCCCACCAAGGAGGCCGCCAACCAGGCGTTGGGCAGGGCCCTCGCCGGCAGCGTCCGCCATCGCTTCCCCGCCTAAGCCGCCACCTGCGCCGGCAGCGGCCGTTAGGGCAGCACTCGGCCCGGGAAGAGAGAACCCACTGCCAGCGCCTTCCAGTCCCGCACGGGCATACCGTCGGCCAGGAGTAACTGCTGGCTTCGTGGGCAGCAGTTCGTCTAGGGCGGCCCCTGTCGCAGCGGATTGTGGGAACGCGTTGAAGTCGCCTTCCGCGGGCTTTCCCGCTAGTTCCCCGAGCTTCCGCTCCCCGTAGCGCAGGGGTAAGGTGGCCAGATCAACGATTCCGGCTGAGCCCTTGACGAAGCCCCGAGCCACATCCTTCAGCAGTTCGCCCGGCCCCCAGCCGGCCTTGAGGTCGCTGGTGTCGAAGCCGTTCGCGTCCAGGGTCTTGACCATCTCCTCTTGGGAGATATCATCAGGGACGTTGCGGAGGATGCGGCCGTCTTTGAGCTTAACGTCCACGAGGCAGACTCCGGAAGTCGATGGAACCGTCGGGGGCGGGGCGAGCAGCCGCTGGCCGTGGGGCAGGAGCCCCTGAGATTGTCGGCTGGCCCTTCAGCACGTTCTGCACCATCTGGTCGAACTCGTCGTCGCCGGGCATGAAATTCAGGGTCTGCCGGTAGCGACCGACGTAGCCAGTGCCTTCCCCTTGCGAGAGGTCGTCCACTTCTTGATTGAAGCGGTTCAGGTTCTTCATAGAGGCCGCTGCCGAAATGGCCATCAGGCGTTTCAGGGCCTGCGGGTCAGTTGTACGTGAACCCACCATGTCAGCCACAAACTTGCGGTCACCGTCAGAGATTTGGCCACCCAGCTTCCCGCCGATAGCTGCCATCGTGCGTTGGGCCAAGAGCGCCGCCAACGTGTCAGTCGGGGCTGTCGCCGCATTCTCCACACCCGCATAGCTCAGGACCTTTCGGACGCCTTGCACAAAGGGCTCGATGATGCCAGTCTTGCCGCCTTCCTTGAGGGCTGCCAAGGTCTCGGTGGTCGCGCTCAAATTGACGTTATAAGCCTTCGCAT
>Ga0154020_10006679_pt1 | contig 13514 bp, 12 predicted proteins | sample Klosneuvirus_201_FD_109709 | JGI IMG/M metagenome (GOLD analysis project Ga0154020, IMG submission 109709) | Active sludge microbial communities from wastewater, Klosterneuburg, Austria - Klosneuvirus_20160825_MG | ecosystem: Engineered > WWTP > Aerobic digester > Activated sludge | place... | reverse complement strand
GGCCTGACCGTGCGCATGAGCGCGCAGGCCCGGATCGAGGCCAACGGTGGGTGCGGCACGCTCGTGGCGATCCGCACCTGAGCGATCACGAAAGGCGCGCGACCACCCTCCGCACCGCGTCGGCCACCGCCGCCACTCGTGGCACGCGGAGACGCCCCTCGGGGCTCACGAGCCACACGGCGAGTGGCGCGAACCCCCAGGCCGGGAGCACGCGTTCGGCCGTGCCGAGGGCCTCCAGTCGACGGATGTCGACCACCGGCAAGAGCCCGATGCCGAGACCGGCGAGGAGGGCCTCGAGCTGCACGTGGGCGTCGCTCGACTCGAACGTGCCGCCGACCCGCGCCGAGACGCGCCGCCCTTGCCGTGAGACCAGGGGCCATCGTGTTTCCGGCGCATCGCCGAGCTTGCGGAGGCACTGGTGGTCGACGAGCTCCGCGGGGCTCCGTGGACGGCCGCGTCGCTCGAGGTACTCCGGCGCAGCCGCGAGCGCGTACGTCGGGGAGGCGAGGCGCGTCGCGACGAACGAGCTGTCCCGCAGCGCCCCCACCTGCACCGCGAGGTCGAAGCCGCCCCCGAGCAGATCGGTGTTCTCGTCGACCACCGCCACCTGGAGGCGGAGGTTCGGCGCCACCTTCGCGAGGCGCGCCAGCTCCGCGCCGAGGCCGAGCCCGGCGAGCGCCGAGCGGATCGCGAGCCGTACCCTCCCGTCGATGCCCTCCGCGTCGCCGATCGCGAGCTCGACGCGGTCGGCCGCCTCGACCAGGGCCGCCGAGTGCGCGTAGAACCGCTCGCCCTCCTCGGTGAGGCGCACCGAGCGCGTCGTGCGGTGCGCGAGGCGCACCCCCAGCGCTCGCTCGAGCGCTACGAGCCGCTGGCTCACGCGGTTCTTGCTGTCGTGGAGGACGCGCGCGGCCGCGCTGATGCCGCCGGACGCGACGACCTGGCGGAACACGCGGACGTCGGCGAGCGAGTCGATCGGCACCCGCCGACTGTCTCACGAACAAGGACAATCTGTCACCGGTGTCCCGTCTTCCGGACGATCGGTCGCGGCCGCAAGGTGTCTGCACGCCGGACCCCGGCGAGGAGGATCCATGCAAGCCACGACCGACACGAACCGCTCCCAGACGACCCGCGAGAGCCCGCTCCAGATCGAGCTCCGCTTCTCGCTCCACGTCCCGCCCGCGGAGGCCTTCGATCTCGTCGCCCACCGGATCCCCGAGTGGTTCGGCGGAATCCACGCCGTCGAGTGGGACCACAGCCGCTCGCTCCGCGGCCCCTCGGCCCCGGGCGCGTGCTCCGAGCGCGTCTGCGACTTCGGCGGCAAGGCGCTCCGCGAGGTGATCGTCAGCTACGAGCCGGGGCGCCGCTACACCTACCGCGTCGACCTCGCGCGCTCGGAGATGAAGATGCCCCTCGTCGATCACCTGGGTTCGTTCGAGGTGCAGGCCGACGAGGGGCACAGCGTCGTCGTCTGGCGGCAGCACTTCCGCGCGCGCTGGTTCGTGCCCGCGGCGATGCTGCGCTGGCAGATGCGCGACCACATGATGCGGCCCGCGGTGGACGCGCTGATCGTCCGCTGCGGAGGCCGCTGGCTCGAACCCTCGCCGGGGTGAGGACAACAGTCCTCACGACGAGGCGCCGGCGCATCGTTACGATCCCTCGATGCGCACCCTCGTCGCCCTCCTCCTCGCCTCGGTCCTCGGTTGCAGCAGCAGCGACGCCAACGTGGCGCCGGGCGAGCAGACGGGGAGCAGCTGCACGAGCGCTACCCAGTGCTACCCCGGCGTGACCGAGGCTGGCGCGATCAAGGGCACCGTGATGTGCCTCGACCGCGTCACCGGAGGCTACTGCACGCACACCTGCGCGTCCGACGGCGACTGCTGCGCGGTCACCGGCGAGTGCCGCACCAACTTCAAGCAGGTGTGCGCGCCCTTCGAGTCCACCGGGCAGCAGATGTGCTTCCTCAGCTGCGAGGACAGCGACATCAAGAACGCGCTCGGCGGCGGCACCATGGACGCGACCGCGTACTGCCAGCAGTACGGCAATCGCCTCATGGGGTGCCGCTCGACGGGCGGCGGCAGCAAGAACCGCAAGGTGTGCCTGCCCTGACCGGCCTCGTCACCCTGACCACGCCGTGCGGGCGCCTGGCAGTGACGGGTCGGAGCGACGGCCGCGGAGAGCGTCGGCGTGTGGCGGCGGCGCTCCTACGGCGGCCTCGAGCTCGAACACCGAGACCGCCTGCAGGAGCTCGCGGGCCTGCCCCTCCATCGAGTCGGCCGCGGCCGCGCTCTCCTCGACGAGCGCCGCGTTCTGCTCGGTCACCTGATCCATCTGGGTGATCGCCTCGTTCACTTGCTCGATCCCGAGGCTCTGCTCGGCGCTCGCCGCGGAGATCTCCGTCACCATGTCCACGACCGCTCGCACGCTCGACACCACGTCGCCGAGCGTCCTCCCGGCTTGATCCGCCCGCTCCGTCCCCTCCGCAATGCGAGCGCCGGCGTCGCGCACGAGGCCGCCGATCTGCTTGGCGGCGGCGGCGGTCCTCCCCGCGAGGTCGCGCACCTCGAGCGCCACGACCGCGAAGCCGCGCCCCTGCTCGCCCACCCGCGCCGCCTCCACGGTCGCGTTGAGCGCGAGGATCTTCGTCTGGAACGCGATCCCGTCGATGACCTCGGTGATCTCCGCGATCTGCCGGGACGCGTCGCGGATGGCCCGCATCGTGTCGACCACGTCGTGCACGACCCGGCCCCCCTCCTCGGTCAGCGCGGACGCCGAGACGGAGAGCGAGCGGGCCTGCTCGGCGCTCGCGGCGTTCTGCTTCACCGTCGCCGTGAGCTGCTCCATGCTGGCCGCGGTCTTCTCGAGGCTCGCGGCCTGCTCTTCGGTGCGCTGCGCGAGATCGGCGTTGCCGGCCGCGATCTGCTGCGCGGCCGTGCCGACCGTGTCCGTCGTGGCCCGGATGCGCCCGACCACCTCGAACAGCTGATCGCGCATGTGCTTCATCGCCGCGAGCAGGCTGCTCTCGTCGCCGTCGCGCGTGACGACCGTGCAGGTCAGGTCTCCCGCGGCGACGCGCCTCGCGACCGACGCCGCGTAGTCGGGCTCGCCGCCGATCGAGGCGAGGATGGTCCGGCTCTGCCACGCGCCGAGGCCGATGGCGACCGCGGCCGTCAGCACCGAGAACAGCGCCGAGAGCCAGGCGGTGCGCGTGGCCTGGGTGGACTCGCCGATCACGAGTCGCGAGCTCTCCATGGCGAGCGCGAGCTCCACCTGTCGCATGCGCTCGATCTTGCCCGTGATGACGCGAAACCAGCGGGCGGGATCGACGTCGAGGGGCTCGCCCGGCCTGGCGGCGAGCGCGTGCGCCCGCAGGGCTGCGGCATCCTCGACCTCCGCCCCCTGGAGGAGTCCCACGTGAGCTCGGCGAGCCTCCTCGGACGCGTGGAGGTGGAACTGGGCCAGGTACACGTCCTGGGCCGCGAAGATGGAGAGGGCGCGCTGGTAGAGCAGGGGATCGAAGCCCTTGGCCACGAAGACGTTGTTGAGGGTCGCGCGCTCGCGCCCGGCGAACTCCTTGGCGTAGGAGAACGCATACGCGGCCGCGGCGCGTCGGGCCACGAGCGGCTGCTCCGCCTGCACCGAGGCGCGCCCGACGATGGTGAGGAGGCGGTCGATCGTGGCGCTGTAGCTCGTGAAGGACTCGGGGCCGCTGAGGCCCAGGGCGTCGATGCGCGTGCGGAGCGCGATCTGCGCCGCGGCGGCGCGGGTGCCCTCGTCGACGGTCGCGCGGAGATGTTCGAGGGCTCGGTCGGCCCTCGGGTCCCGCGCGGCGGCGTCCATCCGCGCGAGGGCCTGGTCCGACTTCTCGCGCTGCGTGCGCAGCTCGTCGCCGAAACGCGCGCCCTTGCTCGCGAGGAATCCGGCGGAGAGCCCGCGCTCCACTTGCAGCTCGTGGACGAGTGCGCCCACCGTCCCGACGAAGGCGTTCTGTTGCTCGAGCTGTCGCAGCGTGCGCGCTTCGCGGAAGTGCCCGACCGAGGTGAACACGGCCAGCGAGAGGAGCCCCAGCAAGGCCGGCACGAGGATGATCTGCAGACGACCGCGCAACGTCATGGAGTCCCCCGGGGAGACGCTGCTCCCGATTCACCAGGGATAACGGCGCCCGCGCCGCCCACTTGAGCTGCACGACGCCAGCCCATGACATCCGTCAGTCGCTCGCGAGACGCTTCGTCGCTCTCCGATGCAGAGCGCCGCCGCGATCGCTGCGCGACCGTGGCTGGGAGGTCACTCCTCGCGTCAGTGGCAGTTCTCGAACTTGATCTCGCCCTTGGCGTCGGCGTCGGGGCAGTCGAGCTTCACCCGGCCCTCGACGTTGGTGACCTTGTTCACGCTGCTGTTCTGCTTCTGGATCTTCATGGTCGCGCAGGCGCCGTAGCTCTTGCCCTTGTTCTTGCTGGCCGCGAAGTAGAACACCTCGGCGTCGCCGTCGGCGCGCTCCACCACCCGCAGGCGCGCGCCGTCGGCGGCCTCGAGCTCCACCCCGGTGTAGCCCATCGGCGTCAGGCTCCGACAGGACGTCGCGCGGAACGTCTTGCCGTCGAGGTCGATCGACCCCTCGAGCTTGGCGGTGCAACCCGCGAGAGGGAGCACGAGGAGGAGCAGCGCGCGGGAGTCCATGGAGGTCATTGGACTCTCGGGTGATGCGCTGCGCAAGACCGATCGAGGAATGCCCCCGCGCGCCCGAGCGTCCAAGGGGAGTGGCGCGCACGAACGCCGTCGTCGAGCGCACGATCGCCATCGTCTTCGCGTTCGGGGCGTTCGCGGGGCTGTATCCCCGATTCGGCTCGGGGGGCTTCGTCACCGGGCTCGTGGCGCTGGCCCTCGCGCTCGTCGGCACTGTCGTGGCGCGCACCGCGCTCGAGCGCAAGGCGGGCGCTTCCACCGCCGCGGTCGCCACGGGGGCGATCGGCGGCGCGGCGAGCGCCGTGCTGCCCGCGCTGCTGCACGCCGCGGAGGTACCGACCGACCCCCGGACCAGCGGCGCGCTCGTCCTGCGCTTCCTCGGCGCCTGCGTGCTCGCCTGTCCCATCGGCGTGATCGTCGGCGTGCTCTACACGCTCACGGTGCTCCCGCTCCTCGCTCGCAGCCACGAGGTGCGCGACGGTTCGCAGGTCGGGCACCACCGCGCCGTCGAGGCGTGTGGCGTGGCGCTCGTCGGTCTGCCGGGGCTGGCGCTCGTGCTGTCGTGGCTGCTCCACCGGCTCGACGGCGAGGCGCTCGGGGGCGAGGTCCTCGTCGGCGCGGCGTTGCTCGGGTTGGCGGGCGTGTGCCTCGCAGGGCTCGCGCGCCATCGCCGGCGTCGGCTCGTCGCGTGGGTCGCGGCCGTGACGGCGGGGCGCGTCGCCGGGCTCCACGTGCGGCCGACGAACGCCGCCGATGCGCTTTCGGGCCTGCCGGTGCTCGATGGGGACGGCGCGGTGATCGTGCGCCGTGACGAAGCGTATCGATCGCGCTCCGAGCTCCACGCGCGGGTCCGTGGAGCGTGAGGTCCGTCTCCTTCCGTACCCTCGCGCCTCTGCGAGCAGACAGCGAAGATTTTCACGAACTTCTCGCTCTCCGGTGCATCGGATCGAGTGAACGACGCGCGAGCGGCGTGAACGGCGACCGCCTCCACGGGCGGTCGCTCAGGCCTGTGGGAGCGTGAACATGACCGACCGTAGCCCTTACGCCCTTCTCCTGGTCCAGATCGCCATCGGGCAGTTCCTCGGCGTCGCCCCGGGCACCATCCGCGCGCGGCAGCGCCTCGATCGCGACCTGCACCTCGATGCGTTCGACATGGCCCTCATCGCGACGGCGCTCGGCGACCGGCTCGACGTCGAGGTGCGGCTCGACGACGTGGACGACCGTCGGCGCGTTCGCGCGGTGCATCGAGCAGGCGCTGCTCACGGTCACGGTGGACGAAGTGCCCGACACCGAGCGCTGCGCCTAGCCGTCGGTCCGGTGGGTGGAGTACGTTGGCGTCGTGCGTACCCTCCTCCTCTCCTTCGCGCTCGTGGTCGTGGGTTGTGGCGGCAAGGAGCCGGAGCCTTCGACCCCGAAGCCTGAGCCCGTGACCACGCCGTCGGCGGTCCCCGAGAAGGCGCCCGAGAAGGACCCGGCGCCCGCGGCCAAGGTCGGCCCCGAGGGCTTCCCGCTGCCGGCCGACGCGGGGGAGCCCGAGTCCGCAGGGGGTGGTGGCGGCAAGATCCTCGTCTTCAAGGTGCCGCGCGGGCGCGACGCCGTCGTCGCCGATCAGAAGGCGCTGCTCGCCAAGGGCGGTTACAGCATCGACGACGAGAACACGTCGCCGAAGGGCGCCCTGCGGCTCACCGTCTCCAAGGGCGGCAAGACCTTCAAGGTGAGCATCCTCGGCGACGCGACCCAGACGGGGATCATCCTCACGGTGCCCTGAGTTTCGGGTCTACCATCGCCGTATGAAGATCCTCTACGGCGTCGTGGGCGAGGGCATGGGGCACGCGATGCGCTCTCGGGTGGTGCTCGAGCACCTCGTCGCGCAGGGGCACGAGGTCACCATCATGGTGTCGGGGCGCGCCAAGGACTTCCTCGCGTCGCGCTTCGAGGACGTGAAGGCGATCCACGGCTTCCACCTCGTGATGGAGGAGAACCGCGTCCGCAAGGGCAAGACGCTGTGGAGCAACGTGCTCTCGGGCCTCGCCGGCGTGCCGCAGAACATCGGCGCCTACTTCGAGCTGATCCGCGACTTCAAGCCCGACATGGTCATCAGCGACTTCGAGTCGTGGACCTACTTCTACGGCCAGACCCACCGCCTGCCGATCCTCTCCATCGACAACATGCAGATCATCAGCCGCTGCACGCTGCCGCGCGAGGTGGTCGAGGTGGACGAGGGCGCGTTCCGCGTGGCCAAGGCGTTCGTGCGCAGCAAGCTCCCCTACTGCACGGCGTACTACGTCACCACGTTCTTCCGGCCGCCGATCCGCAAGCCCGACACGTTCCTGTTCCCGCCGATCCTGCGCCCGGAGATCCTCGCGGCGAAGAAGCTCGCGCGGCGCGGCGACCACCTGCTCGTCTACCAGACCCAGGAGGGCAACGACGGCCTCGCCAAGACCCTCGCCGCCACCGGCCTCGAGTGCCGCATCTACGGCATGCGCCGCGGGATCAAGGAGGAGCAGGTCGAGGGCAACTTGCGCTACCGGCCGTTCTCCGAGGGGGGCTTCATCGAGGACCTCGCGACCAGCAAGGCGGTCATCGCCGGCGGCGGGTTCACCCTGATGGGCGAGGCGGTGTTCCTCCACAAGCCGATGCTCGCCGTGCCGATCGAGCGTCAGTTCGAGCAGATCCTCAACGCCAAGTACCTCGAGGTCGAGGGCTTCGGCGCCTACGCCCCGACGCTCGACGATCCGCGCGCGATCCACCAGTTCCTCGAGCGCGTGCCCTCGTGCGAGGAGAAGCTCTCCCACTACGCCCAGGCGGACAACGGCCAGATCCTGGGCGCAGTGGACGAGTTCCTCGACCGAGTGGCGGCCGGCGTCGCGTGAAGCAAGAAGCCCCGAGGCTCGATGCCCCGGGGCCTCCGCGTCCTTCACCAGTTGGTCACTTCACCGGCGGCGGCTTCGGCGGCTCGCCGTCGGGCTGCACGCACGACGACAGGTCGAAGAACAGGAACTCGAGCGCCTTCTCCTGCGGGGAGAACTCACCACCCGGTGCGCAGGCGCTGGGGAACGTGCCGCCGCCCGTGGTGTTCGAGATGTGGATGTCGCTGAACACCGCGCGTCCGCACTGCTCCTCGGCGGTCTTGCCGATCGGGGTCGCGAAGCTCATGTACTTGACCGACTCGGGCGCCGCGCCCTTGTAGATCCAGCGGGTGCTCGTCGTCGCGTTGATGGTGCCGACGTCGTTCTTCACCGCGCTCAGCGGGATCTGCCCGAGCGTGGTGGAGGCGCCCACGTTGACCAGCCACTCGCCGAACGCCTTGCCCTTGGGGAAGCCCATGTCGACCGAGTAGGGGCTCGTGGTGCCGCCCCCGGTCCAGGTGGCCGTGCTCCGGAAGTCGGCCGGGCCGTTCTTGAACCAGGTGTAGTGGAAGTGCGAGGCGAACACGCGCCCGCCGCCGTTGGCGTACTGCTGCAGCGCGCTGAACGCCGCCGCGCCCTTGTTCTCGTTGTGCTCGGCGCCCTCGCAGGAGAGCACGACGATGTCGTACTTCTTGAGGTTGTCGAAGCTGCTCCAGAACGGCTGCGCGCCGGTGACGCCGGCCATCGTGGAGCCGCCGAACCCGTTGTAGAGGTGGATCGCGCCCGCGCCGCCGCCGCCCGAGAACTCGCTGTCGTCGACGCCGATCTCGCGGAGGAAGCACTCGAGCTCGTCGGCCGCGCCGGTGGTCACCGCGATCTGCGGGAGGTCACCCTCCTTGCGGCTCTTCGGCAGGCGGGTGAGGTTCTTGTCGGTCAGCGGGTTGTCGACGCACTCCTTGACCTCGGGGAGGATCACCTTGCGGCGCCACTTGCCGACCTGCATCACGAGCGGGATGTCCTTGCCGACCGGTACGTTCTTGAGCGTGAACTGACCCTTGGCGTCGGTGAGCGTGGTGACGATCGGGCTACCCGACGCGATCGCGCCGCACTTGTCGCAGCTGAGCGGCTTGGGGATCGGATCGAGCGGCGCGTTCGGGACGTAGACGATGACGTTGTAGAGAGGCACCCGCGCCGCAGGATCGTAGACCGTGCCGCTGAGGCTCGTGGTCCCGCCCCCGGTGCAGGTGACTTGCTGGCACTTCAGACCCACACATGGAGGATCGACCTTGCCGTCGCCGACGGTGAATTCGGTCCCGGGATCTCCGTCGATCAGGATGCCGCCGTCGTCGCCACCATCCTGCGTATCGAGATCGCCCCCGAGTTCCCCGGGGGACCCACAACCGAATGGAGCTGCTGCTGCGACGAAGGTCGCCGCGCAGAGGGCGAGGGTAGAGCGTCGGATCATGTACACCTCCAACAAGAGAGTGTGCGTCATGCGGCGGCTTCGGTCGAGTCACACGGGTGTGACGCTCACCTGACCATCGGTGTACCGTGCAGGCATGGCGCGCGGTCCAATCGTGGTAGTCGTCGCTTCGGTCATCGGGTGTTCCTCGAGCAGCGATCCCGGTCCCCCGGCCCCCTGCACGGTCACGATCGGCGCGGGCGATGCGGATCTGGTGCTCGACGGGCACGGCAGCTGCGCGGGCACGACCACCCTCCGCTTGCGCGTGGCCACCGGCGATCCCGCTTCGCCCATCTGGGCCGATGTGGCGTCTGCGCCGGTGCGTGTAGGTGGTCGCTGGTCGCTGAAAAACGACGCGGTCGTGCGCGAGATCACGCTCGAGAATCCGGGCGGCGCGGACGTGAAGGTCGTGGGTCTGGAGTGGACCGCCGATCCGATCGGCGTGCCTGCGGACCGGTTGCTCCATGGCGGCTATCAGAGCTGGACCTACACGGGCGTCGAGACCATCCCCGAGAAGGTGGGCGAGGCGCTCGGCACCGCGCAGCCCGGAGGCGACGGCGAGGACGCCGTGACGGAGAAGGCCGGCGTGTCGTGGTGGCTCGGCGCCGTGATGGACGAGAAGGGGCAGGGGCTCTTCGCCGCGGCCGAGGGCGCCACCGTGCTGCCCACGTTCATCGCCGTCGACCGCACGGCGCCGAAGACGCGCCTGCGGATCGTCCAGGGGATGCGCGGCGACGTGGTGTCGCTCGCCGCCGGGCAGAAGCGGGCGCTCGACGGCTTGCGCCTCGCGGTCGGCGACGTGCCCGCGCACCTCGACGCGTGGGCCAAGCAGGTCGCGGCGCGCTTCCCGCCCTCGATCCCGCGGCGCCCCGCGCTCGCCGGGTGGGGGTCGTGGAACGTCCACTACACCAAGATCGACGCGACCAAGCTGCGCGACGAGGCCGCGTGGGCGAGCAAGACCCTCGCGCCGCTCGGCATGAAGACCCTGCTGCTCGACGACGGCTACGAGCCGAACTGGGGCGCGTGGCAGGCCTCGACCGCGTTCGGCGCCGAGCTCGCCACCCTCAACGCCGAGCAGGCCGCGCTCGGCCTCGAGCCCGCGGTGTGGCTCGCGCCGATCTACGTGGACACCAAGGACCCCCTGGTCGCCAGCAAGGGGGACTGGTTCGTGCGCAAGCCCACCGGCGAGCTGCGCACGTTCACCAACTTCGGGCCCACCTACGCGGCGCTCGACGTGACCCACCCCGACGCGCGCAAGTTCGTGACCGACGCGATCGCGCGGTACAAGGCGTGGGGCTACAAGGCCATCAAGATCGACTTCCTGTTCGGCGCCGCGATCGCGGGGGTGCGCCAGGAGCCGATCACGGGCCTCGAGTCGTACGCGCGGTGGATGAAGGCGATCCGCGAGGCCGCGGGCGACATGCACGTCGTCGGGTGCGGCGCGCCGATCCTGCCGTCGGTCGGGTTCGTGGACTCGATGCGCACCGGGCCGGACGTGGCCTTCGACCTGAGCCCCGAGGCCACCTACGGCTTCCTCGCCTCGCAGGCGCGCCACACGGCGTTCCGGGCGTTCACCGACGCCTGGTGGTCGCTCGACCCCGACGTGGTGATCCTGCGCGGCAAGAACATCGACGACGCCGAGGCGTGGACCTTCGTCGTCTCGAGCCTGCTCGCCGGCGGCAACTGGCTCTCGGGCGACGGGCGCCAGGCGAGCGCCGCGCGGCTCGCGATGACGATCGCGCCCGAGGTGCTGGCGCTCGCGCGCGACGGGCAGGCGGCGCGACCGGTCGACTTCGCGGCGCAGACCGACGAGCGCCCGGTGGGCTCCCCGGTGCTGCTCGGCAGCGCGCCGGTCGGCGTGCCCCACGTGTGGCGCAAGGCCCACGCGCTCGCCGTGTTCGCGTGGGACGACGCGAGCTTCTCGCGCGACGTCGGCCTGCCGGCCGGCGCCAAGGAGCTCGTGCCCGAGGGCGGCAAGGTCGTGAGCAAGCCGTCGCCGTCGGGGCCGATCTCGGTGCCGAGCCACGGCGCCCGGTTGTTCGTGTTCTAGGCCTGCGCGAGGGCCTGGTCGATCGCCTTCAGGAACACGTCGATCGGCTGCGCCCCCGAGAGCGCGAGTCGGTTCTGCAGGATGAAGAACGGCACGCCGCTCACGCCCTGGCGCGAGGCATCGGCGGCCTCCGCGCGCACCGCCGCGCGCTCCTGCTCGTCGTTCACGAGCGCGAGCGCCTCGTCGGCCTCGAAGCCGTGCGCCGTCGCGATCGAGGCGAGCACCGTGGGGTCGCCGACGTTCTTCCCGTCGAGAAAATAGGCCTGGAAGAGCGCGCGCGCGAGCGCCACCTGGGTGCCCTTCTCCGCCGCCTTGCCGATGAGGACGTGCGCGCCGACGGTGTTGGGCGCGACCTTCACCTTGCGGAAGTCGAGCGGGATGCCCGAGTCGCGCGCCGCGGACTCGACGCGCCCGAACATGGTGTCGGGGTCGGCGCCGTACTTCTTGCGGAGGCGCGCGCGCAGGTCGGCGCCCTCCTGCGGCAGGTCGGGGTCGAGCAGGAACGGCGCGTACTCGACGGTGGCCGTGACGTCGGGGCGCTGGGCGAGCGCCTGGTGGAGTCGTTCGGTGCCGATGAGGCACCAGGGGCACATGACGTCGGAGACCACCGTGATCGTGAGCGAAGGCATGGCCCTCGGATGCCCCGGCGATGGGCGGGATGCCATGCATGCGGCTCGTGCATGTCCATCATATCGACCATGCATTGGACCGATGCCTGGGGAAGACGCATCCTAGGTCCCGTCCTCAGGAGGAAACACCATGTACGTCGTCTTCGGAGCCACAGGGAACACCGGTCATGTCGTCGCGGAGACGCTGCTCGCGCGCGGTCAGAAGGTGCGGGTCGTCGCGCGGGACCCCGCCAAGGTCGAGGCGCTGCGGGCCAAGGGCGCCGAGGTCGTGAAGGGCGACGTGCTCGACCCGGCGAGCCTGGCCCCTGCGCTCGCGGGCGCCACGGGCGCCTACTTCCTCGTCCCGCCGGACGCGGCCACCGACGACCTCGTCGGCCGCGGTCGCCGCATCGTCGACGGCTATGTCGCCGCGCTCCGCAAGAGCCCGATCGCGCACGCCGCCGTGCTCTCGTCGGTCGCCGCGCAGCACGAGAAGGGCACGGGCCCCATCGTGATCACGCACTACGCCGAGGCCGAGTTCGCCAAGGTCACCGGCACCGCGTTCACCTTCGTGCGCGCCGCCTACTTCATGGAGAACATCCTCGCCAACGCGCACCCCATGAAGGCCGACGGCGTGCTGCCGGTGTTCGGCGGCGGCGAAGGCTTCCCGTTCCCCATGGTCGCGACCCGGGACATCGGCGAGGTGGCGGCCGAGGCGCTGCTCGCGAACACCAAGGAGAACGCCTGGATCGAGCTCTCCGGGCCCAAGGAGTACAGCATGAACGACGCCGCCGCGATCGCCGGGAAGCTCCTCGGCCGCGAGGTGAAGACCGCGGTGCTGCCGATCGATGCGATGGTCCCCACGCTCACCCAGTTCGGCCTCTCGGCCAACGTCGCCGGCCTCTACCGCGAGATGACCGAGGGCCTCGGCAAGGGCCTCGTCGCCTTCGAGGGCAAGGGTCGCGCGGTCCGCGGCAAGGTCGGCCTGGAGCAGGTGCTCGCGGCGCTGAAGGGCTGACGCTCGGCGGCCGCTCGCGTAGCGTGACGCCGTGAAACAGGGTGTGACGGCCTCGCTGCTGGTCCTCTCGTTCGCGGCGTTCGCGCTGCCGCGCGTTCCGTCGGGGAGCGCGGCGCCCGCGCCGGCGGTGTCGGTCACCGTCCTGGCCTCGGGCCAGTGCCGTCCCGACTCGCTAGGGGTCGACAGCGAGCACGTCTACTTCCACAACATGTGCGACAGTCGGGCGCTCGCGCGCGTCGACAAGGCCGGCAAGGGGCCGTCCTCGATCCTCGCGGTCGAGGTCGGCCCGATCGTGGAGCTCACTTCCGACGGTGTGCTCGTGCGTGACGCGCGGACCCCGGTGTGGAGCGGCGCGGGCGTCGCGCCCTATGCGGTCGTGCCCAAGGTCGGCGGGCTCGCCGCGCCGCGGCTCGAGCTGCCCCGGGGCGAGGGCATGGTCCACGACGCGAACGGCGCGGCGTCGTTCTCCTACGACGGCCTGACCGGCAAGAGCTCGCTGACCTACGTGCCGCTGCCCACGGGGAAACGGCTACCACTCTCCACGGCGCGGATCCGCGCGGTCGCGATGGACGCGAAGGCCGTCTACGGCGCAGAGGTCGACGGCGCAATCCTGCGCTTCCCGCGCGATGGGAGCAGCAAGACCGTCCTCCACGAGGGGGCAGGTGTGTTCGACCCCAGCCTGCTGGTCGACGACGAGTACGTCTACTTCACGAGCAGTGCCTCCAAGACCGACGACAAGGCGGGCATCCGTCGGGCGAAGAAGACCGGTGGGGTCACGCTGCTCGTCCCGTTCGAGGGCTCGATCAGGAACCTCGTCCTCGCGGGGCAATACTTCTACTTCCTG
>Ga0154020_10006678_pt1 | contig 13514 bp, 9 predicted proteins | sample Klosneuvirus_201_FD_109709 | JGI IMG/M metagenome (GOLD analysis project Ga0154020, IMG submission 109709) | Active sludge microbial communities from wastewater, Klosterneuburg, Austria - Klosneuvirus_20160825_MG | ecosystem: Engineered > WWTP > Aerobic digester > Activated sludge | place... | reverse complement strand
CGGCACGCGCGGCGGCAGCGCGGGCGCCGGCGCGGTCGCCCAGGCTGTCGCGCGTGCTGGCCAGGTTGTTCCAGGCCGCGGCGCTGTCATGCCGGCGTGCCGCCGCCTCGAAGGCGCTGGCGGCACCGGCCAGGTCGCCGGCAGCATGCCGTGTGTTGCCCAGGCCCATCGCCGCCACCAGGTTGCCGGGCCAGCGCCGGTGCACCGCGGCCCAGGCGCGCGCGGCGTCGGGCGCCGCGCCGATGCGGCCGTAGCCCAGCGCAGCGTCCACCGCGTCGGCCTCCTGCGCGGTGATGGGCAGGCGGCCGGGCGGCAGCACGACGATGGCCCAGCTACCGGCGCGCGCCCAGGTGTGCTCGAAGGTGCGCAGCGACAGCACGGCGCGCCGCTCGGTGCCGCTGCGCAGGATGAGCTCGCCGGCGGGCAGGTCGTAGCCCACCAGCACGGCGTAGTGCCAGCGCGGTGCGATAGCCAGCCCCAGGTTCAGCAGCACGACCACGGCGTGCCCGGCGGCCACCTCGCGCAGCAGCGCCGTCAGTTCACCCGGCAGCGTCGTCGCCACCGCGCCCTGACGGCGGGCGCCGCCGAGCATCTCGATCTGCAGGCTGCCTTCGCGCGCGGGCAGGAAGACGGCGTCGGTGATGGCCGCCAGGTCGGCCGGCAGGCCCGCGTCGGCCAGCACGGTGGCCAGTGCGGCGGGGCCGCAGTGCAGCGGTGTCTGGGGATAGAACGGCACCTCGTCGCGCTCGGCGCGGGGCGGCAGGTCGGCCGGCGCGGCGGCGCGCAGCGCGGCGGTCTGCGGCGGGTCGGACAACACCGCGCAACCCGGCAGGGCCGCGGCGGCGGCCAGCAGCAAGGCGGCGCCGCGGCGCCGCGCGCCGACGCCCGGGGTCAACGCACCGCGCGCGTGAACGGGAAGACCTTGGTCAGGCCCAGGATGTCGGTGACGAGCAGGATGATGAACACCGTGAACAGCGTGCCCACGATGTCGGCACCGGCCGGCGCCTGGTCGATCTGCGCCAGCAACCGGGCGGCTTCGGCGTCGGTCAGCGCGTCGACACGCGAGCGCACGGCGTCCACCGAGACACCGCGGGCTTCGAGCGCGGCCACGAGATCGGCACGGTCCAGCGCGCCCAACAGCCGGGCGCGGCTGTCTGCGCCCACGGCAGGGGTCGCGGCGGCGGCCACCTGCTCGGTGCCGATCAGCGCCGAAGGTGCGGCGTAGGCCATGCCGCTGAAGACGAGGGACGCACTCAGGACGGTGGCGGTGGCGCGGCGGAAGAGGCTCATGGGGGGCTCCTGGTGGTGCAAGTGAAATCGAGCGGGCATGCTAAGCGTTGGCGGCGCACCGCCCGGGCGGCGTCGCGGCCTGGTTTGTGACCGGACGTTGGTGGCTGCACCCGGGGGGCCCGCCTGCCGATCGCCGCCTGCGCGCCGCTGCCCGATACTTCGCCGCCGCCCGGCGCCGTCATCCGTCCTTCCCCGGTCCTCCCTCGCCCCCACATGCCCCTGCACCACCGCCTGGCCGCGCTGCACCGCCTGCTCATCGTCAGCCTGCTGGGCTTCGCGTCGGGGCTGCCGCTGGCGCTTACCGGGCAGGCGCTGCAGGCCTGGCTGACGGTGGAGGGGCTGAGCCTGGCCACCATCGGCTTTCTCAGCCTGGTGGGCGTGCCCTACACCTTCAAGTTCCTGTGGGCGCCGCTGCTCGACCGCTTCGAGCTGCCCGGCTTCGGCTTCCTGGGCCGCCGCCGCGGCTGGCTGGTGCTGACGCAGCTGGCGCTGGCCGGCGTGCTGATGGCGCTGGCCGCCACCTCGCCGCGCGACGAGCTGCGGGCCTTCGCGCTGCTGGCGGTGGCGCTGGCCTTCCTGTCGGCGACACAGGACGTCGTCATCGACGCCTACCGCACCGAGCTGCTGCCGGCGCCCGAACGTGGCCTGGGCGCGTCGCTCAACGTCATGGGCTACCGGCTGGCGATGATCCTGTCGGGCGGCATCGCGCTGATCTGGACCGACCCCGCGCAGGGCGGCGGCTGGACCTGGCCGCAGGTCTACCGGCTGATGGCGGCGCTGCTGGTGGGCGCGGCGGTGCTCTCGGCGCTGCTGCTGCCGCGCCTGCCGGCACGCACCACGCCGCCGCCGCCCGCGGGCAACGACCTGCGGGGCTTCGCGGCCGTGGTGCTGGCCGTGTTGCTGGGCGCCTTCCTCAGCGACCGCTACGGCGGCGCGGTGGCGCAGGCGCTGGTGGGTTCGTGGCTGGCGGCCGGCAGCCTGCCGGCGGCGCTGCAGCAGCGCTGGGTCGACCTGGTGGCGCTGCTGCTGGGTGTCGGCTTCACGCTGCCGCTGGCCGCCTGGGCCGCGAAGCAGGCGCGCTTCGAGACGCTGCTGGGCGGCCTGCGCAGCTACTTCGGCACCGCCGGCGCGGGCGCCTTCCTGCTCTTCATCGTGCTCTACAAGCTGGGTGATGCGTTCGCCGGTTCGCTGCTGACGCCTTTCCTGCTGAAGAGCATGGCCTACAGCCCGGCCGAGGTGGGCGTGGTGAACAAGGTCATCGGGCTGTGGCTGACCATCGGCGGTGCGCTGCTGGGCGGCGCGCTGATGCTGAAGCTGGGGCTGTGGCGTTCGCTGCTGCTCTTCGGCGTGCTGCAGCTGGCCAGCAACCTGGGCTTCTGGTGGCTGGCGACGCTGGGGCCCGAAGGCAAGGGCGTGCTGCCCGGCGCCGTGCTGCCGGCTTTCGACTGGGGTTTCGTCAAGCTGGCCGCGCCGACGCCGGTGGACGGCGGCCTGCTGGCCGTGGTGGCCTTCGAGAACCTGTCGGGCGGCATGGGCACGGCGGCCTTCGTCGCCTTCCTGATGAGCCTGTGCAACCAGCGCTACACGGCGACGCAGTTTGCGCTGCTGTCGGCTTTCGCTTCGGTGGGCCGCGTCTGGGTGGGGCCGCTGGCCGGCGTGCTGGCCGAAAGCATAGGCTGGCCCAGCTTCTTCATCGTCAGCACCGTGCTGGCGCTGCCGGCGCTGGGCATGCTGTGGTGGCTGCGTGCCAGCGTGCAGGCGCTCGACGTCGACCCGGCCACGCTCGGCCGCAGCGACGACTGAGCGCACCGGCCGCCGCCGAGGGGGAACCCGGGGCCCGCCGCTGCGGTCTACCCCGCGATTGCCCACAATGCACCCCATGCCCGACGACACCCCGCCCCTGTCCGCCACCTACGGCTGCAGCTGCACGCTGCACGGTCGCCGCCGCTTCACGGCCCTGCTCGCCGCCGGGGCGCTGGCGCCCGCGGCGGCCGCCCAGGCGCAGATCCCGGAATGCCGCCGCTCGCGCGCGGCCGGGCTGGTGCCGGCCAAGCAGGTCGAGGGCAGCGCGCAGCAGCAGTACGTGCAGATGCTGCGCCAGGCCCAGGGCGAGGGCGCGCTGGTGGCCGCCACGCACCCGCAGATGCAGCGCCTGCGCTACATCGCGCAGCGCATCGTGCCCTTCACCGCCGAGTGCAACGAACGCGCCGCGCAGTGGCGCTGGGAGGTCAACCTGCTCAATAGCAAGCAGATCAACGCCTTCTGCATGCCCGGCGGCAAGATCGCCTTCTACACCGGCATCCTGGTGCAGCTGCAGCTGAACGACGACGAGGTGGCGATGATCATGGGCCACGAGGTCGCGCATGCGCTGCTGGAGCATGCGCGCGAACGCATGGCCAAGAGCGGCGGCACCGAGCTGCTCTTCCGTGGCGCGGCGGCGATCTTCGGCCTGGGCAGCCTGGGCGACCTGGCCGCGCAGGGGGCGACGCAGCTGCTCAGCCTGCGCTTCAGCCGCGACGATGAATCCGAAGCCGACGCGCTGGGCCTGCTGCTGGCCGCGCGCGCCGGCTACGACCCCGGCGCCGGCGTCACGCTGTGGCAGAAGATGGGCGCGGCCACCGCCGGCAAGGCGCCGCCGCAGTGGCTGTCCACCCACCCGGCGGGCGAGGCCCGCATCCGCGACATCCAGGGCAAGCTGCCGCGGGTGGAGCCGATGTTCCGGGCCGCCGCCAAGCCCGACCGGCGTTTCCGCCCGCCACCGGCGGCTTGAGTCGGGCTTGCGGCCCGCAGCGGCTCTTGGCCGCTCCGGGCCAGGGCCCGCGGTATGGCACCCCGCCGCTATGATCCGCCGCGTGCTTTCACGCTCCCTCGGACTGCTGGCGGCCTGCGCTGCGCTGATGTCGGCGCCGGCCGTGCTGGCCGCCAGGCCGCTGGTGTACTGCGCCGACGCCAGCCCCGAGGGTTTCGACCCCGCGCTGTGGGACAGCAGCAGCACCGGCAACGTCACCTCGCAGATCTTCCAGGGCCTGGTGGCCTTCAGGCGCGGCACCGCCGTGCTCGAGCCCGCGCTGGCCACCGCCTGGACGGTGAGCCCCGACGCGAAGACCTTCCACTTCACGCTGCGCCGCGGCGTGCAGTTCCACACCACGCCCTACTTCACGCCGACACGCGCCTTCAACGCCGACGACGTGATGTTCACGTTCACGCGCTTCATCGACCCGCAGCAGCCCTTCAACCGCGCCTTCCCCGCCACCTACGTGTACCCGCAGAGCCTGGGGCTGGCGCAGATGATCGCCGGCATCGACCGCGTGGGCGAGCATGAAGTGCGCTTCCGCCTGCACAAGGCCAACGTCAACTTCCTGGGCTATTTCGCGAGCAGCTTCGCCGGCATCCATTCGGCCGAATACGCGGCGCAGCTGCTGGCGCAAGGCCGTGCCAGCGCCATCAACAACCAGCCCGTGGGCACCGGGCCCTACCGCTTCAAGAGCTACCGCAAGGACGACGTGCTGCGCATGACGGCCCACCCGGCCTACTGGGGCGGCGTGCAGCGCACCGAGCGCCTGGTCTACGCCATCAGCCGCGAACCCAACGTGCGTGTGCAGAAGGTGTCGCGCGGCGAATGCCATGTCGCCGCGGCGATACGCGACGTGGACATCACCGCGCTCGCCGGCCACCCGCAGGTGGTGGTGCAGAAGATCCAGGCGCTGAACATCAGCTACCTCGCCTTCAACCTGAAGCGGCCGCCGGTCGACCGGCGCGAGGTGCGCGAGGCGCTGGACATCGCCATCGACCGCAACGCGCTGTTCAAGGTGCTGTTCCCGCGCGGCGACGCGCTGCAGGCCGTCAGCGCCTTTCCGCCCGCGGTGCCGGGCTACAACAAGGCGCTGAAGAACGGGTACGACCCCGAGCGCGCCAAACGGCTGCTGGCCGCCGCAGGGGTGAAGGGTGAACTGGAGGTCGACCTGTGGGCGCTGCCCATCAGCCGCCCGACGAACCCCAACGGCCAGCTGATGGCGCAGATGATCCAGGCCGACTGGGCGAAGATCGGCGTCAAAGCGCGCATCCTCACCTACGAATGGGGCGAGTACCTGAAACGCGCCAACGCCGGCGAACACCATGTCTACATGAGCGGCTGGAGCACCGACGTGGCCGCCGCCGACGAGTTCCTCACCCCCAACCTCACCTGCGCGGCCAGCCGCGGCGGCATCAAGTTCTGCAACGCCGAGTTCGACGCGCTGGTGGAAGCCGCCCGCGGCGAGGTCGACGAAGCGAAGCGGCTGGCGATGTTCGAGCAGGCGCAGGTCATCTTCAAACGCGAAAGGCCGTGGATCACGATGGCGCATTCCTCGGTCTACATCCCGCTGCGCCGCGACGTGCAGGGTTTCGTGATGGCGCCCAACGGAAGCGTCGATTTCGAGGGCGTCCACCGGTGAACAAGCTGCCAATGCTGCGTGTCGAGGACATCGCCGGCCACCCCGGGTTCCGCCGCCTGGACAGCCTGCGCGGCGTGCCCTTCGACCTGCGCTACGCCGGCACCCACAACTTCGCCGGCCTGAACCTCTACGGCGAGATGGACTGCGCCTGGCTGCGCACCGAGGCCGCCGCAGGCCTGGAAGCCGCCGCGGCCTGGCTGGCCGAAAGGCGCCCGGGCTGGCGGCTGCTGGTGCTGGACGCGCTGCGGCCGCAGCGTGTGCAGGAAGCGATCTGGCACGACGTGGCCGGCACGGCCATGGAACACTACTTCGCCCACCCGCAGCGCGGTTCCATCCACAGCTTCGGCATGGCGGTGGACGTGACGCTGATCGACGCCCACGGCCGCGAAGCCGACATGGGCAGCGGCTTCGACGAGATGAGCGAGGCCTCGCACCCCGCGCTGCACGCCGAGCACCTGGCCAGCGGCGTGCTCGGTGCCGCGCAGGTGGCCGAACGCGACTGGCTGCACCAGGCGATGCTGCACGGCGGCTTCCACGGCATCCCCACCGAGTGGTGGCACTTCGATTTCGGCGACCGCGAGCGTGTGCGGCGCGAACTGCCACGGGTGTGGTGAAGGACGCGGCATGACGACGACCCGAAGGCGGTTCATCGGCGGCGGCGCAGCGACGCTGGGCGCCGCCGCGGCAGCGGCCGTGTCCGCCGCGGCGGCGGCGCCGGCCCCGCCGCAGCTGCTGAAGGCGCCGCGGCTGAAGCCCGGCGACACCATCGCGCTCATCAACCCCTCGGGTGCCGTCTACGAACGTGCGCCCTACGCCGTCGCCACCGAAACGCTGCAGGCGCTGGGCTTCCGGGTGCGCGAGGCGCCGCACCTGCGCGCACGCCACGGCCACTTCGCCGGCACCGACGTGCAGCGCGCCGCCGACGTCAACGCCATGTTCGCCGACCCCGGCGTGCACGGCCTGCTGGCGCTGACGGGCGGCTCGGGCGGCAACCGCATGCTGCCGCTGGTGGACTACGCGGCCATCCGCCGCACGCCGAAGTTCCTGGGCGGCTTCAGCGATCTCACGGCGCTGCTCAACGCCGTGCACGTGCAGACCGGGCTGATCACCTTCCACTGCCCCGTGGGCGTCAGCGAGTGGAACGCGTTCAGCGTCGGCTGGCTGCGCGGCGCGGTGATGGACGCCCAGGCACTGACGCTGGCCAACGTGCAGGACAAGGGCGACAACCTCGTCGCCAAGAGCGGCCGCATCACCACGCTGCGCGGCGGCCGCGCACGCGGGCCGCTGGTGGGCGGCAACCTCGCGGTGCTGACGGCGATGGCCGGCTCGGCCTACTGGCCGCGCTTCGACGGCGCCATCCTCTTCCTCGAAGACACCAACGAGTACATCTACCGCGTCGACCGCATGCTCAGCACGCTGAAGCTGGCCGGCGCGCTCGACCGCGTGGCCGGCGTCGTGCTGGGGGGCTTCACCAACTGCGGCCCGGGCGACGGCAGCTACGGCACGCTGACGCTGGACGAGGTGTTCGACGACTACTTCAAGCCGCTGGACGTGCCCGTCTACAGCGGCGCGCTCTTCGGCCACATCAGGCTCAAGTTCACGCTGCCGGTGGGCCTGCCGGTGGAGATGGACGCCGACGCCGGCACGCTGCGTTTCCTGCAGCCGGCCGTGACCTGAGCCGCGGCGCGGCGCGACGTCAGAAGCCCGAGCCGGGCTGCTGCAGGTAGGCCAGCTCTTCGGGTGTCGATGCCCGCCCCAGCAGCGCGTTGCGGTGCGGGTAGCGGCCGAAGCGTTCGATGACCTCGAAGTGCTTCTGCGCCCAGTGGCGTGCATCGGCCAGGCCGGGGTGCTGTTCGGCCAGCGCGCTGAACAGGGCCATCGAGCGGTGTTGCGACGCCAGGTCTTCGGCGTGCTCGAAGGGCAGGTAGGCGAACCAGCGCTGCAGCGGTGCCAGCGTGCGGTCGCCGCCACCGGCCACCAGCGCCTGCGCGGCGGCCAGCGCCAGGGCGTCGCCGGCAAAGGCACGCGCCGTGTCGCGGAAGGCGTTGCGCGTGAACTGGTCCAGCACCAGGATGCGTGCCAGCGTGCCGGCGGGCGCGCCGTCCCAGGCCTGCAGGCCGCCGGCCAGCGCGGTCTCGATCAGCGCGCCGAAACGTTCGCCGATCTGGGCGTCGAAGGCGGCGTCCTTGCGGAACCAGGCGGCCAGCGGCGCCGTCGTCGCGGGTTCGCCGAACCAGAAGGCCCGCACCTGGGCCGCGCGGTCGTCCAGCAGGTCCTGCGTCTCGCGGTGGCGGCGCATGTAGCTGGCGACGTAGCTGCAGGTGGGGCGCACGCGCAGGCCCTCGTGGCGGGCCCAGGCCAGCGTGGCGGCCACCAGGGCGGCGGCCACGCCCCGGCCCTGCAGCGCCGCGGGCACCTCGGTGTGGTGCAGCACCAGCGTGTCGCCCTGGCGCTGGTAGCTGCACAGCGCCAGGTGGCCGTCGACGACGGCGTCGAAGCGGTGGTGTTCGGGGTGGTGTTGGACGGCGGTGTTCACCCCGCGAATTGTGTCTCGCGGCGGCCCGGGATTTGGGTTTACATTGGCTTGCACATGGCCGTGACCGCCGGTGCGCGGCGCGCCGCCGGTGCACGGCGCAGGGGAAACGACTTGAGCGACGCCTGGTACCTGGAAAGCATCGCCGCCGACGGCAGCCACGTGGCGCACGTCATCCGCAAGCTGCCCTTCCGCGTCGGCCGCGACGCGGCCAACGACCTCGTCGTCGACGCCCGCGGCCTGAGCCGGCAGCATGCCGTCATCGACACCGACGCCAGCGGCCGGCTGCAGGTGACCGACCTGGGCAGCACCAACGGCACCTTCGTCAACCGCGAGCGCATCAGCACGGCGCGGGTGCTGGCCGGCGACGACGTCATCCACTTCGGCAACGCCGAGTTCCGGCTCGGCATCGAAGGCGGGCCCGACAGCGTGGCCACCGACGACAGCGAGCGCACGATGATCGCGCCGGTCGGGCGCGGGCTGTCGGCGAACTTCGTGCGCCACGAACGCGAGTTCATGCAGCTGCTGGCCGGCCAGGGCATCTCGGCGATGGTGCAGCCCATCGTCAGCGCGCTCGACGGCAGCCTCTTCGCCTACGAACTGCTCGGCCGCAGCACGCACCCCGAGCTGCCCAGTTCACCGGTGCACCTGTTCCAGCTGGCGGCCATGCTCGGCCGCGAGGCCGAACTCAGCGGCGCCTTCCGCCGCTACGGCGTCGAGCAGGTGGCGCCCAGGCTCAAGGGCGCGCGGCTCTTCGTCAACACCCACCCCGACGAAACCTTCACCGACGCGCTCTTCGACTGGCTGGCGCAGTGGCGCGCCCGCCCCGACGCGCCGAACATCGTCATCGAGGTGCACGAGACCGCGGTGGTCGAGGTCGAGGCCATGCGCCGGCTGGCGGCGCGGCTCGAGCAGATCGGCGTGCCCTTCGCCTACGACGACTTCGGCGCCGGCCAGGCGCGGCTGCGTGAACTGGCCGAGGTGCCGCCACACTTCGTCAAGTTCGACATGGGCCTGCTGCACGACATCGACACCGCCCCCGAAGGCCGTCAGCGCATGGTGCGCGAACTGGTGCGGCTGGTGCTGGACCTGGGCTCGGTGCCGCTGGCCGAGGGCATCGAAACCCAGGCCGAGGCCGCGCTGTGCCGCGAGATGGGCTTCCAGCTGGTGCAGGGCTACCTCACCGGGCGGCCGGTGGCGATCGGCGCCGTCTGATCAGCCGGCCTGCGCGCCTTGCGCGCACCAGCGCGCCAGCGTCACGCGCAGCCTTTCGGCGTCGATGGGCTTGGTGAGGAAGTCGTCCATGCCCGCGGCCAGCGCCTCGTCGCGTTCGCTCACCAGCGCCGCCGCGGTGAGTGCGATCACGGGCAGCCGATGCCCCGCGGCACGCAGCGCACGCGTGGCCTCGTAGCCGCCCATGCGCGGCATCTGCACGTCCATCAGCACGGCGTCGAAGGCCTGGCCCGCCGCGGCGGCGGCCCGCACGGTCTCCAGCGCCTCCTGGCCGTCGCTGGCCTGCGTGACGCGCACGCCCCAGTGTTCGAGCATGGCCACCGCGATCATCATGTTGACGGCGTTGTCCTCGACCATCAGCACGCGCGCGCCCTGCAGGCTGGCGGCCGTGGCGGCCGGCGTGTCTGCCGGTGGGGCGGCCACCGCGGGCAGCGGCAGTTCGGCCCAGAAGAGGCTGCCCTGGCCCGGCACGCTGTGCACGCCCACGCTGCCGCCCATCAGCGTGGCCAGCTGACGGCAGATCGACAGGCCCAGGCCCGTGCCGCCGAATTCGCGCGTGGTGCTCTGGTCGGCCTGCGTGAAGGGCTCGAACAGCCGCGCCTGCGCCTCGGCGGCGATGCCGGGGCCGCTGTCCTGCACCTCGAAGCGCACCGTCGACGCCGCGCCGCCGGCGCCGGCCGCGTCCAGGCGGCGCGCGCGCCACGCCACACCGCCGACGGCGGTGAACTTGATCGCGTTGGCGAGGAAGTTGCTGAGCACCTGGCGCAGCCGCAGCGCGTCGCCGCTGGCCACGCCCAGCGGCGGGCCAGGCAGCGCGGGCGGCGTCTGCAGCGTCAGCGTCAGGCCACGCGCCTCGGCCAGCGTGCTGTAGGTGCGCTGCAGTGTGCGCAGCAGTGCGCCGAGGTCGAAGCTGGTGGTTTCCAGCTGCAGCCGGCCGGCCTCGATCTTCGACAGGTCGAGGATGTCCGAGATGATGCCGGCCAGCGACTGCGCGCTCTCGACGATCTGGTCCAGGTACTGGCGCCGCTGGGCCTCGGCGGTGCGGGTGTCCTGCGCCAGCCGGGCCAGGCCGATCATGCCGTTCAGCGGCGTGCGCAGCTCGTGGCTGGTGTTGGCCAGGAAGGCGCTCTTGGCGCGGTTGGCGGCCTCGGCGGCGTCGCGCGCGGCGGCCAGCGCCTGCTGGGCGGCGTGGCGTTCGGTGATGTCCTCGATGATCCACACCGTGCCGCCTTCGGCCGGCCGCCGCGGGTCGACGGCGCGGCCGCGCACGAAGGCCAGGAAGCTGCTGCCGTCCTTGCGCCGCGCCTGGCGCTGGAAGGCGATGGCTTCGCCGCGCGCCAGCGTCGGGCCGACCTCGCGGCCGAGTGCGGCGTAGTCCTCGTCGCCGGCCCACACCACCGAACCCGGCTGGCCCAGCAGTTCACCCGGCGCCCAGCCGTAGAGCTGGTCGAAGTGCGGGTTGCTGAGCACGAAGCGGCGGTGCTGCGTGACGGCGATGCCCACCGAGGCGTTGGCCAGGATGGCATCGCGCTCCAGCTGTTCGCGCTGCGTCGTGCTGACATCGCGACCGCTGATGACGAGGTAGTCGTGGCCCTCCATCGCGAAGCGCGCCGCCGAGACGCGCAATGGGATGTCGTGCCCGTCGCGGGCGACGAAGCGCATCGGCAGGTCGGTCGCCAGCCCGCGGGCCTTCACTTCGGCGATGAAGGCCCGGCGCTCCGCCGGGTCGGCCCAGATGCCCATGTCCAGCGACGTGCGGCCCACCACCTCGTCGGCGCGCCAGCCGCTCAGGCGCTCGAAGCTGGCGTTGACCATCACGTAGCGCCCGGTCTCCAGATCGGTGAGCGTGATGACGTCGGGGCTGGTGGCCACCACGTGCGACAGCAGGCCCTCGGACCGCCGCAGCGCTTCCTCGGCGGCCAGGCGCTCGGTGTCGTCGATGAAGATCGACAGCACGGCCGGGCCCGTGGGGGTGTCGATCCGCATGCCGGTCGCGCGCACCGACACCCGCCTGCCCTTGATGCTCAGTCGGTACCCGGTCACCGGCAGCGCGCTGCCGGGCGCCTGGTGCTGCACGTGCCGGCTGCGGCTGGCCACGCGTTCGCGCGACTCGCCGGGCTCGAAGTACTGCGTCAGGTCGCTGCCCAGCATCTGGCCCAGGTCGGCGCAGTCGAAGAAGGCCACCGCCGCCGGGTTGGCGTCGAGCACGTGGCCGTCGCGGTGCAGCACCAGCGGCGAAGGCACGTGCGCGAACAGGTCCTGGTAGCGCGTTTCGGTGGCTGCCAGCGCCTGCTGCGCGAGCCTGACCGCGGTGACGTCGCGCACCACGCCCCAGTAGCCGGTGAAGCTGCCGCTTTCGTCGAAACGCGGCTCGCCGCTGCTCAGGAAATCGTGGCTGCGGCCGCCGGCGAAGGTCCAGCGCACGGGCAGGTCGCGGAAGGGGCGGCGCGCGGCCATGGCGGCGCGCATCGTCTCCAGCGTGCCGGCGTCGCAGCCGAACTGCGGCAGCGTCCAGAACACGCGGCCCAGGCCGGTGGCGGCGGTCATGCGCGGCAGCACCTCGCTGGCACCGGCACCGGCGGCGGCCAGCACGCGGTGTTCGGCGTCGGTTTCCCAGTAGGCGTCGGCGGCCAGCGCGAGCAGGCGGCGGAAACGGTGTTCACGCTCGCCGGCGCTGGCCGCGTAGCGCCGGATGGCGCGCCAGGCCAGGCCGCCGCTGGCCAGGCCGGCGGCGATGCCGGCAAGATGGGTGCCCAGCAGCACGGCCACCGATGGTGCGCCGGGTGCACCCGCCGGCCCGGGCGCCAGCACGGCGATCAGCAGCACCTGGGCCACGGCGGCACCGGCCAGCAGCGCGCCGGCGCGCCAGCCGGCCGCCAGGCTGCCCATGCAGACGGCCAGGCCGACCAGCGGCAGCGGCGGTGACCGCAGCCCCCAGCCCAGCAGCACGGTGGCCGCACCCACCGTCAGCACGGCGGCGCCGAGCACGGCGGTGACCGCGCCGGGCAGGCGGCTGTCGGGGGCCCGCGTGGCCGCCAGCGACAGCAGCGCCAGCGCCGCGAACAGCCCGGCCGGCCACACGCCGCCGGCGCCGCCGTCGACCGTGGCACCCAGCAGCACGGCGCCCAGCAGCGCGGTGCCGGCGGTCACCCACAGATAGGCACGGCTCATCGGCGGCAGCGCCTGCGGCGCGGCGGCCAGGGTGTCGGGGGCGCGGGGGCTCACGGGCCTATGGTGGCGCAGCGGCGGGGGCGGTGCCACGGGGTCTGCCCCCGGGCCCTGCCCACGGGATCAGCCCAGCGGCCGCGCCCGCTGCAGTTGTGCCCGTGTGGCGGCGGCCGCTCGGCGCGCCGCGTCGGCCCAGCCGGCACCACCGTCGGCAGCCGCCGTGCCGGCGTAGAGCACGGCGCGCGACGAATTGACGGCGATGGGCGCGTCCGGTCGCCACCCGGCACGCACCGTGGCCTCGGCGTCGCCGCCCTGCGCGCCGACGCCGGGGATCAGCAGCGGCAGCGTGGGCGCCAGTGCACGCACGCGGGCGATTTCCGACGGGAAGGTGGCGCCCACCACCAGGCCGATCTGGCCGCCGCGGTTCCATTCACCTGCCGCCAGCCGCGCGATGTGTTCGTAGAGCAGGCCGCCGCCCTGCAGCACCTGCGCCTGCAGGTCGCTGCCGCCGGGGTTGCTGGTGCGGCACAGCAGGATCAGGCCCTTGCCCGTCCAGCGCATGTAGGGTTCGATCGAGTCGAAGCCCATGAAGGGCGACAGCGTGACGGCGTCGGCGCGGTAGCGTTCGAAGGCTTCGCGCGCGTACTGCTCGGCGGTGCTGCCGATGTCGCCGCGCTTGGCGTCGAGGATCACCGGCACGTCGGGTGCCACCTGCTGGATGTGCGCGATCAGCCGTTCGAGCTGGTCTTCGGCGCGCTGCGCGGCGAAGTAGGCGATCTGCGGCTTGAAGGCGCAGACGAGATCCTTCGTCGCGTCGACGACGCCGGCGCAGAAGTCGAAGATGCGCGCCGGATCGT
>Ga0154020_10006677_pt1 | contig 13516 bp, 13 predicted proteins | sample Klosneuvirus_201_FD_109709 | JGI IMG/M metagenome (GOLD analysis project Ga0154020, IMG submission 109709) | Active sludge microbial communities from wastewater, Klosterneuburg, Austria - Klosneuvirus_20160825_MG | ecosystem: Engineered > WWTP > Aerobic digester > Activated sludge | place... | reverse complement strand
TCACGCTATCGCAAGACCTCACACGAGCAAGTGCGCAGGCCCTGGGCCGGACTGGACCGCTGGCGCGGTCCGCGCTTACTTCCCCGTCCTGAAGGGCGGGGCTTCGCGCGCTGGTTCGGTGAAACCAGTTGCCAACGGCCGTCCACACCCCCACTGGACTCGTGAAATCAGTTGCCAACGGCCGTCCACACCACCTCGGGCTCGTGAAACCAGTTGCCAACGTCCGTCCACCCCCCCGGGCTCGTGAAATCAGTTGCCAACGGCCGTCCACACCCCCACTGGACTCGTGAAATCAGTTGCCAACGGCCGTCCACACCCCCTCGGGCTCGTGAAATCAGTTGCCAACGGCCGTCCACACCCCCACTGGACTCGTGAAATCGGTTGCCAGCGGCCGCCCACAGGCGCCCGGACTCGTGAAATCAGTTGCCGCCGCACCGCTCGCCCGAACGACAGGAAATGACGCAGATTGCAACGTTGCCAGGGTGCCAAGGCTTCTGTTCGGCCGTGAGTGATAACCAACAAATCGCAAAAAGGCATCAGCAGAGCCACAATGGCCGCCGGTTGAACGGAAAGCGTCAAAAGCGGTGTCGAAACAGCGGTCCAAAAAGTGGCAACTGATTTCACGAACGAAGGCAACTGATTTCACGAACGAAGGCAACTGATTTCACGAAGTTCGGGGCTGTGCGCAGGTTCACGGCGTCGACAAAATTGCCACTCATGTCAGACGGTCAACAGATCAGGCTCTGGGACGACAACCAACGCGCGCTGCCACGCGCGTTCGCTCGATCCGCGCTTTTCCGGGCAGCGAACAAGGAGGCCCGGCGTCGCATCAGCGGGGAAATCGCTGCCGCAGACGGCATCCGTATCGAGTACGTCGGCGACGAACTGCGCACCGATGACGAAGAGATCCTGATGCTGATCCTGCACCAGCTGCGCGGCCGCGATGTAGGGGATCCTGAACAGTTGTATGTCGAGATGACCCGACATGAGGCGCTGCGTGCGCTCGAGCGCCCCACGGATGGTCGCTATTACGCCGAGCTCAGCGGTTCACTGGACCGCATGGCGCTCGGAGGCCTGAAGGTGACCTACAGGTCGCCATCGGGCAAGCGATACAAGATCACCCAGTCGATCATCCGCAAGGTCGCATACGCTGACGAGGCACCTGAAAGCGGGCGTATTCGCATCTGGCTCGAACCCGAGGTGCTGCAGTTCTTTCTGGGCGGCAGCGGCAGCGAGGACGAGACGTTTCTCGTGGCGTGGCGCGAGCGCGTCAGCCTCAGACGGCCACTGGCCAAGTGGCTGCACTCGCACCTGCATGCGCTGGGACTGGGTTCGCGAGGCCATGTCGTGTGCTCTTTGTCGATGATCTGGAAGCTCTCGGGCTCGGAAGCATCGACAGTAAAGTCGTTTCGAGTGATCTTGCAGCGGGCACTGGAGGACATGCTGGCGGCATCGGTCATCGGTACATGGAGCATGCGGCGCGACCTGCTTTGCGTAACGCCGCGCGGTCATAACGGGCAGATCTGCTGGAATGCGGCCGAGCTCAACCGGCCCACGATCACATACCAAGCGACCGACGCGGCAGACACCGCCAGCGGCGATCTCGACGAACAAGGCCCGAACATGGGACCCTAAGCGCAAATCACCCGCCCGAAAAACGAAACGGCTCTGCGCCAACAGAGCCGTCCCTACGTCGATCTGGCGACGCCCCAACAAAGCCGTGTGGTAGCGGCAAGGTGCTGGCACTATAAGGTGCCGGTAGGGGTGACGTCAACTTCGTCCTTCGGAGCCTCCTCGATGTCCCCCCCGCCGTTTGCGGGCAGCGACCTGCCGCCCGTTATCCAGCGCGCGATTGCGCGCACCATGGATCCACAGTTGGATCTGACTCATCCGGAGCGTGTGGCCCTGGCCACCCTGGTCGCCAGGGTGCAGGCCCGTGATGGCGCGAGCGCATTTTGGGTTCGGCGCGCTAACTTCGCTTCGCTGTTCGAGCGGTCAGAGCGGACGGTATCGAACTGGCTGGCCGCCCTGGAAGCCAAGGGCTGGATTGCCAAGGAGCAGGGCAGGGTGCGATGGGGTGATTTCGCGTGCCTGACCGTACACCTCACCCAGGCCGCCGTGGCCTATTTCGGATTGGCTCGCTCGAGCGACTTATCCACCGCCTACCGGAAGAAAACTGCCCACGCCATAGGAAACCAAGGTCTTACGCAATCCTTCGGAGACACCGGGCCTGCGGCCGCGGCTCCGAAAGAGTCGAGCGCCCACCCCGCCTTCGAGTCCAAGGTGCCCGCCGACTGCCAGCTGCTGTTGCAGCTTGGCATGCGCCCGGCGGCAATCTTTGCTGCGATGGGCCAGGCCCGAGCCGCGGGGCAGCGCTTGGGCGACATCGTGGCGGTGCGTGAGGCGCACCTGCGCGCGGCGCGGTCGCCGCTGGCCTACCTGCACGCACTGATCGGCTCGGGCGTCGACTACGCCGCGCTGCGAGGGCGCACGCAGCTTGCGGCCCAGCGAGACGAAGGCGCGTGCCGAGAGGCCGCGGCAATCGAGCAAGCGCAGCGTGACTACGCCGGGGCGGTCGTCGAGGGGCGCATAGCGGGCACAAGGGTACAGGTGTGGGGCAGCGCCGGCGCGACGTTACTCAAGTGGAGTGCAGGCAAGTGGGTCGAGGCCGGGTCGCTGGCTGGAGAAGCGCTGTTGAAGTTTTGGCGTCGGCTGGCTGCGGACAGGCCGCCGCCGGTTGGTGTTGGCGCCGGTGTAAATCCGCTCCTATTCGCTGGCGAGGTGGCGGTTTTCGGATGACCGTTGCCGAGACGAAGTGCAGATGGCCCCGCGAGGGGCCATGCCCAGTCGAAGTCCGCCAGCGGTTTGAAGCGCCCGATGTGGGCCGCTGGTCATCGCGCACAGCAACATGGCCGACAAGGCGAAAGAGAGCACAGGCCGAGAGAGGCAATCGCCCGCGGCAGCCACCGCAGGTTGTAGCCCGCCGCGCGGCTGTCTGTGTGCAGCCCATCGCCATGCTCCCGCCAGAAGGGAACGGCCGCACAGCGCCAGCACCACCGGCCGCCCCAACCCTGATAGAGTTCGCCCATTGCCGGATCGTCCCGATCCGTGCGCTGCGCAGGCGCGGCTCGTTCCGCCCCTGTGCAGCATTTCAACAGCCGAAGCGCCCGCCGCTTCGGCGCGGCGCCACCAGGAGCAGTCCATGAGCGCCAAGGAAAAGTTCTTCGATCCCGCGTGGCCGATGCATCGGTTCGGGGTCAAGATCCCTGCCGTGCAACCGGCGGGCCAGTCTCGCAACTCCAGCGAGGCCAATATCGCGCGCGAACCTCGCGCGCAACAAGCGGACGACTCTGCGCCACCTGCCGACGAGGCGTACCTCGCTGCGCTGGCTCATCAGGTCGACGCCGAGATGCGGGGCTGACCCAGGAGCCCGATCAGACTGACGCGCGCACGCCACGCGTCGTCGATTGGGCACCACCCAAGCGAACACACCCCGACCGCACTGCGGTCGGGGAGCGGCGCCAGATGCCGCTGTCAATCGTCGAGCCACTGGGCTCGATCTCAACGAGGGGCGCTTGCGTGCAGGCGCCCGAAGGACGCCCATGCAGGGTGCTTCCTCGACGGACGGGAGTACACGTCGCCCCCTGAGCCCGGCCCTTGCCGCAGCCGCTGCGGGGGCTCAGGGGGCGACGTGCCCGACGGAAAGCAAAGGAAGCACATCATGGGAACCAACGTCAATTTGCTCGAACGCATGGCCATGGCCGGAATTTCGCTGGCCGACGCGCACTGGTACCACTGCGTCGCACGCCCGCGCGGCTTCACCGGACCTCGTGACGGTGAGCGTGCGCGCTGCATCCTGCGGACCATCGCGCAGCGTTCGCCGCACTGAGCCCAAGCCCGGGGGGGCAAGCCCCCGGGCCGGCACAGCATCAAATGTTCAACGAGGACTCCGGATAGCGGGCCCACACCGGGATCTTCAACGTCGTGCGAGGGGCGCTGTAGCTCGGGTACTGGTTCATCTGCCGGCACACGCGCAGCGTCTGAAGCGCCACCGATACCTTGTCGTCACCCACCGCGACAAACGCCTCTTCATCAGCCTGATGAACCTGCACACCATACGGATCAGCCAGCTCCGCCGCGACGAACAGGAACGGCGCGCTCTTCAGTCGGGGATCGAACGCGCGGCGACCGCGCAGGTAGAACGCGGACTGAATGTCATAGTGCAGGCGCACACATTGCCGGACGAATTCGCCCGCGCGCGCATCGTCAGTAGTCTTCAAGTCCAGGGTCACATGCTGGATCATCAGGTCAGCACGCATGCGACAGGTCAGCCCCGTCGTTTCGTCCAACCAGTACACGTTGCGCTCAACCTGCCCATACTGGATCAGGTCGGCCACGGTATAGGTTTGCTGATCGTCGTGGACGGCTGGCGCGACCAGCACCGCTTGGGCACACTGCTCGACGCGCGCAAGCTCCTTGATCGACAGGATCTCGCGCCCAGCGTTCATGCGCGAGAAGTCGAGCCACTTGCGACCCCGGCGATCGCCATTCCACACCACATAGTCGCGGGCAAATCGCTGCGGCTCGAAGACCGCGGCGTGCACGGCCGAGCCCAACCGCTGCGACGCCGTCTCCTCGCAGTGACCAGCCAGGTAGGCGCGCATGTGTGCCGGCGATCGCACAAGACTCTTGAGCGCCGAGGACGACACAGCATTGGCGTCGCTGTGGTACTCGGCCATGGTCGAGTCGAACATCACAGCCGTGCGGGCGGCATTCCAGTGCAGCGACCGACCGTCGAGCGCATATGCAGGCAACACAAGAGCGGGGACCGGCGCCCCAACCGGGCGGGCAGGGCCGGCAGCCATGGCGCGGCCAGGACCCGCAGCGGCCGAGGTCAAGTCAGATGTGGAGGACATAAGTAGGAGGCCTTGTTGCAGCCGTGACGTGGGTGGTTCGGTAGGCGCCGCGGCGCCATGCACTGATTCAGACTAGCAGCACCGACTGCACAAGCAATCGCACCGAGCGCGCCGAGCAACAGCGCGCTTGCTCGTGCAAGACCATCACGCAGAATGCCGAGCATGACCCATCAACGACGATCATCCACCCTAGGCGAGCGTACGGAGCCGATACGCGAGCGCGCCGAGCTCGCCACCGTTCGCCGTGTCGACAACCTCGACCTCGACCTGGACACGCCGACCGACGAGATCGTCCGACGCCGACTCCTGCGCGCATCGCCCCAGTCCCGAGACGAGGAGTGCAACCGTATTCAGCAGGCAGCAATGCGAGTGCCGATTCCCCACGACCCGCAAGGGCGTCGCGCGTTGCTCATGGCCATGCCGGTGGTGGCGGGCTACGCCCGCGCGACGAAACTGCAGACCAAGGTGGTGCTGGCGCATCCGCGCGGAGGCGAGACACTGGCGCGCAGACTGCAGCGACTCTGGTGTGATCTCCTGCCGGGCGTGCGCAGCCACCCGATGAGCGACGCCACGATACGGCTCGACGCGGCGCTGGCCGCTGACCCCACGGACGTGCGGGCGTGCGCCCGGGAGGGGGCGGCGGTGCTCGCTGGCCAGCCAGCGGGGAGCTACAGCTGGCGCTGCGCTCAAGGCAGTAGGCCTCTGGAAGTGGTTCATCCGGTCCCTGGCGTCTACCTGCTGCCGACCATCGCCTTCGAGGAGGCCGAGACCGTCGCCCAAGCAAGCGCCAACGCATCCCAAGGCGTGCTCTTCGAGGTGGCGATGGTCTTGCAGGGCGTGTTTGCCACTTCGCGCGAGGTGCCGACCATTGCCACGGGGCCGATCTTGCCGTTCTTCGCGGCCACGCACGCAGCGTTGGCCGCGCAGATCGGCCTGGCCAGCGTGCAGCACCCCGGCAACGCGCGGGCGGGACGTCACACCCGGGCACTCCAGGCCGATCGAAGCGACACGACCCGACTGGCGCGCATCACGCTTGTCGAAGGGGCTTCGCCCGACCGTGTCGACTTGTTGGAGTGGCGCTGCGATTGGCAGTGGAGCACCGATGCGGCCTTGGAGGCCATACTGCAGTCATGCCGCCAGCCGGTATCGGCCGATCCGCGGTGGGTCTTTGTGCCGGGCGAGCCGATCACTTCTGCCGCACACTGAGCGGGGCCAACGGGGCCAACGGGCGCCCAAAACCGGTGTTTTCGACAGCCGCAGCAAGCGGCAGGTGCCTATCCTGCGAGCTCGAACACACGAGGACACGCACATGGCTGCACCCAAGACTGTCGACTTCGCCAAGCTCGAGGCCCTGAACCAGGCCGCCGAGGCGCGCTTCCTGAGAACCTACGAGGGCGCCATCCTCAAGGTCCCCACCACGGTCCACAACCGCCCGGTCGTGCGCTTCGTCAAGCGCTCGTACATGCGCTGCGTGTTGGATTGGTACCAGTCCACAACGCTGGCTCGCGCGCACCTGTCCGACAGGGATCTGCCCAAGAAGATCGAGATGGCGATGCTCAAGAAGGTCGGCGAGGTCAAGCAGCACTTCAAGAACCGCACGCTGCAAATCCAGTCGATCGTCGAAGGCGCGGGCCTTGACCAGTCCACGCTGGCGCATGCCACGCTTCACAGCCAGGAACTGGTGTTGCTGGGTCCTGTGAGCGCGCAGGTGCGAAGCACGCTGATCGAGTGCGACCGCTACCTCGACCTGGTCACGCTGGCCTACACCATGGGCGAGGTCGACGAAGAGCAGAGCAACACGGCGCTTTACGAGGTCAAGAGCAAGCTCGAGGCCATGCAGACCAGTCTGCGCGCCCATCGCGTGCACGTGCTGAAGAAGATCAACGAGTCCGGGAAGTCGCGGCCGGGCTACACGCCAGGGACCAGCGGCGCAGCGACGGACGCGGTGAGCGACGCGACGGCCGACCCGACCAGCGCACTGGCGATCGAGGACAGCGGCGAGCCCGCACAGGTCAACCCGGTGGTCGCGCCCGAGTTCAGCGAAGCCGCGGCCGAAGCCGTCGCCTGAACCGGCTAGCCCCGGGCCTTGGCACACGAAGAGGCCAGATCTATACTTACTCGCCCGCGCTGCAATGGTGCGGGCGCGCTGCGTAAATCGCAGCCTTTCAATCCGCGGGGCATGTGAGCCCGGGCTCCGCCGCTGATATCACCACCGAACGGGCCTGAGCGCCCCCTGAGCGCGTCAGCGCACCGACGCGATTGGCGCGTGCTCGGCGCTGGGTGGCTTCCCAGAAAGATCCGCGCACCGCGCAGCGTGCGTTGCCGCGCCGCGGTGCACCGCATCTTCCGCGCTATCCGAGCGCAACGACAGCGCTTGGTGCCAGTCGCGCAAGCCCAGACCCAGCCTGCCACACGCTCACGACGCTGCGCACCCGCCCCGCGCACCCATCTCAAGAGATCCGACCCACCGCGTGACCCGTGGGCATGCCACTGGCGTGCCCAGCGCTCACGCCAGGTTCCCTGACGCCTTGCGCGTCGTGTGTCGCTCTCGAAGCGGCCTTTCAAAGCCCTGCGCCCACAGGCGCAGGTTCTCAAACCGGCCCCAGCGATGCGGCCATTTCACGAAAGGAACACGCCATGAAGCGCGTTCTCTTCGCCGTGGCCGCGCTGGCCATCGGCTACACGGTGGTCGGCAGCTTCGCGCTGTCGGCCGCCGAGCACTCCCTGGCGGCCGCTGCGGCCGCCAGGGAAGCAAAGACCGAGGCGGCCTGCAAGTAGCGACCGCCTCGATCTCGCCAGCGAACCCACCCCACGCCTGCGTGCGGGGCGTTCGCTGGCGAGACTTTCACAGGAGCACACCATGTCCACCACCACGGCAGCGGACATTGAAGGGGTGCTGAGCAGGCGAGTTGCAAAGTGTCGGCCGCGCTGGCCCGACCTCTACCAGCTCGAGATCGAGTTGACGTACTGCGGCGACGTCGAACGGGCCGAAGATGTCTACGACGCCACGCTTGAGTACAGCGGCACTGACGAGGAAGTTCTCGGCGAGTGGGCCACCGCCGCGCGCGGGGACTTCGAAGACCTCGACATGAGGCTGATCGCGTTTGTGCATGCGCGCTGCCTGTATTGGCACATCGCGCAAGTGCTGCACGCACGCTCGCCCGAACGGCGAGCCGAACACCTCGAGTGGTTCGTACTGCCACCCCGCTTCGATGGGGTCGAGCGCGACTTGTCGCGCGTCGACCCGATGCGCATCCCCTTCTCGTTCGAGCTTTGCTGCTGGTTCGAGCAATGGGAGCCAGATGAGGTGCGAAGGCACCTGCTGCGCACTCTGAATCAACTGCAGGGCAAGCCCCTGCGTAGGAGACCACATGCAGGCAGCAATGCAGGCAACGACAACGACGACGGCGTCTGCGCCACCGTCGAGAGCTGCGGCCAGCCGGTCGCAGTCGAGTAACCCAAACATCACCATGAGAACGCTGGCCGAGCTGTTCGGGGTCGCCTCAGCGAAGGAGGTGATGACGCTCACCGACCCGCCCGCACAGGGCGCGGTCCGTCGAGACCCCGAGTATGTTTTCCGGGCCGACCTGGTACGCGATCTGGCCATGTTCTGGCTGCTGCCCGGCGAGCGCTCCGCGATGCTCGTGGGCGAGAAGGGGGCGGGCAAGACAACGGGGGTCGAGCAATGGCATGCGGCGCTGAACTGGCCGCTGTACATGATGACCGGCCACAAGAAGCTGCGCCCAGACGATCTCTTCGGACAGTACCTGCCCAACGACTGCGGGGGGCTGGACTGGCACGACGGGCCGGTCACGCGAGCCGCGCGCATCGGCGCCAGCGTACTCATCAACGAGATCAATGCCGCCGACCCGGGCGTGACCATTGCGCTCAACGACATCGCGCAGATGGGCAGTCGCATCACCATCGCGCAAACCGGCGAGATCATCGAGCCGGCGGCCACGTTTCGCATCTTCGCGACCATGAACCCGCCAGGGCGCGGTGGAGTGAACTACCACGGCCGCCAGCCGCTCGACGCGTCAACGCGTGAGCGATTCATGTGGGTCCAGGTCGAGTACCCATCGCGCGACGACGAGATCGCCATCGTGCAACGGGCATTCGCTTCTGTTGGCGCCGTCAGTCCGACTGCCACCCGGCCCTGGGCTGAGCGCATGGTCGACGTGGCCGCCGAGGTGCGTGCCAGCGCGATCGGCAGCAGCGACGCCAGCGATGCGATCCCCGAGACGCTGTCCACCCGCGTGCTGGTGCGTTGGGCGCGCTACTGGGTTGCGCTGATGAACCGCACTGACGCGGTGCACCTGGCACTGCGTCGCGCGCTGACCACCGGCAGCGATCCAGATGCCGCTGCGGCCATCCACGCGTTGGTCTCGGCCAAGTTCCCGACCAGCCCGATACATCGGGCTGGGCCATGAGGGCCACGTACTACCTCCACGACGGGACCGCACTGGTCCACGAGGGCAACCGCGTGTGGGTCGACAACGGTGCCAACGGGGCGCGACGGGACCTGTCCTGGGCTCCAGGCTGGTGGCTGATCGACCTGCTGCGCGAGCGCAAGCTCGGAGGGTGCGACGACGCCGATGCACACCGCATCGCACAGTTGCTGAGTAGCCGAAGGTTCGCGCCCTATGGGCGCATCGAAGCGCCGGTTCAGTGGCAGGACACGGGCTGGGCCATTGAGCGGGCGCTGGGCAACCAGACGGCGGCCACCGCAGCGCTGGTCGATCGGCCCGGCCTGGGTTGCCTGGTCAAGGACGCCAAAGGTCGGCGACGCGAGCGCGTCACGATCGAGGCCGCACCAGGCAACGTGAAGGGCGCGCCGCGCAGCACGCTGGTGTTGCACGACAACGATGCCCGGCTCAACGCGCAGGTGTTCCTGTGCGTGGCCGCCTTGCTGCGCGACGGCGGCGAGTTCGAGGGCCCGGCTAGGCCCGACGCCACGGTGTGCGTCACCAATCACCTCGCCGAACAGCGGCAGGGGTGCCTGCACAACAACGGCCGCGACGCGGGTCTGCTGATCGAGCACATGGGGCTGGCGCACGAGGACATCGTCGCCATGGGAGGCACCTGGCTGCTCGAAGTGCGGATCTGCCGCGAGATTTTCAACGACGGCGCTGACGCGTTCGTCCTGGACTTTTGATACCCAAAAGGAGAACGCTTTGGACAAAGTCATTGCTGTGGTGGTGGCGGCTCTCGCCCTCGCCATAATCGGCGCCGGCAAGGCGCTGGCCTGGTTGCTCGCCCGCGGTTGGCGGGCCGCTGCAACGGTCGCAGCGCGTCGGCGCGAGCGCCGCAAGCGCCAACCGGCGCAGGGCGACGCCGTACGCGCACAGCCCGAACCGCCGTGTGCCACACCGTGGTCGCCACCCGCGGTGGCTCAGGCCGCCGATGCCATCTACACGGTGGACCTCGGCGCCTGGGTGGTCAACATCCGGTACTACCGGACGCAGCAGCGCGCCGAGCGCGTTCTGCGACCGGTCACGCAGGACGAGGCCGACGCCATGCGCCGCGCGCTCAAGATGACCCGCATCGAGCTACCCGAGGCCGCGGTGCAAGCCGGCGGCATCGAGGAGGTGCTGCTGGACACCGAGGTGACCGCTGCGCAGGTCATCGCGAAGATCCGCGCGGACATCAAGCGCATCGAGCAGGGCGGCATCGCCGTCAGCCCGAGTGCGGCGCACAGCGAGTCGCCGCCGCAGCAAGCGCAGGCGCCCGCTGGCGACGCGATTGCGAGCGGGCCGTCCGCCGAAGAGGTCGCGGCCGTCGAGGCCGCGCCCCGGCAGCCGGGCCCAGCATCGCCGTTCCAGCCGAGCAGCCGGCTAGGCCGGATCGGCGTGGCCCAAGTCGGCACGGTGGCCGAAGCGCGCGTCGTGGATGCGATGTACGCCGATGGTGCGGGCACCACCTTCGAGGTGCTGCTCGTGGTCGGTGATGAGGAGGTCGCCATGCGCGGCGTCCAGCTCCAAAAGGAGTTCGAGCTCCAGCGCATCGGGCGCGGCGACAAGGTGGCGATCACGCCCCTGGGGCGTCAACCGGTCGTCGACGGATCGGGCAAGAAGCGCAAGCGGAACGAGTACCGGGTCGAGGTGCTCGAGCGTGCGAATCCTGCGCAGGCACGGCCGTGAGCAGGGACCTCAATCAGGTCATCGTCAGCGGACGACTCGGCGACGACGCGCAGATGCAGGTGCTGCCCGACAAGGCGCGCTCGCTGAAGTTCTCGCTGGCCAACCGGCAGTACGGCGGGCGCGAGGGTGCTGGGCGTGTCAAGTGGCATACCAACTGGCTGCGCTGCCAGTGGATCACGCGCGAGGCCGAGCAGATCAAGGCGCGCCTGCACAAGGGGCGCTGGCTGACGGTTGAGGGCCGTATCAAGGTCTACCAGACCGATGCGATGAAAGAGAAGGGCACCCCACCACAGACCGTGATCGAGGTGTTCGACGTTCACTTCGGCCCGTCGACGCCATCAGGCGGCGCGGCGCAGGAGTGAACGAAACGACCAGAGCCGGGTGCAAGCGTCCGGCGGCGAGCGCGACACCTTCGGGTGTCGCGGCTTGCCTGTGCAGCGGCCCTGTCGCAGCCGCACAGGCAAGCCGTCATCGCCCCGAGGCGACGAGGCCCACGAAGTTCACCGCAGCGCACGTACGCGCTGCACGCCGCGCACCCGCGAAGCGGGGGCATCACCCAGCGGCCTGTCAACCCACACCTGGAGACCCAGGTGGCGGGCCAGCGCCGGACCCGACCCGAGCGCCCGCATCGAGGGCGTTCGGGCCGTTTCCGGCATGGAGCGGGCCTTCCCCAACCAACTGATGAGGACATACATCATGCAAGTCAACACTCCAGTCCTCGGGCAGGTCGTCCCTGCCGAGGAGCACACCGAGCCCCTGGCCGCGCCGATGGCGCCGACCACGGGCGCACAGGCGCAGCGCGAGTTGTCGCCGCAGGAGATCAGCACCGAGGTGCTGATGGAAAAGTACGCCAAGGGCGACGAGACGACACTGTCCGATGTGCGTCGCCGCGTGGCGCGCGCCCTGGCCGCCCAGGAGGCTGATCCGCCCCACTGGGAAGAGGTCTTCTTCGAGGCCCAGGACCGCGGTGGCGTCGTGCTCGGCGGGCGGATCAACTCCGCAGCCGGCACGGGCCTGGGCGCGACGCTCATCAACTGCTTCGTGCAGCCGTTGGGCGACAGCGTCAACGGCAGCGAGGACGGCCTGCCGGGCATCTACACAGCGCTTGCGCAGGCCGCTGAGACCATGCGGCGTGGCGGCGGTGTCGGCTACAACTTCAGCCGCATTCGCCCCGAGGGCGCGCTGGTCAAGGGCACCGCAAGCCGCGCGAGCGGCCCGCTGTCGTACATGCGGGTGTTCAACCAGTCGTGCGAGACCATCGAATCCGCCGGTGCGCGCCGTGGCGCGCAGATGGGCGTGCTGGACGTTTCGCACCCTGACGTCGAGAAGTTCGTTGCCGTCAAGCGTGACGGCAGCATGAAGAACTTCAACCTCTCGGTAGGCGTGAGCGATGCGTTCATGCACGCGGTCGAGGCCGACGCCACCTGGGCGCTGGTGCATGAGAAGGAACCGGCGGTCAAACTCATCGACAACGGCGCCTATCGGCGCGACGATGGGCTGTGGGTCTACCGCGAGATGCGAGCGCGCGAGCTGTGGGAACAGATCATGCGCAGCACCTATGACCATGCCGAACCTGGTGTGTTGTTCGTCGACCGCATCAACGCGGAGAACAACCTGCACTACGCGGAGGTGATCGACGCGACCAACCCGTGTGGCGAGCTACCGCTGCCGCCCTACGGGTGCTGCTGCCTGGGCTCTGTCACGCTCACGGCCTTCGTCGACGACCCGTTCGGCTCGGCACCGGCCTTCGCCTTCGATCGCTTCGCGCAGTCGGTGCGCACGGCCGTCCGCATGCTCGACAACGTGTTGGACACGACGAGCTGGCCATTGCCCGAGCAGCACCGCGAGGCACAGGCCAAGCGGCGCATCGGGCTGGGCTACATCGGCCTGGGCGATGCTCTGGTGATGCTCGGGCTGCGATACGACAGTGACCAGGCGCGCCTGATGGCCCAGAGGATCACGCAAGTGATGCGCGACGAGGCCTACAGGGCGTCGATCGAGCTGGCGCGCGAGCGCGGCCCGTTCCCGATGCTCACGGCCGATCTGTACCTGGCCAGCGGGTTTGCACGGCGACTGCCCACGGACATCCGTGAGGGCATCCGCGAGCACGGCATCCGCAACTCGCACCTGCTGTCGATCGCCCCCACGGGCACCATCAGCCTGGCTTTCGCCGACAACGCCAGCGGCGGCATTGAGCCAGCGTTCGGCTGGACCTACCAGCGCAAGAAGAAGATGCCGGATGGCAGCATCAAGGAGTACGCCGTCGAGGACCATGCCTACCGGCTGTACCGCGAGATGGGCGGCGATGTCGGGCAATTGCCGGACGCGTTCGTCTCCGCGCTCGAGCTCAGTGCGCGCGACCACCTCGCGATGGTCGCGGCGGTGGCCCCGTTCATCGACTCGGCCATCAGCAAGACCGTCAACGTCGCGGTGGACTATCCCTACGAGGACTTCAAGGAC
>Ga0154020_10006676_pt1 | contig 13517 bp, 7 predicted proteins | sample Klosneuvirus_201_FD_109709 | JGI IMG/M metagenome (GOLD analysis project Ga0154020, IMG submission 109709) | Active sludge microbial communities from wastewater, Klosterneuburg, Austria - Klosneuvirus_20160825_MG | ecosystem: Engineered > WWTP > Aerobic digester > Activated sludge | place... | reverse complement strand
GAGCGACGGGCGTACTGTACACCCGTCGCTCCGCCGACGGGATTTTCACCGGTGACTGCCGTATTCCCTCACGAATCACCGCACCAGCATGAATTCCGGCATCATAAAGATCGCCCACAAAACATCCTCAATTTCCTGCTGCGTCGGCGAAGTGCCGAGCGAGTCGTCAAGCACAGCGCGTTCCTCCGCCGTCGGTAATCGGGAAAGAGCAAATTGAAACAGATGATCGATCAGCCCCGTTTTGTCCCCGCCCCATTTCGACGCCAAACTGGCTGCTCCCTGAGACACGTAGCCAGCCAGCGTGGACCCATTGGACAAATCGACGGCCTCCAGAGTCGTTAGCTCCGAAGGTCGCATCGACACAATCTGTTCCCGCATCGGACGCCCCAGAGATCGCATCAGGAAGTCACTCTTCAGCAGCGAGGCGCGGACCATGTGGATATCGCCATCAATCGCCCGCAGAAGCAGGTCCCTGCCTTTGGACTCGATCGCCGACTTCCATTGAGCGATCTCCGGGACGACGACAACCGGTTTCCACGGCCCCGTGATCGCACTCAGTCTGCCATCTTTCGAGGCCGGGCTGTTGGGATTGAACTCCCACGTCGCGTCGGTCGCAATCGTCACCTGTTCGCCATTGGCAAGTTGCAGTCGAGCTTCAAAGAACAACGCGTCGAGATTCGGTCCATTCCCAGCGTTGGTCGCCACGACGACGATTTCATTCTTTCCCTTTTTGAGCACTCCTTTCAGGACCACAGCCTGTGGCTGAGACAAGTCGGAGTCGCGTTCGACGGCGCGTCCGTTGATGAACAGGACAAAGCCATTGTCGCAGGTGATCACGCCGCCGCCGGATGCCACGTTGTCTGCCAGCGTGATTATCTTTCGCAGGGAAATCGTTTCACCCGCAGGCGGAGCGTTTCCATTCGCTGCTGAATCACTCCAAATCCATGATGCGGTCAGCTCGATGGGCGACGATTCTTTTCCGGAAGTAACCGATCGGAAGACCGGCGCGTCGAAGGTCGTTGGGGCGGAATTCGTCACTTGCCAGACGGCATCCAGGAACTGCTCCGCCGTCATGCGTCGAGCCACCGGACCGCGATAAACGAAACCCTGTGTTGCGTTGTCGGATGAGTGCTCTCGCACAACACATTGCGACTGATACGCTTCTGAAGTGGCAATCAGAAAGAGTACCGACTTCAAGTCGTACTTGTTGTCCTGCAAATGCACGGCCAAAGTATCGAGCAAATCTTCGTTCCACGGTTGCGAATGCATGGCGTCCAGCGGATGCACGATGCCGCGTCCCATGAGCTTGTACCACAGGCGATTCACGATCGTGCGACTGAAACGCCCGTTCTCGGGATGTGTCATCAGAGCGGCCAACTGCCGCAATCGTTCCTCTTTACTCGCCGACGGATCAATCGAGCCAAGTTCCGGAAACAGCCACTTCGCTTCCGCCTGCCGACCGATCGGCTTGTCGCAGCGATGAATCTGCATCGGCTGTGAAGCGTAGATCGCGGCCAGTCCGTAGGCCTCGTCCAGTTTCCAGCGATCAATGAAGCTGTCATGGCACGACGCGCATTTCATGTTAATCCCAAGGAATGACTGCGACACACTTTGAGCGAACTGAATTTCCACCGTCTGCCCCGCGCTGACTTCGCCTCGCCAGCGAATGCCATCAATGTAGCCCTGACTGGCTGCCGACGGCGGAGCGATCAGTTCTCTCGCAAACTCATCAAATGGTTTGTTGGCCAGCAATGCCGAATAGAGCCACGTACTCACCTGCTGACGTCCGCCGGTGATAAATCCTGTGCCGCTGTAATCGTTCCGCAGCAGATCGTTGAAAAAGGTAAGCCAGTGATCAGCATAGGCGATGCGATCGTCGAGCAACCGACGGACGGCGAATTCTCGCTTATTCGGAGCAGAGTCCGTCACGAATTCAGCCAGCACCTCAGGTTCCGGCAGCAGGCCAACGAGATCCAGATAAGCACGACGCAGAAACGCAGCATCGTCGATGCGATTCGGTCGCTCCACCTGATGTTCGCGAAGGTCGGCATCAAGGATGCGATCGATCGGATTGTTGCGTCCATCAACTGCTGCGGGCAGTTCGGGCCGACGCGGGCGCAGCGGCGGTTCGTACGCAATCGGGGCAAACGAAATTCCATCGTCCCAGGGAAGCCCTTCGGCGATCCACTGCTGCAGGATCGCGACTTCAGCAGCCCTCAGGCGATCCTTGTCCGCTGGCGGCATCTGTTCTTTCTTGTCGGTCGAACGAATCAACTCCAGCAGATGCGATTCTTCCGGCTTGCCAGGCAGCACATTCCCGGAATCGACGAGCAGTTCACGAGTATTCATTGAGAAGCTGCCCTTGGCCTCGCGACCGCCGTGACAGCTGACGCAGTGCTTCTTCAGAATCGGCACGACATCATGCGCGAAGTCGGTGGCTGCTGAAACTCGCGATGTTGTGACGCCATTGAAAACGACGACCATGACAGTGACTACGGTCAACAAGCGAATGTTGCTTTTTGAGCGGCGAGAACTGATGCTTTTTCGGCGAGCCGAATGGGGCCATTCAACATCGGAATTATCAACAAGGGATCGCATGTTTTTCATCTCGGGTGACTCCGCAATGGACATCATCAATCAGCCGGAACGCGCTAGCGTCGCGTCATCGCTGTATTCGTAGCATTCTTCACCGGTGTCAAACACCGCGTACCCAATCACAACTCGCAAAGCGTCCGCACTCATCAGACCATACAACTCCACTCAACCAACCCGTCAAGCCTCACGAAGCGGTTAAGTTCAGCGACGAATTGCGATCTATCAGGCAGGCGATTAGCCGGACGGATAGATCGCGCGTTGAACTTTTTCGCTTCGTGGGGCCGCGTGTGTGGGTTGCTTAGTTCGGAATCAATGGGACTCAAACACCGACATGCTCGAAATGATACTCCCGAGGTGTTGCAGTGTCACGACCGGTGGGGCGGTGGCCGGTGTTTTTGGTCGAACGGACGGCAGCAGATCGTGCGGATTTGCGGTCGAGAGACGTGGCGTGATGATGCCAAAATGGTTTCGATGACATGAGCCGCGCAGCATCAGGTGACTCGGCGAAAGCGGTGGGCTCCGGCGAGTCGCAGATGAGGGTTGCGTTGTCGCGCGGGCATTACGCATCGTCGTACCAATCTGGTCTGTGAGGACTGTTCATCACATCATACCCGCCGGACCGATTCGTGCGCGACACACCGAGCAGCCGGATGTTGCAGTTGGGACAGAGGCGTTCGCGTGGTGTTTCGAACAATGGCTCGGTCAGGAGACCGGCCATAACAGGAACCACCATTTTCAAGACACGCTCCGAGCCGTGCCGGTGGAAGGTATGCGCTGAGGTAGGTCCTTTCTGCCGGAAAGGACTTCGCAGCCCCGCTGCGACCTGCGACCAGATAAGTTTCCACTTCAAAATCATGTCGTCGGAGATCACGGCACTGCTTTTTGTTTCGCCGCGCAACATCTCGCTCACGGTTCGCCTTGCGGCAATTTTGAAAATCCTTGCATGGCAGGAAGCCAGGTTTCGCAGCGCTGCTCATGTTTCATCGTAAAAACGTACCGTTCCGGTTGGACAAGCCAACCGGGGCGGCCTCGTGTTCGTGTACGCTGGCCAATTACAAATCTTCCGCTCGTGCCAGGCGAGCTGGCACGGGGCGAGATCAAATGTTGGCTTAAATTTTTTTTTACTGATTGCGATTTGTCGCGCACCCCAGGCAGGAGCCTCCAGTGCAGTGCGTTCCATGACAGGAGCCCTGGAACGAGAAGTGACATCTCATTTGAAGCCGCGTGTGATATAGTCCACGCGGTGGCAGAACCGCGAATCACGATCCACCCGTTTCCGTCAATCCTGTTCATGCCGCTGACAAAGTAGAATTCGCAGACGAAATCAACCGAAGGAAAGGACGCGCATCATGTCCAGAACGATCTTATCCCTGTGTGTTGCCCTGACGATAGTTGGCCCGGTGTGGAGTCAGGAGCCCGTGGTCTGGGTGGCCTCGCCTTGGCAGCATGTTTTGCGCAGCACCGAACCGGGCGATGCGATGTCAGCGGAGATCAGCGCCGCACGCAATGAGTACGAACCGCTGCGGGTCATTATCCACGCAGGTGCGCAGGAACTCACCGACGTGCGCGTAATCGCTGGCGATCTGACCGGGCCCGCAGGACGAATTGCGGCGACGAACATCACCCTGTTTCGCGAACACTACATCGATATCTCCCAGCCCAGCCCTCGCTCGAAGGCACCCACCGGCTGGTATCCGGACGCATTGATTCCGTTCGGAAGCGACAACAGCGGGAGCGGTAACATTGACGATGGCACTGTGGCTAAGTATCCGCCGCAGCCAATGAACGTTGAGCCCGGCACGAACCAGGGCGTCTGGGCGGATGTGTATATCCCGCGCGAGGCGGCACCCGGTGAGTATTCCGGGATGGTGACCGTAATGGCGGATGGCGTGCGGCTCGGTTCGATTCCCCTGACGGTCCGCGTGGAGCCGTTCACGCTGCCCGACAAGATTGCGATGCGGAGCAACTTCGGCAGCCTCGCAGGTCGGCTGGCCCGTCACCTTGGGATGGACGCCGGATCCCCGGAGCTCGCCGCTGTCGAAGACAAGTACATTGATACGTTGCTGGACCACCGGGCAATTCCTTCGTCGCTGGGAAATATCTGGCCCAAGTGGACCCCGGAAGGCGGCATCGATGACAGCGGCAGCGGCGAGCGGCTTCGCGCGATGGTCGAAGACCGCCACGTGAACTCGCTGAGCGTTCCCTTCGCCTATCGGACCGAACCCGAGAAATGCCGAGCCTACTTGCGAGACATGGCCGGCTACCTGCGGAGCAAGGGCTGGCTCGATTTGGCCTACATCTATATGGAAGACGAGCCCAACGACGCCGAGCAGTACGAGACCGTCCGTCAGCAAGGCGAGTTGATCCGCGAATCGGGCATCAAGCGGATGTGTACCGAGCAAACCGTCACTTCCGATCCGCAGTGGGGCACCCTCAACGGGGCCGTGGATATCTGGTGTCCGTTGTGGTGCCTGTATGATGAGACAACCGCGCGGCAGCGGCAGAAACTGGGTGAGGAGATCTGGACCTACACCGCACTGTGCCAGGGAAATGGCAAAGCACCATTTTGGCAGATCGATTTCTCGCCCGTGCAGTTTCGCGCACCGTTCTGGGTGAGTTGGCACTATGACGTGAAGGGCTTTCTCTACTGGTCCAGTATCTATTGGACCGAGGGGCAGGATCAGTGGACGAAGCCGCATTTCCGCGATCAGTACTGGGGCGAAGGGATGCTGCTGTATCCGGGCAAGGAGGCTGGCCTCAGCGGCCCGGCACCCTCAATCAGGCTCAAGTTGATTCGAGAAGCATTGGAGGACTTCGAGTACATGACGCTTGCCGCTCAACAAGGCCACCAGGCGCAGGTGGACGAAATTGTCGGCAGCCTCGCGCAGTCCTTCGATGACTGGAGCGCGAGTCCTGAGGCTTATCTGGCTGCGCGGGCGAAGATTGCCGCATTGATTACCGCAGAGTAACTTACAACGCTAAGGATCGATCGAGAAATAAGGTAGGACAGGCTTCCAGCCTGTCTTCTGCAAACAGACAGGCTGGAAGCCTGTCCTACAACCCCCAAATCGCCAGTTATTTCTCGAGCGATCCTAAGGAGAAAATTATGAAAATCACCCTGGCTCTATTATTTTGTCTGCTGTTTGTGCAGCCGCCCCTGTATTCCGCTGAACTGGCGAAGGACGGTGCAACCGATTGGAAAATCGTGCTCCCCAACGAACCGACGATCGTCGAGAAGACAGCCGCACGCGAACTGTCCGAGCATCTGAAACTCGTCACCGGCGCGGATTTCCAAACGTTAGTCGAAAGCGATGTCCCCGCCGACGGGCAATCGTTGATTTTCGTCGGCAATGCGGCGAAGGCCCCGAAGAAAGACTACAAGTTCGACGAAATCCTGATCAAGATGGACGGTGGAAACCTGATTCTCGCCGGACATCCAAAGCGAGGCTGTCTGTACGCCGTCTATTCATTCCTGCAGGATATCGTCGGGGTTCGTTGGTGGACCCCCGAAGATACGTTTATTCCAAAGAAGCCGACGCTGGTCGTCGGCGATGACCTGCTCGTTTCCTACGCGCCACAGATGATCTCGCGCGAAATGTACCACCGGAAGGCTCAGCCGACCGTCTTCTCCGCCCGCATGAAGGGCAACGGAGCCCTGACTCCGGAATACGGCGGCGCGGTCAGGATTATCAATTCCGTCCATTCGTTCTACAAGTATCTTCCGCCGGAAAAGTATTTCGACGCTCACCCGGACTGGTATTCGGAAATCGACGGCACACGCAAGCACGAGCAATCGCAGCTCTGCCTAACCAACGAAGAAATGATCCAGGAGTTGATCAAGAACGTCCTGGAAACACTGCGGCAGAATCCCGATGCGAAGATGATCGACGTTTCCCAGAACGACTGGGCGGGGTTCTGCACCTGCGAAAAATGCAAAACGATCGATGACGCGGAAGAGAGTCACGCGGGCACGCTGGTCTTGATGCTCAACAAAGTCGCCGAAGCGGTCGAGAAGGAATTTCCGGACGTTCTGGTCGAATCACTGGCGTACCAGTACACCCGCAATCCGCCAAAAACCATCAAGCCGCGCGACAACGTTCTGATTCGCCTGTGCACGATCGAATGTTCCTATATCCAGCCGTTGGGCGGCGAGCAGAACCAGAAGTTCGCAGCCGACATCGAAGGCTGGAGCAAGCTGGCCAGGCACTTGTTTATCTGGGATTACACGACCAACTACAACGACTATCTGGGGCCGCATCCGAACCTGCGTGTGCTTGTCCCCAACGTGCGCTATGTTGTCAAGCACGGAGCCGTCGGCCTGTTTGAAGAAGGCGAAGGCGACGACTTCTGCGAACTGAAGAATTGGCTGCTCATGCGCGTGATGTGGGAGCCGAACCTCGATGGCGAAATGCTAATCGACGAGTTCGTTCGCGGCTATTACGGAGCAGCAGTCGCGCCGCTGATCAAGCAGTATTGGGATGTTCTGATCGCGCAGGCGGAAAAAGAGAAGATCTATCTGGGGTGCTTCGGTATGAACTCGGCGAAATGGATTGATCTGGCGACTCTCAATCAGGTTACCGAGATCATGAATACAGCGGTCGAGACGGCAACGAAAGCCTACGGCGGCGATTCCGACGAGCTGCGCCGGCTGCGGAAGTCCAAGATGGGGATCGACCACGTGTGGCTAAGCCGCTACTATCCGCTGCGTTGCGAAGCGCGCGAAAAAGATCTGCCGTTCCTCGGTCCGAAAGATCCACTCCAGGCGGCGGAGGAGTTTGCACAGCTCTGCAAGAGATTCCAGACGCAAGCTGCGGTTATTTCCCAGGAGAAAAATTTCGAGTTGTACCTGGAAGGTATGAAGGCGGGATTCATCGCGCAGAAGAATCCGCCAGAAATTTGCAAGGATGTTCCGGAAGACAGTTGGGTCATCTTCGACGCCCTGTCGTTTAACAACTACAACGACGCGGCGACGATCATCGACGACGCAGAAGGCTGGAACGGCAAGAGCGTCCGCATGGGGACAAAGGTTGACTGGAATACCAGCTACACTCCGCCGGTCCGTGGGAAATATCGCCTGCTCGCCTCGCTGCGCTGCGAAGGAGCCATGACGGAGGGCAAACTCGGCTCTTGGGGAGTCTACGACGTTGAGGGTAAGAAGTCGCTCAAGAGCATGACGCTGGATGCGAAAGATTTCACGACCGAGGGTGGCTCCTTTGACAAGAAATTCCACTGGATCGATCTGGGTGTTGTGGACTTCATCCCTGGCGCATATTTCTGGTTCGCCCACGGACATCATCCCGAACTGGACGCGATCTTCGTCGATCGCGTCGTGCTGATCGCAGTGCAGTAGAGGATTGACCATCAAGGAGAAAACCCAATGAGAATGTTCCTGACGCTATGCGCCATCGCCCTCTTGTCCTCTTCCGTTCAAGGTGACGTGGCGGAAGGTGAGAATCTGCTGATCAATGGCCGTTTTGACGCCGAACAAGTCGATTTCCCGGAATTCTGGAGTCCCTCCTCGGCCAAGAATGTGTTCTATGATCGCGTGGGAGGGCTCGACGGCAAGCGGCCCGCCGTCGTCCTGAAAAACGGTGACAACACGCCGGGTACGATGAGCCTCCGCCAACAGGGCCTGACACTGGTAGCCGGCGAAACCTACAAATTCAGCGCGTACGTCAAGACCAAGGGCTTCCAGTGCCGCGCGGGTGGTCTGATCATCCACAACAGCGGCTGGATTTCCGCGACAGGTATCGCCACGTTTCCTGCGGATTCCGAGTGGACTTTGCACGAACGAACATTTACTCTGATGCCTTCCAAAAACAATGAGTACGGCGTCGCCATTTACGCCACCAACCTGACGGGCGAAATTCATTTTGCCGACGTCAAGCTGGAGGCCGTCAGCGAAGGGGCTCGCAAAGGCTCCACCTCGCAACTGTCCGTGATTGCCGCTCCCCGGCTGGTTCCTCTCCAGCCGCTGCTGAACAAGATCCCCCGCGCCAACCCAGAGCTGACTTGTAAGTTGTACAGGTTCCAGAGGGAAAAACGCGAGATCCTGGAATGCCTTGTCGCCGTCGACGGAGACCCAATCCCCCAGCAAGTGATCCCGCTCGCCAACGACGGTGCCATCCGTGTCCGTCTCGCCGGACTCCCCTGCGGTGATTACGCATTGAAAGCCGTTATCCGTCACCGCGAAACGCAGAAGACGATTGTGGAAACTGCCTACGCGATCAGCATCGTCGATCCTCCCGCCATCGACCGCAGCAACATCCGCCAACTGAACAACCTGGTGGCAGAGGTTCTGAACCAGCCGGTCAGCGCGAACCTCGCAACGCAGTCGTTCACGTTCGTCAATCCTCGCGATGGCTGGGTGTTCGTGGCTTTCACGACCGACACGCTGGCGGCGGGCTCAACCATCAAGCTCGACGACAGCGACACGGTAATCACCGCCGCCACCGACCGTCTGGAAGCGTTTCGCGAACTTCCAGCGGGCGAACATCACATCACCGTCAGCGGCAACCAGGCGGACGCACGGCTGATCGTGCGCTCGATCCCGGAAATCTTTGATTATCCCCCTTGCTCGAATTCATACGTCCCGGAAAACGGCAGTTACGGCTGGGACTTTATGAAGAAGCATATCCTGTACGCCGTGACCACGCTGAACGGAGGCACGCTGCCGGGCGACGCCCTGCCCGAAGCCAAGGCCCTGGGGTTAAAATGGCTGGCCAACTTCAACGTCGACACTGCAGGCGATCCCGCCAAGTTGCGCGACCGTATGGAGGAAACCGCCGGCATGACTCAGCCACAGTATGACGGCTTTACCAGCGACGAGTTGTTCTTCGGCAGAACCACGATCGACAACTATACTCAGGCTCTGCGACTGGTGCGCAATCCGCAGAACCGCTTGATCTATACCTGGATCGTGGGCAAACCCAGTATTCCCTCTCTCCACACGGACTTTATGTCTGCCTGCCTGAACACCTCCGGGGGCCGTGGCCGTCTGCTGTTCGAAGCCTACTGCCATCCGCAGGACAACGAACAAGCGGCCGCCGACTATCTGGACGACATGATCGGTGAAACGATGCGCCGCTTCAATGCGTTCTTCCCCAACGCGGCCGCCGGAACCGGCATCATCTTCGGCAATTTCAACCAGATTCCGATCATCTCCCTGGAGCACAATCCGGCGGTCGACTTCAAGTATTTCCTGGACATGCAGGTCAACCTGATCGCGAACAGCCCGGACTTCAAGGATCTGGCCACCACGGGCTACTGGGGAACGTATTATGGTGACGAGGAGTTGGTGCGATGGTCCTTCAAACTGATGCGCCACTATGCCGTCGAAGGCAACAAGGAGATGCTGTCGGATCGCTACGGGTTCAAGTACAACCCCGGCTTCCTGACCAACGGTGATTTTGCCGACGGCCTGAATGGCTGGACTGCGTCGCCGGCTGCCAAAGACTCCCTGCGCACGCACACCATTGCCGGCTATGGCAAAAACAGCCAGGGCCGCTGGGGTGGCGGCAGCGCCGGTGACACGGTGTGCGTGATGACCCGCAGTGCCGACAAGCCCAACCGAATCAGCCAAACCGCCAGCGGCCTCGAGGTGGGAAAGGCCTACTGCCTGCAGTTCGTCACCGCCGACATGAAGGATGTCACCGGCAAGAAGTACAATCCCCGTAGATATGGTATTGATGTGAAACTGGAAGGTGCCGAGAGACTTGCTGACAAGAGTTTCCTTCACATCGACCGGCGCAATTCCGGCCGTTACAAGGACAACAGCAACGTCGCCAAAATCAACCTCAATCGAATCGTCTTTCGCGCCAAGTCCACAACGCAAGTCATCGTCTTCACCGATGAAGCGGCGGTGCCTGGCGAAGAACTGATGATCAACTTCATCCAACTCAAACCTTATCTGGAGCCATAAAGTGCAGACGACCAACCACGACAAACTTCACCGTCCCACGTTCTCCTCTGCGTTAAAGCGATCTGCCGCCGTAGCCGCCGCCTTGTTACTCATCGCGACGACGACCTTTGGTCAGACAAACCCCGAAGCGATTCGAGCCGCGCTGGCGGAGAAGCCGCGGGTCGTCAAGGCATCCTGGTGGGGCTTCGACGAGACAGAGTCGACCAAAGCACTCCAGGCCGCGATCGATTCGGGCGCGGACAAAGTCATCGTCCAGAACATGGGCAAGCCATGGATCGTGGACAAGATCCAACTTGCCAGCGATCAGGAGCTGTCCTTCGAGAAAGACTGCGTCATCCTCGCCAAACGCGGTGCATTCAAAGGCACAAGCGACTCTTTGTTCACTGCCAGATTGAAACAGAATGTCACGCTCAACGCTAACGGTGCAACGTTTCGCATGTGGAAGGCCGACTACCACACGGATGCGTACGCCAGGGCCGAGTGGCGAAACTGTCTGAGTATTCTGAGTTGCACCAACATGAACGTCTACGGTCTGACGCTCGCCGACAGCGGCGGTGACGGCATCTATCTCGGCGTGGCCAAAAGCGGTGTCACCAACACGAACGTACATATCAAGGACGTGATTTGCGACGGCAACAACCGGCAGGGAATCAGCGTGATCAGCGCGGAGAACCTGTTGATCGAGGACACCGTTCTCAAGAACACGTCCGGTACGGCACCCCAGGCCGGGATCGACTTCGAACCCAACCATCCCGGCGAGAAGATCGTCAACTGCGTGATGCGAAACTGCGTGGCCGAGAACAATGCCGGCGGCGCATACGCGCTCTATCTGCGACCGCTCGATGGCACCTCCGCCCCCATCTCCGTGCGCATTGAGGATTGTGTTTCTCGTGGCACCAACGCAATCTCGGTATCCCTCAACACGTCCAACGGCGGCCCCAATGGACCGCCGCAGGGGCTGATCGAATTCGTTAATTGTCGCTTCGAAGATACGGGCACGGCTGGCATCAGTGTGCAAGACATACCAGTGGACGGCTGCCGCGTGCGCTTCGAAAACTGTACCATCGCGGACACTGGCGACAAGCCGAAGCGAGCCACACCGATCATGTTCGCCGCCAGCGCGAATAGCTCGCAGGATGTGGGAGGTGTCGAATTCGTGGACTGCAGGTTGGTGGAGCCGGTGGATCGGCCGCTGATGGCTTTTGAGGACTACGCCGGTGAACTGAGGGTGCTTGATGTCACGGGCACACTCAAGGTTATCCGCGATGGCAAAGAGCGAGTGATCCCCATCACGGAGCAATTCCTCGACGAACTCATGCCGACGCGCACACTGAAACGAATCCGGCGTTACGAACTCACAGACGCTCGCTTCGTACCAGTCTTTCCCGATGCCAAGCTGCCATCGACCGAGCCGCCGCTTGCGCGTCAGCGCACCCACGGCGAGTACCTGGTCTATGCCACCAAAGGCGACGAGGTGCAACTCCGCGTGCGGCATCTGAAGGTCGGTGGGTACGGCGGCAATGACATGAAGATTCCAGTACTGGATGAGTCCGGCAAAAGTATCGCCACGCTTGTCGCACCATTCCAAAAGGATACGCAGTGCAGCTTCACCGCGCCCGAGACCGGCACATTCAAGCTGGTGTGCGACGCAGGAGGCAACTGTGTCCACGTGGACTCGCCGACACACCGACTGTGCCTCGTCGGCATTGGCCGTCCCATTTCCTTCATCAGTACCAGCGGCGACTTCTATTTCCGGATACCAGGCAGCGTGGCCGAGTTCGGCGTCAAGATCTTTGGTTCCGGCGGGGAACGCGTCAACGCTGCGGTCTTCGATCCATCGGGCGCACAGGTATGGTCGAAGGAGAACATCGGCATCCCGCAGTTGTACGAAGGCAAACCTCGCACGGCTGGCAAGGACGAAGTCTGGCGCATTCGGATCGGCAAGCCCACAGACGGTGCGTTCGAGGATAATTACATCGACCTTCGTGGCGTGCCAAACGTGCTGGCGTACACGCCTGAGGCTCTGCTGAAACCGAATTGATGTGGCCCCTTCATGAATTGCCGTGCTCCAGTAACTGAGCAGCGCCGCTCGACAACAATTGTTCGGCGACCGTGATACCAACAAGTGACGCTTCGTCGCAGGGACCGGAGGCGGTTTGTTCAATGCGAGTTTTTCCGTCGAGACTCAAGAGCACGCCGGTCAGCGTCAGTTTGTCGTCCGTCACCTGGCTCCACGCACCCAGCGGCGCGTGGCAGCCGGCACGAAGCGTCCTTAGAAGCCAGCGTTCGGCAAAGACCTCGGCCATCGTCGTTGCACAGATGAGTTGTTTCAGCAGCGTGCGGGTTTCAACGTCCGATTCACGGCACTCGATTCCCAACGCACCCTGGCCGACCGCCGGATAGACTGTTGGTGGTGTGAGCAGGAATGAGATTCGGTCGTCGAGTTTCAGTCGGCGCAATCCAGCCTCGGCCAGCAGGATCGCGTCGTATTGGCCCTCGTCGAGTTTACGTATGCGAGTATCGACGTTGCCCCGAATTTCGCACAGCTTCAAGTCGGGACGATGATGCAGCAATTGTGCCTGACGTCGTGGGCTGCCGGTACCGACCGTCGCGCCTTTGGGCAGGTCGTGCAGACTTTGGATCGGGGGAGATTTGGCTGGCAGCAGCAACGAGTCGCAACGTCGCTCTCGTTCCGGAACTGCGGCAAGTATCAGTCCTTCAGCTGACTGCGTTGGAAGGTCTTTCAGGCTGTGGACAGCGATGTCGGCGCGTTCGTCCAGTACGGCCTTTTGAACTTCGCGCGTGAACACACCGGTGCCGCCAAACTGTCGCAGGGCGTCGGTCTGATTTGCGTCGCCGGTCGTGATGATCGGGACGATCTCGACTTCCGGCGCCGACGAAAGTCCTCGAAGCCGATCGGCCAGATAATGAGCCTGCCACAGTGCGAGAGCACTTGTTCGTGTCGCGATACGGATCATGGATCAGCGGAATTCCCAAAATG
>Ga0154020_10006675_pt1 | contig 13517 bp, 7 predicted proteins | sample Klosneuvirus_201_FD_109709 | JGI IMG/M metagenome (GOLD analysis project Ga0154020, IMG submission 109709) | Active sludge microbial communities from wastewater, Klosterneuburg, Austria - Klosneuvirus_20160825_MG | ecosystem: Engineered > WWTP > Aerobic digester > Activated sludge | place... | reverse complement strand
GTTTGGTGTTAGGACCTGAGGCTGCTGATTTGGGCACAAAGCCATGCAAGAAGACATATTGATCAATTGGTCGCCACAGGAGTCCCGGGTTGCCCTGGTGGAGAACGGGGCGGTCCAGGAGTTGCACGTGGAGCGCACCCTTGAACGTGGCCTGGTGGGCAACGTCTACCTAGGCAAGGTCGCGCGCGTGCTGCCCGGCATGCAGTCGGCGTTCATCGACATCGGGCTGGAACGCGCGGCGTTCCTGCATGTGGCCGACGTCTGGCATCGGCAGGCGGACGGTGAGCCACCCAATGCTGCGCGCAGTGCCGCACCGCTCACGCCGATCGAGAAGCAGGTCTTCGAGGGCCAGGCGTTGATGGTTCAGGTCATCAAGGACCCGATCGGTACCAAGGGCGCGCGCCTGTCCACGCAAATCAGCATTGCGGGCCGGCTGCTGGTGTTCCTGCCGCAAGACGATCACATTGGCGTGTCGCAGAAGATTCCGTCGGGCCAGCGTGACGAGTTGCGAGCCCGATTGCAGGCCCTGGTGGGCGAGCAGGGGGGTGGCTTCATACTGCGCACCAATGGTGAAGACGCCACCGACGCGGAACTGTCGGAAGACATCAGCTACCTGCGCAAGGCGTGGGCGCGCATCAAGGATGCGGCCTTGCGCTTGCCGCCGATGTCCCTGCTGCACCAGGACTTGAGCCTGCTGCAACGGGTGCTGCGCGACATGGTGAGTGAAACCACGCAGGCGATCCGGGTCGATTCGCGCGAGCAGTTCGAGGCCTTGAAGGCGTTTGGATTGGAATTCATGCCCGCCGCCGCGGAGAAGCTGCAGCACTACAAGGGCGAGCGTCCGATCTTCGACCTGTATGGCATTGACGAGGAGATCGCCAAGGCGCTTGGCCGTCGCGTCGAGCTGAAGTCCGGTGGCTACCTGATCGTCGATCAGACGGAGGCGCTGACGACGGTTGACGTCAACACCGGTGGTTTTGTCGGGGCCCGCAATTTCGACGACACGATCTTCAGGACCAATCTGGAAGCCGCGCAGGCGATTGCACGTCAGTTGCGCCTGCGCAACCTGGGCGGCATCATCATCGTCGACTTCATCGACATGGCGCGTGAGGATCACCGGGATGCGGTGCTGACGGAGTTTCGCAAGCAGTTGCACAAAGACCGGGTCAAGACCATGGCCGGCGGCTTTTCGCAGCTCGGCCTGGTGGAGATGACGCGCAAGCGCACGCGCGAGTCGTTGGCGCACATGCTGTGCGAGCCCTGTGCCGTCTGCCAAGGCAAGGGCAGCGTCAAGACCGCGCGCAGCGTGGCCTACGACATATTTCGGGAGATTCTGCGCGAGGCGCGCCAATTCAATCCGCGTGAGTTCCGGGTCGTCGCATCGCCCAAGGTGATCGAGCTGTTTCTGGACGAGGAAAGCCAGCACCTCGCAGGACTCAGTGAGTTCATTGGCAAGCCGGTTTCGCTGCAGAGCGAGTCCTCGATGGGGCAGGAGCAATACGATATCGTGCTGCTGTAGAGGTTAGCCCGAGTCCGCACGCGATCATGTCCAGTCGTATCACCGCCAATGTGCGCCCGATCCCGATCCTGACCTACCATCAGATCGACCGGGCGCCAGTCAAGGGGACGCCGTTTCGCAGCCTGATCGTGTCACCATCGAGTTTCGCCCGCCAGATGGCGCTGCTCAGCGTATTGGGCTATCGTGCCTTGTCGATGTCGGACCTGATGCCCTATCTGACAGGCGCTCGCACCGGCAAGGTGGTCGGCCTTACGTTTGACGACGGTTTCCTCAACAACCTCACCAACGCCGTGCCGGTGCTGCGGCGCCACGGCTTCACGGCGACCTGTTACGCGGTGAGCCAGTATCTGGGGCAGACCAATGTGTGGGACCAGGCCATCGGCGTCGCGCAGACTCCCCTCATGAGCGCGGCCCAGTTGCGGCAGTGGGTGGAGGCCGGACTCGAAGTGGGCGCGCATACCCGGCACCATGCCCGGCTGCTTCAGCTGTCGGACCGTCAGAGCCGGCAGGAAATCGAAGAGAGCCGCGCTGAGTTGGAATCGGCCAGCGGCACGCCCGTGACACATTTTTGCTATCCGTACGGCGAATACCTGGCTGAGCATGCTGCAATGACGGAAAATGCAGGCTTTGCCACGGCGACAACGACCCGGCGGGGGCGTTGCGCGCGCGGTGAGGATATTTTGCAACTACCGCGTGTACCCGTGCTTCGATCGACGTCCTTGCTGACGCTGTGGCTCAAGCTGGCGACCACCTACGAAGACCGGCGCGCAGCATGAGACCCGTGATACTTGAATCGATAATGGCCAACGCTGGCATGCAGCCGTCGCAGGGTGCGCCCAGACGCATGCGTATCGCGGTGCTCAACAGGGTGTTTTCTCCGACGGGTGGCGGCGCCGAGCGCTATTCGATTGCCATGGTGGAGCAACTGGCTCAGCAGCATGAGATTCACGTCTACGCGCAGCAGATTGACCATAGCTGGCCCGGCGTGACTTACCACCGGGTTTCCATGCCCTTGACCAAGCCGACGTGGGTCAACCAGCTTTGGTATGCAACCGCGACCTGGTGGGCAACGCGACGAGGCTTCGACATCGTCCATTCGCATGAGAACACGTGGCACGGCAACGTTCAGACCGTGCACGTATTGCCGGTCAAGCACAACCTGTTCGACGGGCGGCGTGGCCTGGCGCTCGCACTCCAGTGGCTGATGGTCTGCACCAGTCCGAGGCTTCTGACCTATCTGGCACTGGAGCGGCTGCGCTTCGCCCCGCGCGCCGGGCGCCGCATCGTCGTGACCTCGACCATGCTGTACGGCGTCATGTGCCGGGCCTATCCGCGCTGCAAACCAAACCTTCATGTGATCACACCGGGGGTCACCTTGCCGGTGCGGCCGGCCGATTCGTCGGCCAACAAGACCAAGGCACGCCGATTGCTGGGACTGCCGCTGGACGCCCGGCTGGTCGCGTTTGTCGCCAACGACTACTGGAAGAAGGGCTTGCCGACATTGTTGGCTGCACTGGTCACACTACCAGCCGACTGCCAACTCGCCGTGGTCGGCAGCCCGGCCCAGATTGCCGAGTTTCGGGTCATCGCGCAGGGGCTGGGTGTCGAGTCACGCGTGCACTTTCTGGGCGCTTTCAATGATGTGTCACCGCTCTACGAGGCCGCCGATTGCCTGGCCCATCCAACCACCGAGGACACCTTTGCGATGGTCGTTCTCGAAGCCATGGCACATGGTTTGCCCGTCGTGGTGAGCGATGTACGGTATTGCGGCATAGCCGGCAAGCTTACTCATGAGGTCAATGCCCTGATACTCACCTCACCCACGGACGTGGCCGAGCTCTCCTCCCAATTGCTGCGCTGCCTCAACGGCGCCGGCGTGCCGTCACCCCTCAGCGCGGGGGCGCGGCAACTGGCACAGCGATTCATCTGGGAACGACTCGCGGCGCAGCAGAACCGCATCTATCTCGAAGACGAGTAGCGGCAAGGTTGTTCTCGCGGCCCTGAAGATCCCGCAGACAAAAAAAACCCGCCAAGACTTTCGTCTGGCGGGCTAGTTCAACCTTGGTTCTCCGTCAGAACTTGTAGGAGCCGGTCACGTAGAAGGTTCTGCCAATCGCGCTGGCGTACCGCGGGTCATAGCCGAGCTGATGTGATCCCGTGTTCCTGAGTGAAAGCGGCGGCTTCTTGTCGGCCAGGTTGATGATGCCTGCGGTCAGCTCAAAGGCCTTCGTCACGTTGTACTTGGTTTGCCAGTCGAAGGTGTAGTACGACGGAACGTCAAGCTGCACGTCAACGCAATCTTGATTCGCATCGTTGGTATTGACGGCGCAATTGTCAATATCGTGATGCTTGTCTTTGTATCCGCTGCGGTAATTTGCGGTCAACGTGTGACCCCACGCACCTTGCTCATAGCTTCCAGAAACCTTGATCACGTTCTTGAATGAGACTGCGTTGTTGCTGCCGTATTTGCCGAGGCTTGACTCCCAACTGTCGTCGGTACCGGGGGTCGTGTACCTGTCAGTCAAGAGCAGGGTGCCCGCAAGCCGCCCAGTGACTTTTGCCTCACCCAATTTGGTCCTGTACAGGAAGTCGTAGTCCAGACCTGTGTTTTCCTGGCGGCCGATGTTGATGGGCAACAGCATGATTGCCAAGGTACGAACGCCCGTGGACGCCTTGAACTTTGTCGTGTACAAGTCAATGTACTTGTTCGGGTTGCCTGCGATGAGCGCCTCGTCGACAGAGGTGACGGCATCCTTGATGCTGACACTCCAGTAGTCCAGCTTGACACTGAACTCCTTTGTTGGGTCAAAGACCATGCCCACGGTCCACTGCTTGGACTTCTCCGGCTTCAGATTCGGGTTGCCGCCCTGGAAGACCTCCAATTGGTTCCTACCGTCGCAGTACTGTGCCAACGGATGATTGGCCAGGTTATTGGCGGCGCTGAGCGGACAGTTGTAGGTGCCGCCTGTCACGCCAAAGTCCGCGATGGGCTGGCCAATTTGCTTCATGCTGGCTGCTTTGAAGCCAGTGCCATACGCACCACGGAAGAGCAAGTCCTGCGTCGGTTGATACCGGGCACTGATCTTGTACGTTGTGGCAGACTGGTTTTCTCCGATCGATCCGCCATTTAGGCCATCGTCAAGCTTGCTCACCTGGTCATGCCGCAACGAGCCTGTCACCTCGAGTTGCTTGGAGATTGGCATCATCAACTCGGCAAACGCACCAGCGTTGCTTCTCTTGAAGTCAAACTCAGCCTGTGGATCGTCGAACAGAATCTCAGCGTTCTTGACGGCGGAATTGCCCTTTTCGGAGTAGCTGGTCTTGCGGTAGTCTGCGCCCAAACCAAGTTGGGCAGCACCGCCGCCAAGCTGGAACAACTCGCGCGACGCCCGGAAGTCAACACCCGTCATCTTGATGTTGGTGTTACTGTAGTTGCCCAAGTACTGGGTCGAATTCAATTTGTCGATCATTGCTGGCGGCATCTGTCCAACCGCATACGGGAACGGATCGATCTCACCGCTATCCAGCGCCGCCGTGAACTTGTCCGCCAACGGGAAACCTCCCACGTAGTTCGTCGGCGCATGGTTCTTCGAATAGGTGAACGCTGAGTTGATATCCCAACCCATCACGTTGCCCTCAACGCCGGCAACCAGGTGCGTCGTCTGGCTTTGGTAGTCGTAAGCACGACCACCCATGTCCAGCAAACGGTACTTTGCGGTCGTTGAGGTCACTCCCGCCAGCTGTTCGGCGGTCAGGTATGGCTGTACATACTTGTTGAACAACGCGGACCCTGTTGCCAATGCGAACTCGGCTGGATAGGGGGCGATGGTCGAGTAGATATGCGCGTTGTTGTAGGCGAGGTCGCCGAAAGCCTTGAACCCGCTATTTCCTAGGTTGACGCTGCCAGAAGCGAAGAAGCTGTCGCGCTTGATCTCGGGCGAGATCTCGACCGTGCTGGTGTAGTCAAAATAGCACTGACCGTCGCCCAAATCAACATGCGCCGGCGCGCAATGGCCATTGGTCTTCAAATAGGGATTGATGTTGACGGATTTGTTCGCTCCTGCCGCATTCTTGTAGCGAACTGTGATGTTCGGAGGGATCGATCGCGACGAACCGTTGAAGAACTGCAGTGGCGTGCCAGTCGTGGGATCGTTGAAATTGATGATCCCGGTGCTTGCGAAGTCTCGCTGTGACGCCTTCAGGCGTCCCTCTTGCTGATGGCTGGCGGACAGAAACAGGCTATAGCCGTCAGTGTCCTGGTTCCCAAAACCCTTGCTGATGCTCACCGAGGAGCCCTCGGCACCCGGATGTTGCGGCTTGCTGATCTTGGCTTCGAAGGTGAAGGGTGCTGCCCCCTTTTTCAAGATGAAGTTCACTACACCCGCAATGGCGTCCGCGCCGTACAGGGCAGAAGCACCGTCTGTCAGTACTTCAATGCGCTCCACCGCAGCCAGCGGGATGGAGTTGATGTCGATGGTGGTACCGGAGGTGGCTGGCGCAATACGACGTCCATTCAACAGCACCAAGGTATATGCCTCACCAACGCCATGAATGGAGGCGGTCGTGATGCCGCCACCGCCGCCACCGACTGAATCGGCGGCCACCGTGAATCCTTGCATGACGGGCAACTGCTGAATGAAGTCGGTCACCGACGTAACACCGCTGCGCTTGATATCTTGTTGCGTGAAAGTCTGAACTGGCAGGGCAGCCTCCGCAGCGACCCGCTTGATGCTGGACCCAGTGATTTCAACGCGCTGCAGGCTGGTGTTGTCCTGCGCTATCGCAGCGGATGGCGCAATGGCCAATCCGCCAAAGGCGAGCACTAGGCCAGTGCATAGCTTGGTATGTCTAAACATCGATACTCCTACAAATTGGAAAAGACCGCCCCTATGGGCGCCGGTGACAGTGGTCAGGCGATGCGCCACGACGTCCTGAGCACCAATGCAACCCAAGTGGTTGTGGTCGGAACTGTGATTGTCTTTGCTGCAACCGGATTTCTAGCGCGCCGAAAAGCCGATATGCGTCAAGGTCAAGGTCTATCCATGCGACCTTGTGGTCGAAAATGCGTCACTATGTTGTTGATTACGCTAATGTATTAGCAATTCTGATGATGGCGATGGTTAATTGATGAATTGTCTTGCATGCTGTTGCTACGGGTTTGTCCCAGCGACAAAAGTTCACGTCTTGTTGCATCTCTACAACGGGGCGTCGATGGTTTGATTGGCCGGGCGCCAAGCGGCCCGGCACTGTCGTGAGTCTGGCAGTTTTCGCCCGCGCGCAGGCCAACCCGCGTCCAATGCACGCCTTCGAGTACATCTCTGCGCGCATGGGTAGGCTTACGCGCCCACCAACGATGCGCTTGGCTGTCTCGTCGATAACCGGCGCAAAACGGAGTGAGCACCACGGCGGCATTTGTGTCGGCGCAGTGGGCCAACGAATGAGAAGAAGGCGCTCACTGTGGCGCCAGTGCGACGCAATCGAGCTCGCGGTGGATTAGAGCTAACCCTTACTTTTGAAAACCATGCTGGTGACAAATCGCGCGTCGACTTGATTGTGGCAAGGAATACTTCATACAAATCAATTGGTTACGAATACAGCATCGTGAAATCAAGACACTGCTCATGGGATTGCTCCGCAAGCATCGGGAAATCCTGCCTGTAAGGGTTTGTAAGCTGCGCGAGAATCGCAGTTCCTACTTAATAGTCGCAGGTGGCTGTTTTGTGTTGTTCTGTAATGGTTGCGTAAGTCACCGTCAACAGATGCATGAACGGTACCTGTTTTTCAATCCCTTGAACATGGAATTTCGCATGCGAAGTAAACACCTTGTATTTAAGAAGACCTTGGTTGCCCGCGCACTATTCGTTGCGTTCGGTGCCACGGCTCTGACGGTCGGCATCAATACGACCGCGGTAGCGCAGACGAACGTTACGGGCACGATCTACGGCCACGTGGATGCCGCTGCAGGCACCACCATCGCAATCACCAACAAGGAAACCGGTGCCAAGCGCACGTTGACGCCTGACAGCACGGGCCGCTTCAACGCACAGTCGCTGACTACCGGCTCCTACCGAGTGGAGCAGATCGTTAACGGCACGGTGGTGAAGACGCAGGACAACGTCGAAGTTCGCATCGGTCAGGGCAGCGAAGTTACGTTTGGCGCGACGCTTCAGACCGTGCAGGTGGTGGGTCTGCGCCAAAAGATTGACGTCACGTCGATGGGCTCGACAACCGTGTTCACCGCCAGTGACCTGGCCAAGGTGCCGGTTGCCAGCAACGTTGGCGCCGTGATTCAGCTCGCACCGAACACCACCAACGGTGACTCACGTTACGGCGGCGGAAACGCGCCCAGCTTCGGCGGCTCCAGCGCCTCTGAAAATGCGTACTACATCAACGGTTTTCCTGTCACAACGCTGTTGACCCAGGTTGGTTTTTCCCAGCTCCCCTTCAATTCCATCGCACAGGCGCAGGTGCTGACCGGTGGTTACGGCGCTGAATTCGGTCGTTCGACCGGCGGCGTCGTGAATATTGTGACCAAGAGCGGTACCAACGAATGGTTGGGCGGCGTTGCCTTGTCCGTCGAGCCGAAAGGTTTTCGGTCCCGTGAGAAGGACCAGATGTACGAACACAATGGCACAGCTCTGGACGACAAGTACCGCTTCTACAACGGGCTGAATCGCGAATCAACGACGTCCGCATCCTTCTATTTGGGTGGCCCGATCATCAAGGACAAGCTGTTCATGTTTGTCGCTGGCGAAGATACCGAGCGCAATCGCGATTACATTCGGACCGCCAATACCAGTGCCACGTACTCGGCATCCGCTGCCTCGCAGTCCACTGCGTTCCAGGAGCGCACGGTCAAGACACCTCGTTTCCTGGTCAAGTTGGACTGGAACCTGACCGACGCGCACCGACTCGAGTACACCAAGGTTTCCGACGTCGTCAAGGACAACCGTGATTACTACGGTTTCAACTATGCGACGCTGGAGCGTACCAATGTTCAAAACGGCGGCCAGAGCTACCTGAACTGGGGTCCGGCACCCACCGTGGCCTCGCAGCAGGGCGCTGAAGTCGACATTCTGAAGTACACCGGTTACATGACCGATGACCTGACCCTGACCGCCGTGGTTGGCATGACACGCACCCCGCACCAGCAGACACCTGCTGGCTACAACCCGGCTTTGGGACAGGTGATCTCCACGTCTGCCGATCAGATCCCCGCTTTCGCGCCTTACGGCAATGGTCAAGGCATCACCGGCAACCTGTTGGTTCCTGGCGCCTATGACAAGAACGTGGGTGCCCGTCTCGACGTCGAGTACAAACTCAACAGCCAGCACACTCTACGTGGCGGTATCGACCACAACAAGATCACCTCCAAGGCCGGTAGCGCGAGCGCGGGCGGCATCGTCTGGCGCTACGGCAAGACCGATCCGGCTGTGCCACTGAACAAGGACACCGCGGCCACCAACACGGTGGCGGGGAACCCTTATGCGCAACAGGGCTACTATGTTGAAGGCATCGTCAGCGCCACCAGCTCGACGCCCACAGTCGAACAGTCTGCCTGGTATCTTGAAGATCGCTTTCAGGTCACTGATCGGGTCCTGTTGTCATTGGGTCTGCGCAATGAAGGCTTCAACAACAAAAATGGCGATGGCGTCTCCTACATCAACTTGCCGACGCAGCTCGCCCCCCGTCTGGGCGCCAGCTGGGACGTGATGGGGGATTCGTCGATGAAGGTGTTCGGTAACCTCGGTCGTTATCACGTGCCGCTGCCGACCAACGTCGCCGTCCGCGGTGCCGGCTCCTCCTTGAATGCGCAGACCAACTACGTCTACACGGGCGTCGATGCAAACGGCATTCCCACCGGCTTGACCCCAATCAGCAAGCTGTACTCGAACAACAACGAACTGGGTCAGGCCAAGGACCCCCGACAAGTTGCTGCCGAAAACATGAAGGGCAACTATCAGGATGAATTGGCTCTGGGCATTGAAAAGGCTATCTCGAAGGACCTGAACGTCGGCGCCAAGTTCACCTACCGCACTTTGCGCACGGCGATTGACGACCATTGTGACGACCGTCCCTTCCAGGCGTGGGCAACCCGCAATGGCGTGGACGCCAGCCACTTCGGCTACAACTGCGCCCTGTTCAATCCGGGCATTGCCAATACCTTTAATCTCGATTTGAATGGTGACGGCGTCCTTGAGAAGATTGCTTTGTCGGCGGAAGATCTGGGCTTCCCCAAGGTCAAGCGCAAGTACACGGCTATCGATCTGTTCGCCGAGCATCCGTTTGATAACAAGTGGTGGGGCAAGGTTACGTACACCTGGTCGCGCAACACCGGCAACATGGAGGGCCAGTTGCTGTCCGACATCGGTCAGGGCGACGTCTCGACGTCGCAAGCCTTTGACTTCCCCGAGTTCTCCATCAATTCTGATGGCCGTTTGCCAAACGACCGGACGCATCAGTTGAAGGCATTTGGCTACTACCAACTCACCCCTGAGTGGGGCATTGGCGGTAACCTGCTGTTGGCTTCCGGACGCCCAAAGAACTGTATCGGCAATGCGATCAATGCTGATATGGGGTATTCGGGATACGGCTCAGCCTACTTCTTCTGCAACGGCCTGCCCTCGCCGCGCGGCACAGGTGGAAACCTTCCGGCTGACATTCGCTTTGACTTGAATGTTTCCTACAAGCCTGAATTCCTTAAGGGATTTGGCGTGAAGCTGGATATCTTCAACCTGTTCAACCGTCAGTCGATTCAGACCATTGAAGAGCGTTACAACACACCGGGTGGCGCATCCACCGTGTGGACACGCTACGGCACGGTTGAGTCCTATGCTTCGCCGCGGCGCGCCAAGATCACTGCAACTTACGACGCCAAGTTCTAAGTTCTTGTGATTTGAGCTGATGTCAATACCCGCAGGCGCTTGCGCCTGCGGGTATTTTTTCGTCCAAGGTCGTGGCGATTGAACCGTGCCCATATAGCTGGCCGGACCGCATCCGTTGGCATTGTCGCTTTCAGCCTCAAAAAACTCTCGCAAGTGGATGATATTGGCTCTATAATCCACGCTTCACGACCAAACGGGCGGGTATCTACCGCCCGTTTTTTTTGGTCGATCGTTTTTGCAGGGGGTCCGGGCCGCGTGGTTGGGACGCCGATGAAACGGAAGAGGGTAAGTGGCGCTACAGGAGATTGTTGAACAAACGGTGGCCGGATTCGGCTATGACCTGGTGGGCATCGAGCGTTCCGCCGGGGGACTGCTGCGCGTCACGATTGACATGCCATGGCGAGGCGCCGAGGAGCCCGAGCAGTTTGTCAATGTCGAGGATTGCGAGAAGGTCACGCGGCAACTGCAGTTTGCGCTGGAGGTCGACGGAGTTGAGTACAAGCGCCTTGAGGTGTCATCCCCTGGCATTGATCGCCCCTTGCGGCACGCCAGGGATTTCGAGCGTTTCGTCGGATATGTCATCGACGTCACCCTGAAGACGCCCATGGGTGCCGCGGCGGGCGGACAGGTCAATGCCAATCGCAAGAAGTTTCGCGGCACGCTGGAGCGTGTTGCCCGTGAGGGCGCAGAGCCGGGCTGGCAGATCGTCTGGACCGATGCGCCTGAGGTCAAGCCAGGGCAGAGAGTCAGCAAGAAGAGGCCGCCGCCGCCGGTTCAGGCGTTGGGGTTTGAACTGGATGAGCTGCGAGAGGCACGCTTGGCGCCCATCGTCAGTTTCAAGGGTCGGAGCACGCCGGGTGCCGCCGACTTGGGTAGTGATTGAAAACAGGAGAGTCGTGGCATGAATCGCGAAATGTTAATGTTGGTCGAAGCCATCTCACGTGAGAAGAACGTCGAACGTGATGTCGTGTTCGGTGCCGTCGAGGCGGCGTTGGCGCAGGCTACCAAAAAGATCTATCCTGGCGATGTCGACATCCGTGTGGCGGTCGACCGTGACAGCGGCAATTACGAGACATTCCGTCGGTGGCATGTTGTGCCAGACGAGGCTGGGCTGCAGTTGCCTGATCAGGAAATCCTGCTTTTCGAAGCGAAGGAGCAGATCGAGGACATCGAGGTCGACGAGTACATCGAAGAGACGGTGGAGTCGATTCCGATTGGCCGCATCGGCGCCATGGCTGCCAAGCAGGTCATTCTGCAAAAGATTCGCGATGCCGAGCGCGAAATGCTGCTCAACGATTTCATGTCGCGTGGTGACAAGATCTTTGTCGGTACGGTCAAGCGCATGGACAAGGGCGACATCATTGTCGAAAGCGGCCGTGTCGAAGGGCGACTTCGCCGCAATGAGATGATCCCCAAGGAAAACCTTCGCTCGGGGGACCGGGTTCGCGCCATGATCATGGAAGTGGACCTGACACTGCGTGGTGCGCCCATCATCCTGTCTCGCTCCGCGCCTGAGTTCATGGTGGAGCTGTTCCGCCAGGAGGTCCCGGAAATCGAGCAGGGCCTGCTGGAGATCAAGTCCTGCGCTCGTGATCCTGGCTCGCGCGCCAAGATTGCGGTCCTGTCGCATGACAAGAGAATTGATCCGATTGGCACCTGCGTTGGCGTGCGCGGCACCCGTGTCAATGGGGTGACCAATGAGTTGGCTGGCGAGCGCGTTGACATTGTGTTGTGGAGCGAAGATCCGGCGCAGTTTGTGATCGGCGCACTGGCCCCGGCCAATGTGAGCTCTATCGTCGTTGATGAAGAACGCCATGCCATGGATGTTGTCGTGGATGAGGAAAACCTGGCAATCGCCATCGGCCGCGGTGGACAGAACGTGCGATTGGCGTCAGAGCTGACTGGCTGGAAGATCAACATTCTTGATGCCGCCGAGTCGGCGCAGAAGCAGGCCTCCGAAACCGATGTCAGCCGCAAGCTGTTCATGGAAAAGCTCGATGTGGACGAGGAGATTGCCGACCTGCTGATTGCCGAGGGTTTCACCAGTCTCGAACAGGTCGCCTACGTGCCGCTTGAGGAGATGCTGGAGATCGAAAGCTTTGACGAGGACACGGTCCATGAGCTGCGCACACGCGCCAAGGATGCGTTGCTGACCATGGAGATTGCCCACGAGGAAAGCGTCGAGGAGGTCTCGCAGGACTTGCGCGACCTGGAGGGATTGACCCCCGAATTGATCGGTAAGCTTGCCGACGGCGGCATCCATACCCGAGACGATCTGGCCGATCTGGCCGTTGACGAACTCACTGAAATCACCGGCCAGTCGGCAGACGACGCCAAGACCCTGATCATGAAGGCGCGCGAGCATTGGTTTACCAATGAAGCCGCTTCTCAAGAGTAACGGTCATGAAAGGTTACCCAAGAAATGTCCAGTACGACTGTCGCCGAGTTTGCAAGTGAACTCAAGAAATCCACCGAAACACTGCTTGAGCAGTTGAAGTCTGCCGGCGTGGCCAAATCGGCCGCCGGCGACAAATTGACCGACGCTGACAAGCAACGTCTGCTCAGCTTCCTCCAGGCGAGCCACGGCACCGCCACGGCAGAGCGCAAGAAAATCACGCTGGTCAAGAAGTCGACCAGCGAAATCAAACAGGCCGATTCCACCGGCAAGGCGCGCACGATTCAGGTTGAGGTGCGCAAGAAGCGCACCTTCGTGCGTCGAGAGGAAGGCGCCGAAGCGCCGACCGAGCAGGCGGAACAGGAAGCTGTTCAAGCTGCCGAAGCGGCTCCGCTGATTGACCATGCCGAACTGGCCCGTCGTGAGGAGGAGGCGCGCCGTCAGGCCGAGTTGATCCGCCGTCAGGAAGAGGAATTGGCGCTGCGGCGCCGCGAACGCGAGGAGCGTGAAGCGCGGGCCCGTGAGGCTGCCGAATTGGCGGCCACGAAGGCGGTTGAGCAACAGGCCAAGGAAAGCGCTGCCGAGCCAGCCCTGACCTCCGAGCCCGAGTCAGAAGGAGCGGCCGCAGAGAAGGCCATCAGGCTGGCGACACAAGCTGCTGAAAAGGCGCAGGCACTGGAAAAGGCCCAGGCGGTTGCCCGTGTCCAGGCTGCGGCAG
>Ga0154020_10006673_pt1 | contig 13522 bp, 12 predicted proteins | sample Klosneuvirus_201_FD_109709 | JGI IMG/M metagenome (GOLD analysis project Ga0154020, IMG submission 109709) | Active sludge microbial communities from wastewater, Klosterneuburg, Austria - Klosneuvirus_20160825_MG | ecosystem: Engineered > WWTP > Aerobic digester > Activated sludge | place... | reverse complement strand
GATAAACTAAGTAAAATTTATAATTCTAAACTTATGAAGGTTTATCATGAATAAAACAAGTATCTTTCTCGTCTTCTTATTATTGTTTGCTCAAGCAAACAGCCTTTTCGGAATGCTCGGCAAACGTCCTACTTTAGCCGGATCTAGTACAATCCCTGCAAAAAGGCCCGCAGTAGATGTTCCAAATATTTGCAAACTACGGCTCTGCGAGTTTGCTGGTGATGTTTTTTCAAGCACACCAGAATTTGCAAGCGGCTGGAGAATGAAAGACCACATATCCTCAAAAGTTTCATTTGAATCATTTACCACTTTAATACAAACATTTGTAAACCTCATGGCCACTCAAATGCTGAACGATGAAGCTTGGGCTCATAACACAATTCCAGCTCCTTCAAGTGAATATCATCAAAACTTTACTGAATATTTTAACCTTGATGCAAAAATTTACACGGGCCAAGCTCGTGGCAGAAGTGATATTAATCACTATCCATTTGTTCAAAAACACACAACGCTGAATGAAAATGCCAAATTTGCGTGCATAGGCGACCTGCATGGAAGCTTGCATTCTCTTTTGCGTATTCTTTTAAATCTCTATGGACGGGGCTATTTGAATAACGACCTAGAAATTGTAGATAATAACTTTTATCTTATTTTTACAGGAGATCTTATTGATCGAGGGCGACATGGAACGGAAGTTGTTTACCTTACACTTCTTTTGAAATGTCTAAATCCACATAATGTGTTTGTATTACGCGGTAATCACGAAAGTTCTCATGCTGCTTATCAATATGGTTTTTCTAATGAAATATACAGTAAATTTGACAATAAGCAGAGCGATACGTTGCTTAATCAACTTTGTGACCATGTTTTTAATTTATTTCCGTATGCACTTTTTCTTACGCCCAATGGCCAAGATTATATTCAATTTTGCCATGGTGGTATAGATCCAGGCTTCAGCCCAAAATCAGTCATAGGGCACCAGAAGCAATCCTGTTTCTACATGATTCCAACAACGCCTACAGGTCACTTACCTGGAGAACAGCATGATTGCCAAAATTATTCCGATGCAAAATGCACAAACTATGACGGCTTAAATTGGAGCGATTTCAGACAAGAAAGCCAAAATTCTGACCCAGAAAACGGGACCATTTATCAAAATATGCCTCGAGGATGTGTTGGCTATATTACTGATACAATTTATACATCTAAGCAATACTTAAGCAAAAATCCAGGCCTTCGTTTGATCATACGAGGACACCAAGATCGTAGTAAGTCTTTTAAAATGTTTTTTTCTCTTGGAAAAAAGTATGAAGACATATCAACGCCACAAGGCTATGAATATCGAACTGGCCCTTATCCATGGGAAATGGTCGCTTCAGATAATGACTATCAAAGAAAACAATTTAGCCCATGCAACTACTTTCCTGTCTTAACTTGTTCAACAGCAACTGAAGGACAAGGGGTAGAAAATGATGGATTTATTATTCTTTCAACCGGCAGAAAAGAATTTAACCAGTGGACCGTTGAAGTAGTGGAACATATTCTAAGAAGAGAACCATCTGCCAACGGCTGGATTTCTCACGCCGTAGTTTCACCTGAAGGTCTTAACGTAGACTTCTTTCCAGCTGGAGAGGGCCAAGCAGGTGGCCTTGATGTTGCCATTCCTACACAAGAAGTGCCTACTCCAGAAATAGAGGCAGGAATACCGGTCATAAGCCATTTAGCAATTCAAGAAGATCATTTTGTTCAATCCTATTTCGATGGCCAATCACCACGGTATCCGTGGGATATTCCACTCAAAGTTCTTAAAGCTACACACGTTTTTCAAGAACAATTTAAAAACAGCTTTGATCATGATAGGGTAAGTTTTGATAGAAATCTTCCTACACTCATAGAAGCATTTAAAGCGCAGTCGAATATAATTTTTAGTCAAATTGCTGAACAATTAAAAGTAATTTTAGATGCAAAGTGGGAAGATGGTGCAAGCTGTTTATCAACTAGTAGCAAAAAGATCGATCAGATTGTAATTCTACAACTCACCAACAACTTAATGTTTCAACATTATTTTGAGCATTACTTAAGATACTTTTTATGCATGCTCGGCCTCATTGACCAAGAAACGAAAATTTATTCATTGATGAATGGTTACTCATGTGAGCAAACAGATAGTATATTGCTTCCAGAACATCAATATGAAGGATATGAACCTATTAGATTTTTTACTCGTGATACTATTAATGAAGTGATTGTTAATCCAGAAGATAAAGCTAAAATGAACCTGATTATAGGAGTGATTGATGGAAAATCGCACCTAGCGCTTCAACATTACCACAATCAAATGCCTAAGAATTGGTCAAAACTCACCTTCCCACTCCCCTCTTAATCTATTGCTATAAAAAAAATCTAGGCTCAAGACAAGCTATATCTTGAGCCTAGATTCATAACCAAAAAAACTCTGTGCTTTAAAAAAAATTTCCTCTAGCTATACCGGCAGTAGACTCCCGCTCAAACTTGTATGGCATGAAAGCTACCCATCTCGTGAAGAAGCTCTAGCTATCGAACGCAAGATTAAAGGCTGGTCACGCTCCAAAAAGAAGCTCCTTATTGAAAATCGCTTCACCTTATCCCCTAAAAACTGTATTATCAGAAGACAGAGTGTGCCTATAGCTCAGGTGGATAGAGCGAGCGATTCCTAATCGCTAGGCCACAGGTTCGAGCCCTGTTAGGCACACCAAGAACATTGAAATATATGGACAGCTCACTCAGGTGGACCCTTCAACGCTCCGCGTTCAGGACTTCACAATTCCTAATCGCTAGGCCACAGGATTTATCCCGAGCCTGACGAGGGACGCCTGTCCGCCGTAACTTTAGTGAAGGCTGGAAGCCCTGTTAGACACACCATGATTGCACACCAATAAAAAACCGTTCAGCAAAGCCTCGACAAAAAATGGACCTACTCGCAATACCTTTTCCCCTTTACCCCCCAGGAACTTATGTCAAAATACGATAAACCAGAACAAAAAAAATCTTACAAAAAAACCGCAGATCAAACAAGAAAATATCCTGCACGTAAACCTACAGATTTGAAGCACGATACTGAAAAGCCATTCAGACCAAATCGTGGCGCTGACTCAAATGGTGCTCCTGAAAGACGTTGGAGCCAACGCCGTGATAACGATAAACCATTTGGCGACAGACCATTTAATTCTGACCGTTCATTTAACCGACCTGAGCGATCATCCGACAGACCGGCAAGAACATTTGGCAACGAAAGCAAACCCGCTTGGGCTAACCGTAACTCCGATTCAAGCAGCGCTCCTGAAAAACATTGGGGGCAACGTCGTGATAACGACAGACCATTTAACGACAGACCATCGAATTCTGAGCGTTCATTTAACCGACCTGAGCGATCATCCGACAAACCGGCAAGAACATTTGGCAGCGAAAGCAAAGCCGCTTGGCCACGTAGAGCGGAAGGTTCAAGCCGTAACTCTCATTCAGGCGGTGCTTCTGAAAAACGTTGGGGTCAGCGTCGTGATGACGACAGACCATCTAACGACAGATCATCGAACCAAAACCAAGCACCAACCCGAACAGAGCGGTCACCAGAAAAACCTATCCGAGCATTCAATGATACAAGCAAAACAGCTTGGTCAAGTCGTAGCTCAGGTAGAAGCTCAACCCGACCAGCCGCAGGACAGGGTAGAGGAAAAGCTATTAAAAAGTTTAATCCTTCAGACTTTATAAAAAAAGTTGAAGAACAAGTAATATCAGCAGCATATGCGCCAAAGCATGCATTTTCAGATTTTCTTGTTGAAGAGCAAGTTAAGCAAAATATCATTAAACGCGGATATACAACACCTACGCCAATTCAAGATCAAGCAATTCCACTTTTACTTGAAGGCAAAGATGTCATTGGCACCGCAAATACCGGTACGGGGAAAACTGCAGCTTTCTTAATTCCTCTGGTCAATAATCTTTTAACAAAGAAAACTAATCGAGTATTAATTATTACCCCTACACGAGAGTTGGCCGCTCAAATTCAAGCTGAGCTTGAGTTTTTTAAAGCCGGAACCGGTTTTTCGTCGGTACTATGCATTGGTGGATTAAGCATAAATCTTCAAATCAACGTTTTAAGAAGAGATCCTGAATTTGTCATAGGAACACCTGGTCGCTTAAAAGATTTAGAACAAAATAAATATTTAAATCTATCCAAATATAATTCTATTGTTCTTGATGAAGTTGATACCATGCTTGATATGGGATTCATTAATGATATGAAATATATCATTTCAAGATTACCTGAAAATCGTCATTCATTATTCTTTTCAGCGACAATCTCACCAGAAATTAAAACTCTGATGAACCAGTTTTTACGCAACCCTGTTTCAATCAGTGTCAAAACAAGACAAACTGCTGAAAATGTAAATCAGGACGTTATCAAGGTTAATCCTCTAAATAAGATAGAGGTGTTGCACGACTTGCTTATTAAACCTGAATTTACCAAAGTAATCATTTTTGTCAGAACCAAGCGCTCAACTGATAAGCTGGCAAAAAACTTAAGGGATCGCGGATTTAAGATCGCCACAATGCATGGTGATAAGAGTCAAGCACAACGCAAAAAAGCGCTTGATATGTTTAAAGATAATCATATCAAAATTCTTCTAGCAACAGACGTTGTTGCTCGCGGAATAGATATTGATGATGTTTCTCATGTCATCAATTATGACCTACCTCAAACACACGAAGATTATATTCACAGAATTGGAAGAACTGGCCGAGCCAATAAAATTGGTCAAGCTCTCACTTTTATTGAATAAAAATTGAACAAAAGAGGCGGATATATTTTATCCGCCTCTTTTGTATCTTTGATCAGCAAATCAGCCGTAGCTTTCCTGAATTAATTTTTCTTTTCAAGTTCTGTTATCTTCTGTTCAAGCTGAGCAATTCGATCAATCAGTGCTACAGTTTGCACATTATGCTGTGCTTCCTGATCGCCCATACGTTGATTAATGTCTTCAATTTTTTTCACTTGTTTCTGAAGCTCATGCAAAAGCATAGGCGCAAGCGAACCGTAACGTACAGTTAACGGCTGATTATCTCCTGAATAAACAACCAATTCTGGCGCAACTTTAGCAACTTCTTCTGCAATAAAGCCATACTGCATTTTTTTAGATTCATCACCTTTATAAATAAAGGTAACAGGACGAAGCTGCATAACTTTATTAGTTGCATCATCTATACTTCTAATGGTACTTTTATAGCGACCAGATGATGGCAAAAAGCCAAGAGTACCATCGCTATCGATGACACCTACAACAGCTCCAAAACCAAAACCAAGGCTTTTTATCTGAACCGACTCTTCAACCTTCAAATTTTTTTTCATCACTACATTTCGTTTGAAAAATTTTGGATTAATAAATTTTGACCTATCTCTGGGCGTGGCTATAACGCAACTCAAATGCACGATAGAACAAAGAACAAAAAAAATAATCTTCTTTTCCATTATTAACTCTCCTTAAAGTATTGGATGATTCCAGGCTTCTCAAGAAATCCAAATAAAATGCATATTTAATCATCTTGAATATGTTTACTACGCATTTTTTTGACCATACCATGGCGTGCTTTTGAATCTAAGCGAGCTTGCTTTGCCCTTTTAGAAACACGCGTTGCCATCCTTTTTTTAGGTACGACAAGCGCTTTTCTAATTTCTTCGGCCAATCGAATAAAAGCTGCTTGTTTATTTTGCTGTTGACTCCGTGATGCACTACTGTGAACAATAAAATCTCCATCACTTGTTAATTGTGACTGAAGTTTTTCAAGCACGCGCTCTTTTTGTTCATCGGTTAATGCACTGGTGTTTTTAACATTCCAACGTACGGTAATGCGCGAATCTGTTTTATTAACATGTTGACCTCCCGGACCACCAGCTCTACTTGTTGTTACTTCAAACTCGCGTCCAGGTATAACAATCCCATTCTTAATGGGCACATCATCGTTCATCAGGACCTTTTGATATTATTGTAAATATTACAACCACTTAAATGGGTTAATGACATTCCCAATGCCTTTACCTATTCCCTTGCTCACCCCTTCAGTAGCACCTTGTTTTATTCTTGAAACGGCATCTTCAATGACAAGATGATATAATACAAAAGCTCCATATCCAACGGCAATAAGTGTTCCAATAATAAGAAAGTATTTTAAAAACTTATTCATAATTTTACCTTTGGTAAAAAAATTGCAACTGACAGCCTTCAACTATGATATATACCATTATTCTTAAGATCTTTTCAATAAAGAGAAAGTTGAGCAGTTTATGCAAACGCTTGCTGCTCAATATTACATTTTTATAAATTGTTTCAGTAACCCTAAAAAAAATTTAACCATAGAAATGGATACCATGTTCAAAAGAGGCGATACGTTTCATATCGGTGAAGTTTGTGAAGAATCTGGCGTTTACCGTTTAAAAGATTGTACCTGCACATCAGAAGAGCAAAGAGAAATCCCTCTAGCAAAGGGTCATCGGTTTCCACCATGTCGCAATTGCAAGGGAGCTGTTACTTGGGAATTTGTAAGACGAGCGTAAAAAAATTTACACCCTTTTATATATGGCAATCTATTTCTCAATCTAAAAATGTTGTTAAATAGTATCCCCATTTTACGTTTTCTTATTTGATTTCAAAAAGATCAATCCTATAATATTTTAATTACGGCAGTCCTCAGTTCTAGCACGCTTAAATACTTTGAATAAAAAATTTGGCAGACTACTCCACTGCTTCGAGATACTGATCCAAGCTTGATTCAACAGCTGCATAGACAAGCGTATAAAAATCTTTGTTATCTCCGGTAAGAAACGATTTCTCAAGAGCATCAATATACTCTTTGCGCTTTTCATTAGAAATAATCACCAGCGGATATCCTGCTTGCACCAGTAAAAGGTTCAATAAAAGACGCGCTGTCCGTCCATTACCATCGACAAATGGATGAATAAAAACGAATTTAAGATGCGCATCTGCTGCAATTTTTGCAGGGTGATCATGCACATTATTCAGCCACAAAACAAATTCATCCATAAGTTCTGGAACTTTAAGATAGTTTGGGCGTGGCACTCGTGAACCCATAATGCGAACTGCAACCTTTCTTAAAAAGCCCGCATTATCATCATCAATTTTTTGCAACACTCTTTTATGAATTTCCAAGAGATCATCAAGCGTTACTTGTGCCTGATTTTTTTGAGCAAGCTGCATGATAAAGTCAATTGCGTTTGCATGATTAACGGCTTCAAGATGTTCTGCAATCGTCTTACCGCCAATTGTTATCCCTTTTTCAAGGACAAGCGCCGTTTCACTGTGAGTGAGAGTATTCCCCTCAATAGCGTTTGAGGTGTAGGTTAACTCTACTCGAAACCATTGATATAAATTTTTCACTAACTCGGGCGGCAAAGGCTGATATGTATCAAGTCTACGCTTTTTTTCTGTCAATCGTGCTAACATCTGTTCCATAATTTTTTATCCAGGTTATTTTTATGGGTAAATTAACGCAAAAATACCAAACATGCTTCCACGGTAATCAAGATAATGATAACTAACGTGAGCATCTCTTCATGAATGGTATCAAGCCGATCTTGATATACGGTGTACAAATCACGAATAATATCAAGCTTACGGTTCAGCGAGTCTCTCCAGCCCTTAAGCGAAAGCTTTTCTGTCAGCATAGAATAAAGCTTAGAATAATAAGCATCACCTGCAAGCTTGATACTATTTTCAAGCCGCTCGGTAATAACTGAAATATCAACGCGTAGCTTCGTCAAACGTAGAACCGGCAAATCGACATATCTATTCCAGAGCGGTAAATATGCTGAAAATGGAACTTTAAAGGCCTCTTGATGATAGAAAAAGTTAAGCTTATGATCGAGCAAGCGATCGAAATATTGCAACTCAAGCTTTTGGATATTGGCATACTCAAAAAATTCAAGCGGTTCAAAATATTCATCATCATAAATAAAAGAGCCCTCACTATCGATGATAATAAGGTCCTGACCGTAGTAGCCAATTGTTGAGTTTAAAATTTCATCTTTTTGGTAATCTGAAAGGTTATATATTTCCAGCTTAAGCAACGAAGCAATTTTTGATCCGTAACGTTCTTTAAATTCTTCTGGAGTCAACGTGTCCTTAATCGGATGCATTTGTACCGCAAAATATGAACTCTTCAAGTTATGGAAGCGTGGTTTTTTAATTGCAGGCAAAATCTTTTTAAAGATACCTTTTGCATCAATTTCACTTTTTTCGTCAAACGTTTTTTTAATATCGATCACATTAAGCTTTAAATCTTCAAAGGAATTTTCAAATGGAATGCGATAGCAAAACGAAAGCGCTCCAAAATGATGTATTTTACTTGAAATACAGCTTGCGTTGGGTACACCATAATCCTGCAACTCTTCACGTTGATCTTGAAGGCGAAATGAAAGCGGTAAATGATAATTTTTAAAATAAGAAGAAAGGGGAACAATGCATGGCTGCAGCAAACTTTTATGCTTGATAAGCTCTAAATCAACATCTTCACCAATATCAAAAATATAAAATAATAAAATATTACCCGTAAACATCTCTTTGTGCTGCTCATCCATCGGTTTCTCCTGATTCATGAAATACCATTTTTAATTCATTGAGTTGCGAAAATTTTTTCATCCCACCACGCTGGCGACTGTTCAAGAATCTGATCAATACTAAAAGCTCTACAACCTGCAGCCTCTCCTGCCTCCAAATCAATCTGCTTATCACCAAACATTAATGAATTCTGCAAATTAATGCCGTGCTCATGTGCAGCAGTTAATAACATCCCAGGACCCGGCTTACGGCAATTACACAAAGTACGTAATTCTGGAATCACCGAATCTGTTGGATGATGAGGACAGTAATAAAATTTTTTAATCTCAACATTTCGCTGCTGCAATTGATGATACAAAACAGCATGTGTTCGCTCAACAAATTGTGCTGAAAAGTACCCTCGGGCAATGCCCGATTGATTGGTTACAATAAACAATGTATACCCTTTTTCTTGACACACAGCTGCAAAATTAACAGCTTGCTCAATCAATTGTATTTGATCCAATGAACTGAGATAATGAACATTTTTAATAAGTGTCCCATCACGGTCAAAAAAAGCTGCCTTCATAGTTTCTTTACCAATTTTTGAAAATAAAATAATTGCGTCATGCAAACCAGTGTACCATAAAACAGAAATACTGTGATGATCAATAATACAGAGCAATGCCAAGGTTATGTATCGATATAAAAACAGAAAATCTAATAAGTTGTATAATTTCTATTTTTCCATAATAAATTCCTGCCAGAGTAATAATCATTCATCTGTGCTTACGCTTCAAGAAAAAAAATTTTTACCATGCAAGGAGAAGAATGGATACTCATAAGCTTATAGTTGGAATTGTACTATTGGGGGCATCACTGGTGCTTGCAAACTTATTACTTGATGAATGCTCTCGCAAAGAAAAAATTGTTGCCGGTGCTTTAATCGGAGCAGCTAATGGCGCTTTTATTGGCAGTGCTGTTGCTGTACCTGGCGGTTCCATTGCTGGAGCAGCAGTTGGTGCCGCTATTGGCGGACTTGCTGGATCAGAATATGGTACTCGTAAGCACAAGCATGAGCAAGATAGAAAATAATTACACGTGGTAAAGAGGGGAGAACCTTATCTATCTAAAAAAATAAGGCTCTCCCTTTTGATTTTTTATCTTATTATACGCTCTTTTGCATTTCTATAATTCGCTCATACCCTTGTAAAAATTTCTTAGTCGCAACAATTGCTGGGAGTGATGATCCAACGTTTTCAATTAAAATTACCAGCGAAAGAGGCCTTCCGCCCTTATAGGAAAAAAAACTAATAAGCCACGCATGCTCAAGCTGTCGTGCAGAAGTTATTTCCTTCAACAATCCACACGTTTGCGCTGTTCCTGTTTTAACGTACGTATCAAAATTTTTGAGTGATCGCAATCTCCATCCAGTCCCTGAATTAACCGCTTCTTTCATCGATTCACGTAAAAAAGTACGTGTCGACTCTGCCAAACGCAACTTTTCACGCTCAATAGGTTCTGTTTCAAGAAGACGTGGTTTCACCAGATAACCGGTGCAAATAGAGTTGACCAACCGAGAAATCTGCAAAGGCGTTGCCAATAAATAACTTTGGCCAATGCTTGCAGAAAGTGTTTCACCTCGCCACCACGACTCCCCTTTATTTTCTTTTTTCCATGACGATGTTGGAACAAGTCCACGTTTTTCTGGAAGCAAGAAGTTCGTCTTTTGCCCAAGACCAAAACGAGCAGCATAGTCAGCAAGCTTGTCGATCTTTATTTTTTTTGCTATTTCAAAACATTGAATATTACACGACTTTGCAAATGCGTCTTTCATGCAAAGCTTTCCATGACCTGAGTGTCGAATGCAGTAATAATTTCTCCCACAAAAATTAACATATCCTTTGCAAACAACTTCTGAAGACTCTTGCATAAGGTCTTCTTCAAGCCCAGCAGCAAATGTTACTATTTTAAAGACAGAAGCCGGTGGATACTCAGCAGAACAGACTCGATTCAGCATAGGATTATTGGCAATCATCTCCTCCTTCCAACGCTGCTGCGTAATGGTACCTAAAAAGAAATTTGGATCAAATGAAGGAAATGAAGCCATCGCACGGATAGCTCCAGTCTCCGCGTCGCTTACAACGACACATCCCACTTGCCCAGGATCAAGAAGCGTTTCTGCAAGCTGCTGAATCTGAAAGTCAATCGTTAGCTGAATGTTGTCTCCAGCCTTGGCATGCTTAAATTCCTTGCACGAAAGCGACTTTCCACGAGAATTAGTAATCCTGGTTATGTGGCCGGACTCACCTTGAAGCTGATTTTCAAAAAGTAACTCCAGCCCCGATTTACCACAATTTTCAATTCGATTCAAATAACCTAATACGTGACTGGCAAACGATTTAAAGGGGTATACCCGCTTGAACCTATTTTCAACAAAAATATTCGAAACATAGGGACATTGCTCACTCATCTGACAAAGCGCTTCAAATGATATATCTCGAGCAAGCAAAGTTCGACGCATATTCTGTTCTGCATAATGAACTGATTGAATTACCTCTGGTCGCAGAAGATCGCTACCGGCAATAAAGCCTACTTTGCGCAAAAGCTCATAATGATACGGCTGCAATAATGATGAACCCTTGCCTTGCCAATATAAATCGAAAACTGGCCGATTGGCCGCAAGCAAAACATTATTGCAATCTAAAAAATTGCCACGCAGTGGTGGAACAACTTCGGTTCGTAAAAAATTATGCTCGCCCATCCGGCGCAAAAAGGCACAACTTTCTATTTGCAAGTAAAAGAGTCTAAGAACAATAATAAAAACGCAAATGAGAAATCCATAGAAAATATGTTTCATTTTTTGGATGCGTCTATCACTTAATACAGATCGCCCTGACTTTAATGACAGCTCTTCCATAAACACTCTCTCCTCGTACAGGGAAATATTTTTTATTATCACGCATATAATCACTGATTTAATACTAAAAGCTACTATATCACCAATGTTGTAACTTTGCCTCACCTTAATCAATGTTTTCACATTGAAAATCTTTAAAGACATTTTAATCATATATAGAATAAGTGTATTCATGCAAACAATGACCATTTGCACTGCTTATTTTTTAGTGGTAGAGTAAAAATATGTACCTAAAAGAATATGTTTCTTATCTGGTACATTCTAGGATGAAATGTTTAACTATACCGTTTTTGGAGGTTCGTATGAAAAAGTTTATTATTGTTACGCTTATTGCAGGATTTTTGACTGCGCAGGCACCAGTGCAAGCACTTAAAATGCAAAATACTGAAGTTCTAGCTACAACAGCTGCAGCTACAGAAATTACTCAAGCGCACGGAGCTGATGCTCTTAAAAAATTTAAAGCTGTTTGTGCACAAACAAGCAAGCTACGCACAGCTGTTAAGTGGACACTCGTATGCGGCGGCGGAATTGCTGCAGTAACTGCAATGGCAATTTACTTAGGTTACACACCTGAATACCTCTTGTCACTTATTGATGCAGCTACAATGTTCGCTCATAGCGCTATTGATACTGGTACTGAATGTGTAATCCCATGCATAGATGGCTTTATCAATACTGGTAATCAGTGTGTTGAACAACTTACTACTGCAACAGCTACTCCAATAGTAACAATGGCTGCAGAATGCTCTACAGGATTCATTAACACTGGAAGCGAATGCGTAATCCCATGTGCGGGAGATTTTATTAATACAGGAAGCCAGTGCATAGTTGGAAACGCAGTTGCGGTAACAACACCTGCATGTGCAGCTGCAGAAACAATAGCCTCAGCAGTACAAGATACTCTATTGACACTTCCTGCAACTGGATCAGAAGTTGAAATTTTTAACTTCAATGATGTAACACAACAATCCTTCAACAATCTCACATCAAATGATAATCAGCTTGGAGAAGCTGTAACAGCCTTTACAGAAACCATTAAGAATATGTTTTCGTGGTTTTAATAAGAGAATGTTTTGATTCGCTTAATTAGAGCAATTTAGCTACTAAACTTACTAATAGCCGGTCTGATTGTTTTCAGACCGGCTATTTTTCTGCTTGTTAAAATGAGAAGAACCTAAGAGATTCTAACTTAAGTACCCTATCTATGTATAACATTCAAATATGTACTTCACAGGATAAAATATGCTTATTCTCCTTAAATGAATACCACTAACAGAATATCTTTGTAAGAAACAATTACCATCTAGTGATAATATTTTCCATGAGAATATATGCCATTTGTGATATATAAATATTAATGGTAGGGTAAAATATGTATCAAGAAGAACATTGCTTTTTCCTGATACATTCTTAAAAAGAAATGTTTAACTTTATCGTTTTTGGAGATTCGTATGAAAAAGTTTATTATTGTTACGCTTATTGCAGGATTTATGACTGCACAGACACCAGTGCAAGCACTTAATATTAAAGATATTGTAGCTGAAGCTCAAACAGCTGCAGCTACAGAAATTGCTCAAGCGCACGGAGCTGTTGCTCTTAAAAATTTAAAAGATGTTTGCGCACAAACAAGCAAGCTACGCACAGCTGCTAAAGTGATACTCGCATGCGGCGGAGTCGCTGCAGTAGCTGGACTAGCTACAGTAGCTATTAACGCAGGATACACACCTGAATACTTCTTATCTCTTGTGTATTCAACCCCAACTGCAATCTGCGATGAAGGCTATACACTGGTAAACGGTATATGCGAAAGAATAGCAGAATCTGTAACAGCTACGCCAACTGCAACCCAAAGCTTTACTGAAGCTATTAGCCAATCAGTTGCCAGCGCAACCCCAAGTGTGACAAACAGTATTAGCCAATCAGTTGCCAGCGCAACCCCAAGTCTTACACAAACTGCAACCCAAAGCTTTACTGAAGCTATTAGCCAATCACTTGCCAGCGTAAGCCCAAGTGT
>Ga0154020_10006672_pt1 | contig 13522 bp, 11 predicted proteins | sample Klosneuvirus_201_FD_109709 | JGI IMG/M metagenome (GOLD analysis project Ga0154020, IMG submission 109709) | Active sludge microbial communities from wastewater, Klosterneuburg, Austria - Klosneuvirus_20160825_MG | ecosystem: Engineered > WWTP > Aerobic digester > Activated sludge | place... | reverse complement strand
GTTCGCCGCAGACGTCGGCCGTCAGGTTGAGCGTGACGCCGCCGCTGTCGTGCACCTGGAAGGGGGTGCCGTCGGCGTTCTGCGCGACACCGTCGGCTTCCCGGCCGACCTGGCGGCCGACGTCTGCCGCGAACGTGGCGTGACGGTCGACGACGCCGGCTTCAACGCGGCGATGAACCGCCAGCGCGAGAACGCCCGCGCGGCGGCCAAGTTCAAGGTGGCTGCCGGCCTGGCCTACGACGGTGACGCCACGCAATTCCACGGTTACGAGCACCTGGTGTGCGAACACAGCAAGGTGGTGGCGATCTACGCCGAGGGCACGCCGGTGCTGAAGGCCGGCGCCGGCGACGACGTCGTCATCGTGCTCGACCACACGCCCTTCTACGCCGAGAGCGGCGGCCAGGTGGGCGACACCGGCGAACTGCGCAACCCGCGTGCGCGCGTCATCGTCGAGGACACGGTGAAGGTGACGGCCAGCGTGCACGGCCACCAGGGGCGCATCGTCGAAGGCGAGGTCGAGGTCGGCGACGGCTTCGTCGCACGTGTCGACGCCGAGCAGCGCGCCAGGACCATGCGCAACCACAGCGTCACGCACCTGATGCACAAGGCGCTGCGCGAGGTGCTGGGCGGCCACGTGCAGCAGAAGGGCAGCCTCGTCAACGCCGAGCGCACGCGTTTCGACTTCGCGCACAACGCGCCCGTGACCGACGCGCAGGTGGCGCTGATCGAGGCCATCGTCAACGCCGAGATCCTGGCCAACGCGGCGACGCAGGCGCGTGTGCTGCCCATCGACGAAGCGCAGAAGACCGGCGCGATGATGCTCTTCGGCGAGAAGTACGGCGACGAGGTGCGCGTGCTCGACATCGGCAGCAGCCGCGAACTCTGCGGCGGCACGCACGTGCAGCGCACGGGTGACATCGGCCTGTTCAAGATCGTCGCCGAGGGCGGCGTGGCCGCGGGCATCCGCCGCGTCGAGGCCGTCACCGGCGGCAACGCGCTGGCCTACCTGCAGCAGCTGGAAGGCACCGTCAACGGTCTGGCCGGCACGCTGAAGGCGACGCCGGCCGAGGTGCCGGGGCGTGTGGCGGCGTTGCAGGATCAGCTGCGTGCGCTGGAGAAGGAAGTCACCGCGCTGAAGAGCAGGCTGGCGTCATCCCAGGGTGACGAACTCGCGGCGCAGGCGGTGGACGTGAAGGGCCTGAAGGTGCTGGCCGCCACGCTGCAGGGCGCCGACGCCAAGGCGCTGCGCGAGACCCTGGACCAGCTGAAGAACAAGCTCAAGAGCGCGGCCATCGTGCTGGCCGTGGTGGACGGCGGCAAGGTGCAGCTGGCCGCCGGTGTCACCGCCGACCACATGGGCCGCATCAAGGCCGGCGAACTGGTGAACTTCGTCGCCCAGCAGGTGGGTGGCAAGGGCGGCGGCAAGCCCGACCTGGCGATGGCCGGCGGCACCGACGCCGCGGCGCTGCCCCGGGCGCTGGCCAGCGTCGCGGGCTGGGTGGGCGAGCGGGCCTGAGCCGCAGCGAGCCCGCGGCAGCGGGCGTCCGTGGCTGGCGCACCCCAAAAGGACGGCGACCTCGCGGTCGCCGTTTCTGCGTCACGCCGGCATCGCCGACGGGCTGATGCCGGTCAGAACTGGTACTTCATGGTCAGCATCATCTGCCAGCGGGAAACGGCACGCGACACGTTGGCGTCGTACAGCGTGTAGGCCGACGGCGCCCTGCTGATGTCGTAGACGTACTTCGTTCCGTCCGTGCTCCGGCTGGCGTTGGCCAGGGTACGCGTGCCGAAGAAGCCTGCGTTGTTGGTCTGGCCCCAGTTCTTGTTGAGCAGGTTCAGGAAGTTGTAGATGTCCAGCCCGATGACGAACTTGTCCTTGCCGACGAAGCCCGGGACTTCCTGCCGAACCCCCACGTCGAGGTTGTTGACCCAAGGCGAGTTCGAAGCATTTCGCCCGGCAATCTGTCCGCGGTGCGAACGAAGGTAGAGGTCATTGTCGATGTAGGCATGGAAGGCATCGATCTGTGCCTGCGTGGCGCTGCCGTAACTGACCAGCGGATCGTTGACCTGCGGGATGTAGGCCAGGTCCGTTCCCGAGGGCAGCCTGTCGCCGTTGACGTCGTTGCCGAAGACCCAGCTGTAGGGCAGGCCGTTGCGGCCGCTGTAGTACACGGACAGCGTGGTCCTGTTGTTGCCGAAGTACATGCGTTCCCAGCTCAGCGTCGCCTTCAACGTCAACGGAACGTTGAAGCGCGAATTGGCCGAAACCAGGTCGTTCGGATTGACACGTGCGTAGTAGTTGAAGTTCGAATTGGCCTGCGAGGCACTGCCCGCGTTGACGTCGCTGGCGTGCGCCAGGGTCACGCTGACGGCGCCGCTCAGGCCCTCTTTCGCCTCCTTGCTCAGCGAGAAGGTCAGCGCATTCGATATGCCCTTGTCGGTATTGGTCAGCACGGTGGCGCCGGTGCTGATGTTCGGGTTGGCACCGCTGCCATTGAGGTAACGGAGCCGACCGTCGGGCATGGTGCCGACCGGATTGCCGAGGTTCGGCTGCTGGTACGCAATGGCATTGCGGGCGTGGATCATGATGTTCTCGACCGACCCCTTGAGACCCCACCAGGGCAGTTCGGTGTCGTAGCCCAGGCTGATCTTCAGTGCGGTCGGCAACTTGAAGTTCGGCGAGAGCGTGTCGATGCTGCACCCGAGGTTGGTGCAGTTGCCCGCCGTGGCAGACGTGGGGCCCGGCTGGTTGTAGGGATCCTTGCTGAACGGGTTCGCGGCGGGGTCGTTGCTCCTGTAGCCGACGACAGACGTGACGCCGTTGTTCGAGTAGGGATTGGTCAGCCACACGTAGGGCGGCACCGTCTGGAACAGGCCCGCGCCCCCGCGCAGCTGCGCCTTCAACTTGTTGTCGAACTGGTAGTTGAACGACAGGCGCGGCTCGATCACCTTGTTCTTGGAACCGAGCTTGGTGTTGGGCGCGTAGCCGAACGCTTCCTGCCAGTAGCTCACACCCGTGGCCGCATTGATCGCCACCGGTGGCGCACGGTCGGCGCCAGGGATGTTGATGCGCACGCCGTAGTTCAGCGACAGTTTGCGGTTGACCTGCCAGGTGTCCTGCAGGAAGGGGCTGATCTGGGTGTATTTCCAGGTGCCGGAGACAGCGTCGATGGAGACGCCGGTCGGCAGGTAGGTCTTCTTGTACACGCCGTAGTCGCCCGCCAGGATCTCGTCGACGGGGCTGCCGCTGTTGTTCTTGTCGTAGAAGCCGTAGGAGCCGTGCAGGCCCAGGCCGAAGGTGTTGGCCACCTGATTGCTCAGGTAGTCGAAGCCGCCCTTGATCACGTGGTCGCCCAGGTGCCAGCGCGCGCTGAAGGTGCCGTTGATGCGCTTGCTGCGGATGGCGTTCTCGTGCCTGTACCAGTCCTCGCCTGCAATGACGCCGGGCACCGTGCTGGTCTTGCTGCGGAACGGGGCGGTGAAGGGGCTGGCGCTGGCGGTGGTTGCACAGGCGGACGCCGACGCGGTGAAGCACGCGAACACCTCGGGCTGGTCCTTGCTCGCGCCGTTGTCGCCCGTGAACTCCTGGTAGCCGATTTTGACTTCGGTGCTGAAGTCATCCGTCCAGTCGCTGAACAGCTGCAACGAGTAGTTGTCGGTCTGGCTCTTGATGTTGTACCAGTTGCTGGGGAAAAGGTAGTTATAGGCACTCACATACGAGTTGTACGGCGTGGGCTTGGCTTCCTTGGTCTGTTGGTAGGTGAAGGTGGCCCGCTGGCGGTCGGTGATGTTCCAGTCGATCTTGCCCAGGAGGCGCTTGTTTTCCTGGGTCACGCCGCCGCCGCCTGCGCCGCCGGTGTCGACGCCGATCTGCCTGAACGCCGCGCCCACCTCATCCACCTGTGCCTGCGTGAGATTGCCGCTGGTGAGGGCATCGGTACCCACCCCGGCCAGGCCGGTGATCTTCTGGTCTTCGTACGAGGCAAAGAAGAACAGCTTGTCCCGGATGATCGGCCCCCCCAGCGTGAAGCCCACGGTCTTGTTCTGGTCGTAGGCCTTGTATTCGGTGCCGCTCTTGCCCTTGCCGACCATGTTCTTGGCATTGTTGAAGACGCCGTAGATCGAGCCGCTGAACTCGTTGGTGCCCGATTTGGTGACCGCATTGACGTTGGCACCGACGGCGTCGGTACCCACGTCGTAATCGACGACCTTGATTTCGTAGGCGGCGATGGTGTCGGGTGAAATCGGGGAACCCGTGAAGCCCAAGCCGTTGCCGTTGAGACCAAAGGGATCGGTCACCGCCAGGCCGTCGACCGCGATGTTGTTGTAGCGGTTGTTCTGGCCAGCCAGTGAAATCGAACCATCGCCCTGGTCGGTGACCGTGATGCGCGGGTCGATGCGCGCGATGTCGTCCAGCGAACGGTTGCCACTGACGGTCGCTTCGAGCCTGCGGCCGCTGATGTTCGTGCCGACACCCTTGTTGTCGGCATTGAAGGTCGAGGAATAGGCGCTGCCGGTGACGAGGATCACTTGCGCCGCGCCCGCAGACTCTGCCAGGTTGGCCGTGACGACCTGCCCGAGTTCCAGGTAGATGTCATCCGCCGTCACCTTCTTGATACCGCCGCCCATGGCCTCGATGCGGTAGGGGCCGCCGACGCGAAGGCCCGAGACGAAATAGCGGCCGCTCCCGTCAGTCGTGGTGACTGAGGTCGTACCCGAGGGCACGTGCACGATCCTGACCTGAGCCGCGGCGACAGCACCGCCCTTGGCATCGACGACGCGCCCCGACAGCGCTGACGTGGTGTTCTGCGCCAGCGCAGGTGCTGCCGCCACCACGGCCACGGCGACGGCCATCGCCGTCCGCGTAAACCCCATCCAGTCCCGGTTGTTCATTGCTTTGTCCTCAGGGTAGAAGAATGAAGACCGCACCCTCCGTGCGGTCAGTGCACAAACTATGCAACCAAGCCATGCCACCGACGCGGCCTGACCCGGCATTGCGCGTCGGAAGAAATCCGGCTTGACGCTGCCGCCCCGCTGTGTTGCAGCGGTTCGCAGCAGGTCTGCCCGGCGATGATCCCGGCGGCCCGTGCCATTTTGGTGACAACGCGGCCCGTGGGACACTGCGCTTGGCGTTTTCGCCACGCTCATTCGAGTGCCCGACGTGCCTGCCGCTTCCAACGCCCCCGTGCTCGTGCGCCGCGCCCGCCCTGCCGACGCGGCCGACTTCGTGCGCATGATGGGCCAGCCCGAGGTCTACGCGAACCTGATGCAGCTGCCCCTGCCCGCCGAGGAGATGTGGCGCAAGCGGCTCGAAGGCCAGGCCGAGCCGCACGCCGTCGACCTGCACCTGGTGGCCGAGCAGGGCGGCCGCGTCGTCGGCAGCGCCGGCCTGCACCCGGCGCCGCAACTGCGCCGCCGGCACGTCGCCATGCTGGGCATCAGCGTCGAGCCTGCCGCGCAGGGGCAGGGCGTCGGCACGGCGCTGATGCAGGCGCTGTGCAGCTACGCCGACGGCTGGGCGCAGATCCTGCGCATCGAACTCACGGTCTTCACCGACAACACGCGCGCCATCCGCCTCTACGAGGCTTTCGGCTTCCGTCACGAAGGCACGCACCGCGCCTACGCGCTGCGCGACGGCGCCTATGCCGACGTGCACGCGATGGCCCGCCTGCATCCGCGGCCCCCGCTGGCCGCCTGGCCGGCACCGTGAGGGCCTGGCGCACCGCCGCAGGGCGCGCGGCACGGGCGGCGCTTCTGGCGCTGGCCGCCGGCATGGCGGCCGCCGAGCCGGTGCGCGTGCCCAGCCTGGACGCGCCCGCCGGCACGCCGGTGGCGCTGCCGGGGCACTGGTTCCCGGTGTCGCGGCCCGGTGCGGCGCCGGCCATGCTGCTGCTGCACGGCTGCAGTGGTGCCGTCGACCGGCAGGGCGCGCTGGCCGCGCGTTACAGCCGGCTGGCGCTGCATCTGAATGCGCTCGGCATCCACGCCCTGGCCATCGATTCGCTGTCGCCGCGCGGCGAGCGCGAGCTGTGTACCCAGGCCATCGGCAGCCGGCGCGTGACGCAGCTGCAGCGCCGCCGCGACGCGCTGGGCGCGCTGCAGTGGCTTGCCGCGCAGCCGGGCGTCGACCCCGCGCGGCTGGGCGTCTTGGGCTGGTCGAACGGCGGCAGCACCGTGCTGGCGGCCACCAACCGGCGTCACCGCGAGGTGGCCGCCGCCGCCGTGCTGCCGTCGCTGGCCGTGGCCTTCTATCCCGGCTGCGAATCCGAACTGCGGCGCGGCTACCGGCCCGCGGCGCCGCTGCTGCTGCTGCTGGGCGAGGCCGACGACTGGACGCCGCCCGCGCCCTGCAAGGCGCTGGCCGCGGCCGCGGGCGACGTGGTGCAATGGGAGGCCTACCCGGGCGCCGTGCACGGTTTCGACGGCAGCGGGCCGGTGCGCCTGCGGCGCGACGTGCCCGGTGGTGTGCGGCCCGGGCAGGGCGTGCACGTCGGCGGCGACGCGGCGGCGCGTGCCGCCGCGGCGCTGCGCCTCGATCAATTCCTGCGCGCCCAGTGGGCGCTGACACCATGAACCCCAGACCCGCGCGCCCGAACACCTCCGCCGAACTCGAAGCCTTCGACGCCGCCTGCGAGCGCCTGGCCGGCTTCGACCCCGCCATCAGCTTCGAGTGGGTCGACGGCTTCCTGGCCGCGCTGGCCGCCGGGCCGCGCCTGCCGCCGCCCGAGGACTGGCTGCCCGCGCTGTGCGGCGACGCCTTCGAGCGCGCCTATGCCGACCCCGAAGACCACGCCCGCGGACTGCAGGCGCTGCAGGCGCGGCTGAAGGTGCTGTGCGACCAGCTCGACCCCGAGGCGCTGCTCGACGCGCCCGACTGGCTGCGGCTGGACCCGCTGATCGCCGAAATCACCGACGACGACCGCCGGCTGTTGGTCGAGCAGGACGGCCTGAGTGCCGACGACGTGGCCGCCTTCCAGACCGGCGGCCTGTGGGCCGAGGGCTTCTTCGACGGCGTCGAAGCCTTTCCCGACCTGTGGGCCGAACCGTCGGACGAAGAGGCCTCCGAGCTCTTCAAGCAGGCCTTCGACCAGATCGCCGCACTGCTGATGCCGCCCGACAGCGACGAGTGGAAAGCCCACCTCGCCAGCCACTACCCGAAGGGCGCACCGACCCGCGACGACCTGCTCGCCGAAGCCTGCATGTCGGTGCAGGACCTGCGCCTGTTCTGGGTCGACTTCGCGCCCAGGCCCGAGACCCGCCGTGTCGAGCCCGTGCCGGGCCGCAACGACCCCTGCCCCTGCGGCAGCGGGAAGAAATACAAGAAGTGCCACGGCGCCGTGGCGCCCTGATGCGGCTGCTAGAGTCGCGCGCCATGTCGACCCCACCCGAACTGCAAGGCAGGCACATCGTCCTCGGCCTCAGCGGCGGCGTGGCCTGCTACAAGGCCGCCGAACTGACGCGCCTGCTGGTCAAGGCCGGCGCCACGGTGCAGGTGGTGATGACCGACGCGGCGCAGCAGTTCATCACCGCGGCCACGATGCAGGCCTTGAGCGGCCGCGCCGTGCACAGCAGCCAATGGGATGCGCGCGAACCCAACGCGATGCCGCACATCAACCTGTCGCGGCAGGCCGACGCCATCCTGGTGGCGCCGGCCAGCGCCGATTTCATCGCCCAGCTGGCGCAGGGCCGCGCCGGTGAACTGCTGGCGCTGCTGTGCCTGGCGCGGCCGATCGAAAGCGTCCCGCTGCTGCTGGCCCCGGCCATGAACCGCGAGATGTGGGCGCACCCGGCCACGCAGCGCAACGTGGCGCAGGCCGCCGCCGACGGCACCGTGATCCTGGGCCCGGCCGCCGGCGACCAGGCCTGCGGCGAGGTCGGCGACGGCCGCATGCTCGAAGCCGAGGAGCTGCTCGACGAACTGATCGCCTTCTTCCAGCCCAAGCGGCTGGTCGGCCGCAGCGTGCTGGTGACCGCCGGCCCCACCTTCGAGGCCATCGACCCGGTGCGCGGCATCACCAACCATTCCAGCGGCAAGATGGGTTTTGCCATCGCACGTGCCGCGGCCGAGGCCGGCGCGCGCGTGACGCTGGTGGCCGGCCCCGTGCACCTGCCCACGCCCCGCGGCGTGCACCGCATCGACGTCGTCAGCGCCCGGCAGATGGCCGACGCGGTGCTGCCGCTGGCGTCCGGCCACGGCTTTTTCGTCGCCACCGCCGCGGTGGCCGACTGGCGGCCGCTGCAGGCCGCCGATCAGAAGGTGAAGAAGGACGGCAGCGGCACGCCGCCCAGCCTGGCACTGACCGAGAACCCCGACATCCTGGCCGCGGTGGCGCGGCTGCCCGAGGCGCAGCGGCCCTGGTGCGTGGGCTTTGCGGCCGAGAGCGAACACGTCGTCGAACACGCGCGCGCCAAGCGCCTGCGCAAGGGGGTGCCGCTGATCGTCGCCAACCACGGCCCGTCGACCTTCGGCAGCGACCACAACACGCTGGTGCTGGTGGACGCGCAGGGCGAGACCGAACTGCCGCGTGGCGACAAGCTGACGCTGGCGCGTGCGCTGGTGGCCGAACTGGCGCGGCGCGCCCCTGAAGTGCAGCGCTGAAGGCCGCGATGAACACTGTCGACGTGAAGGTGCTCGACCCGCGCATGGCCGCGCAGATGCCCGCCTACGCCACGCCGGGCAGCGCCGGGCTGGACCTGCGTGCCTGCCTGGACGCGCCGCTGGAACTGGCCCCGGGCGCCGCCGCGCTCATCCCCACCGGCCTGGCCCTGCACATCGCCGACCCCGGCCTGGCCGGCCTGCTGCTGCCGCGTTCGGGCCTGGGCCACAAGCACGGCATCGTGCTGGGCAACCTGGTGGGCCTGATCGACAGCGACTACCAGGGCCCGCTGATGGTGAGCTGCTGGAACCGCGGCAGCGCGGCCTACACCGTGCAACCGATGGAGCGCATCGCGCAACTGGTGCTGGTGCCCGTGGTGCAGGCGCTGTTCCGCCGCGTCGAACACTTCGAGGACAGCGCGCGCGGCGCCGGCGGCTTCGGTTCGACCGGCCGCGCTTGACCGACGACAGGCGGCCGCAGGCGGCCGCCTGCGGCCATGCCGGCCCGCGCCCGCGCCATCGCGGCGCGGCATCCGGGCCGCGGTGCGTGGCCGGTCAGTGCAGCGAGCCCGGCGCCGCCGCCGGTGTGCTGGCCAGCACCGTGACCGGCGCATCGCCCACGGTCCTGGCCTCGACCTCCTGCGGCGTGGCCTCGCGCACGTCGCGCACCTTCAGCGCCAGGCGCAGCGACATGCCGGCCAGCGGGTGGTTGCCGTCGAGCACCACGTGCGAAGGGTAGATCTCGGTGACGATGTAGACGTGGTCGGCGGGCATGTCGGGCGTGGCGTGGCCCTTGGGCAGGCCTTCGAAGGCCATGCCGGTTTCCAGCTGCTCCGGGAAGAGCTTGCGGTCCTCGAAGCACACCAGCTCGGCGTGGTAGTCGCCGAAGGCGTGCTCGGGTTCCAGGTGCAGCTGCAGCTCGTCGCCGGTGGCGTGGCCGGCCAGGGCTTCTTCCACCTTGGCCAGCAGGTCGTTGCCGCCGAAGAAGAATTCCACCGGCTGCGCCAGTTCGTCGATGGGCCGGTTCTGGCCGTCGCTCAGCGTCCAGGTCAGGCTCACCACGCAGGGGTCGGAAATGATCATGCGGGAATGATGGCACAGGGCCTGGCGCCGCCCCGGGGCCGGCGCGACGCAGCGCGGCCGGGGCCGCGGCGCATGCGCCAGAATGACGGCATGGACGTGAACGCCGCAACGCCGCTGCTCGGCGGCCTGAGCCCGGCCGCCTTCATGCGGCGGCACTGGCAGAAGAAGCCGCTGCTGGTGCGCCAGGCCTGGCCCGGCGTGCAGCCACCCTTGCCGCGGCCGGCGCTGTTTGCGCTGGCCGGCCGCGAAGGCGTCGAGTCGCGCCTGGTGCAGCGGCGCGGCGCCGATGTGGCCGACGGCCGCAGCTGGCAGGTGCGCCACGGCCCGCTGCCGCCACGCGCCCTGCCGCCGCAGTCGCGCCCGGGCTGGACGCTGCTGGTGCAGGGCCTGGACCTGCACGTGCCGGCGGCGCACGAGATGCTGTCGCGCTTCCGCTTCGTGCCCGACGCGCGGCTGGACGACCTGATGGTGTCGTGGGCCAGCGACACCGGCGGCGTCGGCCCGCATGTCGATGCCTACGACGTCTTCCTGATCCAGGTGCAGGGCCGCCGCCGCTGGCGCGTTTCGCCGCCCGCGCGCGGCGGCGAACCGCCCTGGGTGCCCGACGCGCCGCTGAAGCTGCTGCGCAGCTTCGAGCCGACAATGGACTGGGTGCTGGAGCCCGGCGACATGCTCTACCTGCCGCCGAACTGGGGCCACGACGGCACCGCGGTGGGCGGCGACTGCATGACCTGCTCGGTCGGCTTCCGCGTCCCCTCGGCCGGCGAGCTGGCGCGTGAACTGCTGCTGCGGCTGTCGGAGGACGAGGGCGCGCCGACGCTCTACCGCGACCCGAAGCAACCCGCGACCGCACAGCCCGGCGCCATTCCGCCGGCGCTGGAGGCCTTTGCGCGCCAGGCGCTGCAGCGCCACCTGGCCGACCCGCAGGCCTTGCCGCGCGCGCTGGGCGAACTGCTCACCGAGCCGAAGCCGAAGGTCTGGTTCGACAGCCGCGATGCCCTCGGCGCGGCCGACGCGGGGGCCGGCCTGCAGCTCGACGCGCGCACCCGCATGGCCTACGACGCGCGCCATGTCTTCGTCAACGGCGAGTCCTTCCTCGCTGCCGGCCGCGATGCGCGGCTGATGCGCAGCCTGGCCGATGCGCGACGGCTCTCGGCGCGCGAGCGTGCGGCGCTCAGCGCCGGTGCGTGCGCGCTGATCGAGGATTGGCGTGCCGCGGGCTGGCTGCACGAGGTGCCGGCATGAGCCCAGCGCCGACGCCACCCGCCCTGCCCGTCATCGACAGCCGGCACGGCTGGCAGGACGCCGTGCTGTGGGGCTTCACGACGGCGATGGCGCAGGGTGCGCGGCGCATCGTCGCCGTCGACCCGAGTTTCGCCGACTGGCCGCTGGACGACCCGGCGCTGCTGCAGGGGCTGACCGACTGGCTGCGCCTGCCGCAGCGCCGCCTGGTGCTGCTGGCCGCGCAGTTCGACGAGCTGCCGCGGCGCTGCCCGCGTTTCAACGCCTGGCGCACACCCTGGGCGCACGCCATCGAGGGCTGGCAGGTGCCCGAGGACCTGGCGCGCGACCTGCCGACCGTGCTCAGCGGCGACGGCGCTGTCAGCGTGCAGTTGATCGACGCCCTGCACTGGCGCGGCCGCGTGGCGCTGGACGCGCGCCGTGCACGGCAATGGTGCGAGGAGATTGACGTGGTTTTGCAACGGTCCGAGCGCGCGCTGGCCGTCCGGACCCTCGGACTCTAGGGATACTCCCTAGTTTTGCTACACTTCACGGTTAGGTTCGCCGGGTGTCGGCCTTGCGGACCGTCTTTCAGTTCGGGTTTGCCCTGCATGCAGGTCGGGCCCGTGAAATGTTCCGAGTCCCGACCCTCCACCTCCAAACTTAGAGATATCCATGAACAAGTCCCTCGTCATCGCTTCCCTGGTTGCTGCCTTCGCTCTCGCCGCCTGCGGCAAGAAGGAAGAGGCTCCCGCGCCCGCCCCGGCTCCCGCCGCTGCGCCGGCGCCGGCGCCGGCTCCGGTGGCTGCCGTGGCCGACGCCGCTGCCAGCGCCGCTTCGGGCGTGGCTGCTGCCGCTGACGCGACCGCCTCGGCTGCCGTCGGTGCCGCGGCCGCCGTCAAGGATGCCGCCGCCGCTGCGGCCAGCGCTGTCAAGCAGTAAGTACCGCGCGCCGCAAACCGCGGCGCCGTGCTCACAAGGAAAGCCGCCGCGAGGCGGCTTTTTTTCGCCCCGGGCGCACCTGGCGTGAAAGCATTTCACGCCGCCGCTTCGAGTCCGCTGTCGAAGTGGGCCTTCATCAGCCGCGCGGCCGCGGCCGCGTCACGCGCCTCGATGGCCTGCATCAGCGCCCGGTGTTCGGCCAGCGACTCCGCCAGCCGCCCCTGCTTGAACAGCGAGTGGTGGCGGTTGAGCTTCATCACCTTGCGCAGGTCCTGCACAGTCTGCAGGGCCCAGCGGTTGCCCGCCATCTGCAGCAGCGTGACGTGGAAACGTTCGTTGGTGGCGAAAAACTCGTCGCGCCTGCGCACCTGCCTTTCCAGCTGGGCATGCAGCGCCGCGAGCTCGGCGCGCTGCACCTCGGTGGCGCGGGCCGCCACGGTGGCCGCGGCATCGCTTTCCAGCAGCGCCAGCAGGTGGTAGATCTGCACCACGTCGTCGCGTGACATCTCGGTGACGTAGGCGCCGCGCCGCACCTTCATCGTCACCAGGCCCTCCGCGGCCAGCACCTTCAGCGCCTCGCGCAGCGGCGTGCGGCTGATGCCGAAGGCGGCGGCGAGCTTCATCTCGTCGATCCAGCCGCCCGGTTCCAGCTCGCGCGCGAAGATCTGCTGGCGCAGGCGCTCGGCCACGTCCTGGTACAGGGCGCGGGGCGACAGCGGCGGTTCGGGGTCGGCGAGGGCGGCCAAGGCAGTGATTGTCAGCTTGACGTGGGTTTTGAATTCATAATTATGCATAATGTACCGCGGCCGCGTCGATGGTGAACGTGACGGCGGCGCGGTTTTCGACGGCATGGGCCGTCGCGATGGGCCATGACAGCGGGCCGGGAGCACAGACATGAGTGAAGACAAGACCTCGCCGGAATTCGCCGCGGCCACGCTGGCGATGTGGCAGAAAGCGGCCGCGAAGTCGGCCCCCGGCGGCGACGTCTCGGCGCTGACCTGGCACACGCCCGAGGGCATTGCCGTCAAGCCGCTCTACACCGCGGCCGACATCGCCGCGCTGCCGCAGCCGGCACTGGCCGACACGCTGCCCGGCTTCGAGCCCTACCTCCGCGGCCCGCAGGCCACGATGTACGCGGTGCGGCCGTGGACCATCCGCCAGTACGCGGGTTTTTCCACCGCCGAGGACAGCAACGCCTTCTACCGCCAGGCGCTGGCCGCCGGCGGGCAGGGGGTCAGCGTGGCCTTCGACCTGGCCACCCACCGCGGCTACGACAGCGACCACCCGCGCGTCACCGGCGACGTGGGCAAGGCCGGCGTGGCCATCGACAGCGTCGAGGACATGAAGATCCTCTTCGACGGCATCCCGCTCGACAAGGTGAGCGTCAGCATGACGATGAACGGCGCCGTGCTGCCGGTGCTGGCGGGTTACGTCGTCGCGGCGGAAGAGCAGGGCGTGAGCCAGGACCAGTTGAGCGGCACGATCCAGAACGACATCCTCAAGGAGTTCATGGTCCGCAACACCTACATCTACCCGCCCGCGCCCAGCATGCGCATCGTGGCCGACATCATCGAGTACACGGCGAAATTCATGCCGAAGTTCAACTCGATCAGCATCAGCGGCTACCACATGCAGGAAGCCGGTGCCAACCAGGCACTGGAGCTGGCCTTCACGCTGGCC
>Ga0154020_10006671_pt1 | contig 13525 bp, 9 predicted proteins | sample Klosneuvirus_201_FD_109709 | JGI IMG/M metagenome (GOLD analysis project Ga0154020, IMG submission 109709) | Active sludge microbial communities from wastewater, Klosterneuburg, Austria - Klosneuvirus_20160825_MG | ecosystem: Engineered > WWTP > Aerobic digester > Activated sludge | place... | reverse complement strand
CTCGGCGGCCGCAACCCCGAGACGGCACCGAGCGCGCTCTTTCGGAGCGGCCGGTCGGCCCCCGGAGCGGCTGTACCCGCTGCGGCGCAGAGCGCGGCCAAGACGCCGGGCCAACCCATTCAAGGCGCCGCGCCAGGTACTCCTGCCTCCAAGATGAAGCTCACGGCCCAGTCCGACCACGACAACTGCGGCAAGGCAGCCATCGCGATGGCGATCTCGGGCTTCTCGGGGAAACACGAGTCCGATACCCAGTGGGGAGAGCCGGCGATCAGTCTGGAAGGGACGCTGAAGTCAGAGCTCGGAAAGTATGGGGCCACATCTCGGACTGTGCCGTTCGACCGGAGTGACTTCGGTCAGATCGATGCGGCCCTGAAGAAAGGCAACCCGGTCGTGATCGGCTCCGGCTTCGGCTCGCCGAGCGGCTTTGGACATTTCGTAACGCTCGCCAATGTTCGCGGCAGCGGCGCCAATACCGAGTATCTCGTGGCCGATCCCAACGGCGGCAAGCAATACTGGGCAAAGCAAAGCGATATCAGAAAGGCGCCGCCCCACAGCGTCGCTAACTGCAACGTCGCGATGATTACGAACAAGGGCTGACCTACCCTATCGATCGACGCCCTTAGTGCCCTCGGCTCGTCCTTACCCCGCCGAGCCGCTCCGGGAGGCCGAAGTCCATCGTGGCGTAGGCGAGGCCCTTCTCCAGCACCAGGTCCCAATAGCGGGTGCCTTGCTGGAGGGCGCTGGACTCGAGGAGCGCGCTCTTTTGCCGGGCGCGCTCCAGCCCGCGGATCGCCGCCAAGGCCGGCGGGATCAGGAAGCGCTCCTTGGTGCGGGCGACCCCGAGCTGGTCGGCCAAACTATCACCAACCAAGTGCCGACACAGCGCGCGGGTGATCCCCAGCGTGCGCCGGGCGCGCTCCCGCTCGATCCGATCGGGGTGCGTGAGCCCGTGCTCGAGCAGCGCGGCGGTGAGCGCGCGCGAGTCCTGATCGGGAGCCCCCTGGGTCGCGGCGATGAGCTCGGCCAGGCGCTGCGCTTCAGCCTCGGTGCCAGGCACCAGCGCCGGATCGACGCCCATCAGCTCCGATACCCAGCGCCACAGGTGCATGAAGTCCGCCGACTCCTGCTCCGAGATCTCGAGCCCCATCAGCCGCAGACCGCCGAGCGTGACCACCGAGAAGAGCAGAGCGGTGGCTACCATATCGTGCTGGTTGATCGGGTGACCCCACGCCGCCGGCTGCCAGGAGGAGGAAGCCAAGATCATCCGCCGCACCTTGGCGTGCATCAGCCGCACGCGCAGGGTGATCCGCCAACCTTCGGCCCCCACGCGCAGCCCTCCCGGACGTACCACCGCCTGCACGAAGCGCGAGGTCTCATGAAGGCGCGGGGCGGCCGCTTCGCGCAGGCGTCCCGAGAGGATCAGCGGCTTATTCCCGGCGGGGGCGGCGTAGCCGTGGATCAACGCCCTCAAGGCCAGGACCAGGCCACCCAGGATCCCCGTGCGCAAGAAGAAGCGGCCCCCGCGCTCGATGCGATCCCACTCCACCCAGGGCGGCACTCTCCGCGCGGTTTGGATCAGGCTGACCAGGGCCGCGGGAGCACCGGGCTCGGCGGCCAACCCCGCGCTGAGTTGAGCCTCCCCCAGCGCGCCCGGGGCGAGGGCGCCGATCGCCGCGTCGGCCAGGGCGTCCGTCTCCCAAAGGTAGGGGGCCAAGCGGTCGAGGCGATCTCCGTATTCGCTCCGCGCCGAGGGCGTCGCTTGGAAGCGCGTGGGTAGCGCGGTGATCAAAGAAGGGGCGCTCGCCACCATGGATCGAGGTTAGGTGTCCGGAGTAGGGGACGCAACACCCCGGCTGTGATTCGCGCTCAGCCCTGCTGCCCCCTAGCGGCGACAACTGCGCCAGGGTGGCACAGTCGGGCGAGTCGCCCAGCGGCCCGCTCCCGATAGTTCTCCGCGTAACCAACGCTCACTGCACGAGCCTTTCACCGGAGTCCATCATGTCGATCGCATCCACTGGCAAGCAACTCATCACCGACACCCTCCAGGGTATCGGCGCAGGCACCACGGCCACCGTGAGCCTCGCCTACCCCATCGCCAAGGCCGCCTACGGTCTGTTGACGATCGGCGGCAAAGCGACGCTGCAGCAGCGGCTCGACAAGTTCGACAACTTCATCCCGGTCTCCGAAGGCGTCGCTCAGAAGGTTGACGCGGCCTGGAACTATGTCGTCACCCACCCGAAGTCGACCGCCATGGGCATGGGGCTGGCGTCGGCGACGCTCTTGCTCGCGGGGCTGCCGATCGGGCTGCTCGGTGTGCCGCTGACCTTCGTCGCCGGAGCCCACGCGGGCCAACAAAACGGCGCGGAATGAGCGCGCGGCCCTGACTTCAGCTATCCTGCTGGGCGATGGCCGAGCCCAAGTCCGCATGCCCGATGCTCAACGCGCTGTTCCTCGACGATCGCCTGCGAGCGGCCGACGACGGCACGGTATCGTTGGCCGAGCTCGGGGCGGCGATGACCGGCGCGGGGGTCGATGCCTCTCAAGAGCGGATCTTGCGTATGGTCGCGGCGCTGGGCAGCGGCGGCGGCGAAGCGCTCCTCGAGTCGAAGCTCGGTGGGCGCGATGATTTCCGGGTAGATCTCGGCTTTCACCTCCTCGATGGGCTCCTCGGGCACGCGGCCGATAGCGGCGTGCTCGGCGAGCCGCCGGGTCCACGCCAGGACCGCTTCGAGACCCTGACCGCCTACGCCGAGACCCGCAGCGATCCCAGCGGGGCCGCGGTGCGAGTGATGACCGCGCGGAGTTACCTCTTGGCGCTCGATGCCCGCGCCAGCGCTGATCGGGCGCGAGAGGGCGGCGCCTTCAAGGGGCGCTTCTTCGCGGCGCTCGAGGCCCAGCTCGTTCCCAGCATCTTTGGGGAGCTCACGGTCGAGCAGCTGCGGGCCTTCTACTTCGAAGGGAAGCTCCCGCCGGCGGCGCCCCGGCAACCCGGGGTGGGGGCCCTCCTTCCCGCGATCCTGCGCCGGCTGCCTGGAGGTTTCGTCGAAGATCTCCGGCGCGCCCTCGAGGCCAAAGAGGGCTGAAGCGTGAGCTCACTCGCCAAGAAGGTGCGCGCTCGGCTCGAGCGGGACGCCTCCCCCGAGGTCAAGGCCAATTTTGAGCGCTATTTCAAGGGGCAGGTCCAGCTCCTCGGCCTCAAGCGTCCGGCGCTCGCGGTGATCGAGCGGGAGCTCAAGCCGTCCTTCGCTGCCTTGAGCCTCGCGCAGCGCCAGGAGGAGGCGCTCGGCTTGCTCGGCTCACCGTTTCTCGAGGAGCGCCAGATCGCCGTCGGGGTCTTGGCCAAGGATGCCAAGAAGCTCCCCGATAGCTTCCTCACCGCCGTGGAGCCGATCTTCGATAGGGTGGCGAAGGACTGGGCGACCTGTGACCTGATCGCCGGGAAGCTGCTTCGGGTGTTCGTCCTCCGCTCACCGAAGACGCGGCGCAGGGTGGTGGGCTGGAGCCGTTCGAAGAACCTCTGGCGTCAGCGGGCCAGCGCGGTGGCCTTCGTCAACGAAGCCAGGAAGGGCCAACACGACGACGAGATCATGGAGATCTGCGAGCGAATCGTGAAAAACCCCGAACGATTCGTCCAGCTCGGCTGTGGTTGGGTGCTGCGCGAGCTGTACTTGGCCGCCCCCGACCGAGTCTCTGGTTTTCTGCGCTCGCACGAGCCTGAGCTGTCCCGCGAGGGCCTGCGCTACGCGATCGAGAAGATGCCCCGGCGGCTCCAGAAAAGCCTCCTGGATTCCCATCGTGCGCCTTCCCCCAGGGTTCGCTGAATGGCTGGCCTGCAACAACAACCCGTGTAAGGTCGCGTCGTGCGTTGGCTGGTCTCAGCGGCGATCGCTTCGCTCCTCTCTTCGCTCGCCTTCGCGGACGGGGCGGCCAAGCCCGGCGGTGCCTTGGAACCGGCCGAGCCGCCGCCGCCGCCGACAATCGCGACCCCGCCGAAGCTCCTCCACCTCGAGGCGCCGGCGATCCCTCCGGGGACCAACTATCCCGCCCCCGAAGTATCGGTGGTGCTCGTGCTCGCGGTGACGGAGACCGGCACCGTCGCCTCGGTCGAGCTGGCGGAGGGGATCGGTGAGCCCTTCGACAGCGCCGCCGTCGCGGCGGGCAGGGCCTTTGTGTTCGAGCCGGCGCGCCTCACCACCGGGGCGCCGGTGCCGGTGCGCATCAACTTCCGCCTCCGTATGAAGGCTCCCGTCGTCGAGACCACGACGGTCTCGGTCCCGGTCGAGCCGCCGCCGTTGGCGACCGCGCCGTTCCGAGGCCGCCTCCTCGAGCGGGGTACCCGACGGCCCATCGGCCAGGCCCTCGTGGAATCAGTGCTGGACGGCGTGCTGGTCGGAGAAGCCGAGACGGGCGACGACGGCCGCTTCAGCCTGGCGGTCCCCACCTCGACCTTCACTTTGAGCGCGGCTCCCCCACTCCATGACGCGCTACGGATCGAGGCCAGCGCGGCGCTCGATGGCACGACCTACTATCTCGACAAGAAGGCCAACCCCTATGCAGTGACAGTGCGCGGCTCCGCTCCCCGGCGCGAGGTGACCCAGCGGTCGGTGTCCCGAGACGTCATCCGCCAGATCGCCGGGACGCAAGGCGACACCCTGAAGGTCGTCCAGAACCTCCCCGGAGTCGCGCGGCCAGCCTTTGGCGGTGGACCGCTGGTGCTCCGCGGAGCCACGCCGGGAGACAGCCGGACCTTCCTCGAAGGCCAAGAAATCCCGCAGATCTTCCACTTTGGAGGCCTGCGCAGCACCTTCGCTTCGACCTTCCTCGAGTCGGTCGAGCTGGTGCCCGGCAACTTCGGCCCCGACTACGGACGGGCCATCGGCGGGGTGGTCGATGTACGCGTCCGCGATCCGGCCAGCGATCTCTTCCGCGGCGAGGTCGACCTCAACTTCTTCGACGCCGGCTTCGCGCTGGAAGGGCCGATCACCTCGAACTTCTCGATCGGGGGTGGGTTTCGGCGCTCCTATATCGACGCCATCCTCCCCGCGGTCATTCCCAAGGACGCCTCGGTCTCCTTCGACGTCGCGCCGCGCTACTATGACTATCAGCTGCTGGCGGTGTGGAAGCCGAGCCCCGCACACAAAGTTCGAGGCTTCTACTACGGCTCCATGGACCGCATCGAGCTCCTCTTCGCCGACCCCTCGGACGACCCTAAGGTGCGGGGCACGCTCTCGGCCCGCACGATGTTCCACAACCTCCAGATCGAGTCCAAGGCTAAACTATCGAGCGCCCTCAGCGAGGAGAGCTCGCTCAAGGTTGGGATGTCGAACCTCAAGTTCCTCCTCGGACCCGACTTCTACTTCGACCTCGCGGTCCAGACCGTCTCCCTTCGCAGCGCCTGGACCTACCGCTTCGACGAGGCCATCTCCTTGCGCCTCGGCACCGACTCCCGGGTGCAGAACGTGCAGATCGGCCTATCCGCGCCCTCACCGCCCAAAGAAGGCGAGAACCCAGTGCCGGTGTCGCTGCGGGACGCGCTCGGCGTGACCCGAGAGGTCGCTTTGGTGGAGCCGGCCTTCTTCCTGGAGGCGGTCTGGCGGCCCACCGAGGCCCTGCAGATCCTCCCCAGCGTGCGCCTCGACTACTATCAGGCGATCAAGGCCTTCACCTTGGACCCCCGGCTCTCGGCGCAGCTCCGGCTCTCCGAGGACTGGACTCTGCGGGCGGGGGTGGGCGTCTATCAGCAGCAGCCCCAGTATGATGAGTCTGACTCCACCACCGGGACGCCCGGCCTCCTGCCGTCGCGGAGCCTGCAGACCAGCTTGGGGGTCGAGCACCGCCCGATCGCGCCGATCAGCATCGAGCTCACCGGCTTTTACAAAGCCTTGGACCACATCGTCTCCCGCGCACCGGCACGGGCGCAGGACGCCGCTGCGCCCGCGTTCACCAACGATGGCACCGGGCGCATCTTCGGCTTCGAGCTGCTCGTGAAGGCCACCTTCCCCGAGGTCTTCACCGGCTGGGTGGCCTATACCTTCCAGCGCTCGTTCCGCACCGATCGGCCAGGGGCGGAGGAGCGTGTCTTTGACTTCGACCAACCGCACATCCTGACGGCCCTGGGGACCTTCGAGCTCGGCGCGGGGTGGAGCGTGGGCGCTCGCTTCCGCTTGGTCTCAGGCAACCCCAGCGCCCCGGTCACCTCCTCGATCTACGACAGCTTCGCCGACGTCTTCGTGCCAATCTATGGGCCCAAGACGGAGCGGCTGGGCACCTTCCACCAGCTCGACGTGCGGGTAGACAAGACCTGGACCTTCGACGTGTGGAAGCTGAACCTCTACCTCGATATTCAGAACTTCTATAATCACGGCAACCAAGAGGGTTGGCGGTATAGTTACGACTATCGCCAGCGCGACGCGGTGACCGGCCTGCCGATCGTCCCCGTGCTCGGACTGCGAGGTGAGTGGTGAAGTACCTTTCGCTGATCGTGCTGGCGCTCGGCCTGGCCGCTTGCACCGAGGACTTCGCGCCGGGCTCCCTCCTCGTGGGGCCGCGGCTGTTGGCCGTGGAGGTCTCTCCCCTGGAGGTGGGCCCCGGCGAACGCGTCAGCCTCTCACCCCACTACTTCCTGCCCTCGGGCGCAAAGGCCCCGGCCGCGACCTGGCGTTTTTGCCCCTTCACCGCCGGTCCAGCGGCCGGTTACGTCTGCGCGATCCCCGCCTGTGAGACGACCCTGGTCGCCGAGGCCGACGGCCATCTCGAGGCTGATCCCACCGCTTTAGCCTTGAGCTGTCTGGCGACCTTGGGGGCTTCGCTCGGCGGCGCTGGCACCTCCTCCTCAGCGGCCGAGCTGCCGAAGGTGGTGGAGCTGGCCTTCAAGCTCCAGCTCTCCACCGCCGACGACCAGCGCGAGGTGATCGTGCGGGTGCCCTACTATCCAAAGGGCGTGCCCGAGCCGCGCAATCGGCCGCCGGTGATCGAGGCGGTCCTGATCGGCGGCGTACTATCCAGCACGACGACCGCAGCGGCGCCCCTGGCCCGGGACGCGAAGCTCGAGATCGTCGTACGCACGGCGGCCACCAGCCTCGATACGTACGTAGACACCAGCGGCAAGAGCCGCATCGAGGAGCCCCTCGTCAGCTACTATTCGACCGCCGGCCGCTTCAATAGCGATCGGGCCAGCGGGGTCGAGGCCAGCAATAGTTTGGAGGCGATCGAGCTGAAGGACGGGGACGACCGGGCGCTCACCTTCGTGGTGGTGCGTGATGGTCGCGGCGGCCAGACCTGGCGGGGACCCTTCGAGATCCCTATTCGCTGAGGCTCGGCGAGGGCGATTCGAGGGCGATCTCGCGCTTGGCCATGGGGTGAAAGAAGCGGAGGCGCCAGGCGTGGAGCCATAGGCGAGTGGCCGGCTCCAGCACCTTTCCTGCCGCCAGATAGTCTCGAATATAGACCCGCTCCCCGAGCAAGGGATGACCCGCCTCGGCCAGGTGAATCCGGATCTGGTGCGTGCGCCCGGTGTGGAGGCGGGCTTCGGCGGTCGTGGTGCGTTCGCCGATTGCGATCACCCGCACTGAGGTCCGCGAAGGCTTGCCGCTGCCGTCGCTCGCGCTGCCCCGCAGTCCGTCCCCGCGATCCCGGACCAAGTTGCTCTCGAAGCTGCGATCTTCCAGGTGGCCGTGGGCGATGAGCCAATAGTCGCGCTCCAGGCCCCCGCTGACCAGGAGGCGCTGCATGCGCTGCACGGCGCGGGCATCGGTGGCCAGGAGGAGCAGCCCCGAGGTCCCTTTATCGATGCGGTGGACTAGCTTCAGGCCCAGCGTCTCGGCGACCTCCTCGGAGCTCATCCCGCTCGGCTTATCGGCGGCGACGAGGCGATCCTCTTCGTACACGACGCGCAGGGAGGTCACTCGGAGGCATCTTGCCCCTCGCCAAGTCCCAGGTCTGCTGTCGTTTGGCTGGGCGGCCGATCGGGCCAGGGTTTTGCGATGGACTTTGCTCCGCCTGCTTGCCATGGATGCCGCGTGCTGCAGGCGCTCCACGGGCTCGCCTACGCCGGCACCGCCTATTTAGCGTGGGCTACGTCACGACGGCTCGTCCGCGACGCCTGCGCCGAGGGCGCGGGCAGCGTAAGCCTCGCCCTCACGATTGCCACCTTGATGTGCTTGCCGGTCCTGATGGCCCGCCTCAGCGGCTCACTGGTCAGCGGAGTGTGGGTCACGGGCCTGCTGCTCGGGGGCGTCCACCAACTCCAGAGGCGGCGCCTCCCTCGTCAATCCTTGGAGCGCGGGCGCGGACCGAGCCGGACCGCGCTGATCATCATCGGCCTCGCCACGGTGCTGGTGCTCATCGCCACCTGGACGGGCTATATCTTCGACGAGCACGCTGGCCACATCCCTCTGGCCAATGCCATGGCCCGGGGCATCTTCCCGGTCGAGCACCCCTGCTACCCGGGGGAGGCCTTCCCATATCACTACGGCTTTGCCGCGCTGGCGGCCGAACTCATGGTCATGGTCGGGCTCGGGGTCGCGCGGGCGATTGACGTGGTCACGACCCTCTCCTTCCTGTTGTTCTTGTGGACGGCCTATGACCTCGGGACTCGGCTGGGCGACCATAAGACGGGCTCGATGGCGCTCGTCTTCGTCCCCTTGGCCAGCGGCACGCTCTCCTTTCTGCTCTACACCGGCTACGGACGTCTCGAGGCCCACTGGAGCCTGTTTCCGGCGGCGTGGAGCGACGATTGGTCGGACGCGATCCCGCCGGTGATCTCCAACTTCTTCCAGCACCCCCAAGGCCTCGGCATGCCGCTGGCGGCGGCGGTGCTGATACTCTTCGCCAGCGAGGGCCCAGATCCCACCAAGTCGCGAAACCGCCGGATCGTGGGCGCGCTCCTCCTCGGGCTGATGTCCTTGGCCCAGTTCGTCTACTTCCTGGTGCTGGGCTTCGTGCTGGGGATCATCACGATCGCCCGGGGCTGGGCCGAGCGGCGCCCCCAGGCCGCGTTGCTCGAGCTGCTGCTCCTCCTCGGCTCGCTCGGGTTGGCCTTTCTGCTCGGCGGCTTCTTGGTCGGCGGTACCCACTCGCCGGGGTCCTTGATCTTGTGGGGGCAGCCTTATTTCACCGGTCCGGTGCTCGAGCGCCTCCTCCGTCACCTCGTGATGTTCGGCCTGCCGCTCCTCGCCATCCCATTGGCCTTCACCCAGCTCCGCGGCCCCTCGCCCTGGATCCGCTGGGCGCTCCTGATCGGCGCGATCTTCGGCTTCACCATGCCCAACGTCGCGACCTATGCCCGCAGCTGGGATATCGTAAAGTTCTATGGGGTGGGTGAGTTCTGCGCGAACTTCCTCCTGGCCGATAGTTTGGTGCGATATCTCGGTCGCATCTCCGTCCCAAAGTTGCGGGCCGTGGCGCTGGCGGGGCTCTTCATCCTCGGTACCTTCTCGAGCTGGGTGTGGCTCCTCCGCTACTCCGTCTTCGACGGGAACCTGGCGCCGCGGGCCTTCGGGCCGCCGGAGATCGAAGTGGGAGAGGCGCTGGTCGAGTTCTTGGGCGATCGGCTCCGCCCCCACGATCGCGTGCTCTCGACCAACATTGACGTTGGCCGGGGCTCTGGACTCGGCACCCCGGGCGTCGTCCGCGGGAGCAACACCTTCATGATCGACGAGCAGCGCAATGCGGCGATGGCGGATGCGCTCGGCCGGGCCCGCCACCAGCTCGGGGCGGCCGATCTGGCCCTCCTCGGCGTGCGCTACATCGTCTTCAGCTCGGGGGACGTCGGCGGGCTCAACGCCGAGGGAAAGGCGGCGATCGCTGATCCGAGTCGCTTCATCGACCTCGGTGAGTTCAGGGCCCGAAACGATCAGACGCGCCGGGTGTGGGAGGTCGTGGCGCCACCTCCGGGGGCTCCGCCGTGAGCTTCCTCGGCTTGCTCGGCCTCGCCGCTTGCTTCGGGACGGTCCTCGTCGCGGTCCGCCGCCTGCTCCTTCGCACCGGTGAGGCGCGCTGGGCCGTGGCGACGGCGGTGAGTACAACGGTGTTCGCCGTGCTCCCGACCCAGATCGCCCGCCTCACCCAAGACTATTGCTCGGCCGGCATACTCTTGGCGCTGGTCGCCGCGGTGGGGTTGAAGTTCCTGCCGGCGGGGGGTGAGCCTCCGCGCGATCCCGAGCAGCGGCCGAGCTGGCCGTGGTTCCTGCTGGCGGGGCTGGTCGCCTTCTTCGTGAGTTGGACCGCGCTGCGGGGACACTACTTCGACGAGGCCTGGATGCACTATGACATCGCCAGCGTCCTCGCCCGCGGCGTCGTCCCTCCCGAGCACCCGCTCTTCCCGGGCGAGGTCTTCCGCTACCACTATGGCTTCGATGTGCTGGTGGCCGAGGTGGTGGCCTTCTCGGGGCTCAGCGTGGAGGACGCGGTCGACGTGGTGAAGATCGGCATCATCCTCGAGCTGATCTGGGTCTCGGCGGCGATGGGCGCCACGCTCGGGGGTAAGTTGGCTGCGGGACTATCGATGGTGCTGGTGCCCATGGGTAGCTCCTTCCTCTTTTACTTCCTATTCCAGGGGCTGGGCGTCTTCGAGGCTCACTTGTCGTTCATCCCTGGCGCCTGGCTGCAGACCCAGGTCCCGCCGCCGATCATCAACTTCTTCCAGCACCCGCAAGGGACTACGATGCCCCTGGCCCTGGCGGGGCTCCTCCTCTTCGACGGCACCGAGGCCGATCCGGCGCGCCGCCGGGCCCGCTTTATCGTGGGCGCGGTGCACCTCGGCCTCCTGTCTCTGATGCACGCGATCTTCTTCGTGATGATGGGCGCGGCCTTGGGCGTCATGGTCCTGGCGCGCTTGGCCCGCACCCGGGCCTGGCGGGAAGCCATCCTCGATCTGCTGTGTCTCGCCGGAGCGCTGGGCGTCGCGCTCTTGGTCGGAGGGATGATCGGCGCGGGAGGCCCCCAAGGAGAGAGTGTCTTTGCCCTGGGCCGATACTTCGGGACAGAGCCGGTGGGGGCGGCGATCCTGCATCACCTCACGGTCTTTGGTCTGCCGCTCCTCCTCTTCCCTATCGCGCTCGGGCGGAGCCTCCGCGCGCCCTCCGATCTGCGGGTCGCCCTAGTCACAGCGGTGATCATCGGCTTCGTCGTCCCCAACGTCATCGTCTACCGGCGCAGCTGGGACATCGTGAAGTTCTTCATGCTCGGCTCGTTCTTCCTGAACCCGCTCCTGGCCGATACCCTGGCGGCCTTCGTGCGGAGCCTGCCGCCCAAGCTCGGGCGTTTGGCCCTACCGGTCCTGGTGTTCGTCTCCACCTCCACCGCCTGGGCCTGGTTTGGCCGCACCACCGTGTTCGACGGCCGCTATGGGATGCACCGCTGGGAAGAGCCGGGGCCGCCGGAAATCGGGAAGGCCTTCTTGGCCAAGGCTGGACCGCTGATCGGGCCGCGCGAGCGGATCCTGAGCTCCAAGAATGACCTCTCCAAGCTGGGCTTCATCACGCCAGGCTTTGACTATCGGCGGGTCGGCGCGGAGTCTTATCTGCTCGACTTCGCCCGCACCGATCGACAGTTTCAGCAGGCCGAGCGGGCGCGGCGCAGCTTGGCCCGCGCGGAGCTCGATGAGCTCGAGATCAACTGGCTGGCGCTGAGCCCCGCGGACCTCGCGGCCCTCGATGAGGCGGGGCGACAAGCCTTGGCCGACGGCAGCCGCTTCGAGCGTCGCCTCGAGGTCGAGGCGGGCGGTGAGCGGCGCACGTTGTACCGCGTGATTCGGTAGACGAATCGAGGTTCGGCACGTAGCATCCCGCGCCATGTTCTTCGGCCTGCTCCTGCTTGCGACCTGGTGCGCCGTGTGGCTTGCCGCCAGGAGCGCGCTCCGCTGGGCCGGTGAACAGAGTGCGGCCCTGACCCTGGCGCTCTCCGTGGGAGTGATGGTGGCGGTCCCTCCCTCGATCACCCGCTTCTCCGAAGATCTCCGGGTTAGCGTCCTCCTCACCGGCGCATTGGCCGCCGGGCTTTACTATCTCCTGAAGAAGCGCCTGGGCCCGCCGCCGCTCGCCGCGGATAGTCCAAGGACCTGGCCTAGCGCGCTCGGCTGGAGCTCGGCGCTCCTCATCGGGGGAATGGCCTTCTGGACGATCATCGATGAGTACATCTTCGACGAGGAGGTCGGTCACATCCCGATCTCGAACATGATCTCCCATGGCCTCGTCCCGCCCCAGATCCCCTGGCTCCCCGGGAAGTCCGTGCTCTATCACTACGGCTTCGACGTCCTGGTCGGCGAGGTGCGGGCGATGACCGGCCTCAGCTCGGTTCGCTCCATCGACGTGGCCTCAGTGCTGTGTCTGGTCCTGTTCTTGTGGTTCGCCTTCGAGGTCGGGGCCCGCTTGGCCGGCCGCGTCGGAGGGTCATTGGGGCTGCTCTTGGTCCCGCTCGGCAGCGGCTTCTTCTTGGGCTTCGTCGCCCCGGGCGCGGGGAGCTTCACCCTCCGCCTCCCGCTCTTGCCCGCGGGCTGGTACGACCACTGGACCGACTATATCCCGCCCACCATCGGAAACTTCTTCCAACATCCGATGGGCCTGGGGATGCCGATCGCGCTGGCCGTGCTCCTCCTCGCCACCAGCGACGACCGCGCGCCCGAGACCTTCACCCGCCGCTTCGCCCTGGGCGCGCTGCTCCTCGGCGCGTTGTCGCTGATGCAGTTCGTGTTCTTCATGATGCTGGGCGCGGGTCTGGGAGTCACGGTGCTCCTGCGCTTTCAGCGGACCCGCGACCAGCGGGCGCTCGTGCGTGAGCTCCTGCTCCTGGCGCTGGCTCTACCGATCGCCTTTGGCCTCGGCGGCTTCCTAGAGGAGAGTAGCGGCCAGCGCGTCATGGAGCTCGGGAAGAGCTACTTCGAGGATCCCTTCTTCCAAAAGTTGCTGCGTCACCTGGCGCTCTTTGGGATGCCCTTGGTCGCGGTGGTCTGGTCGGTCTTTCGGCTGAATCAGGGCGCCAAGAGTCTCCGAATCGCTCTGATCTTTGCGGCGGCCGTGGGATTTTTGATCCCGAATTTCATGATTTATACCAAGAGCTGGGACATCGTGAAGTTCTACACGGTGGCCGTGTTCTTCGCGAGCGTGCTGCTCACCGATGCGCTGGCCTCCTGGGTCTCGCGCCGAGGGGCGCTGCGCGTCGCGGCCTACGCCTTGGTGCTAGTCTCGACGTTCTCCGGGTGGACCTGGCTCCTCCGCCACTCGGTCCTCGACGGGCGCCTGGGCGTCCCCCGATACTTCGGCGCGCCCCCGATCGAGCTGGGCGAAGCGGTCACGGCCAAGCTCTGCCCCTTGATGCGGCCCACCGAGCGCGTCTTCAGCACCAACATGGACATGGGCCGCGCCGGCCTCCTCACGCCCGGTGTGGTCAACCCCAGCGCCGACGTGAACTGGTTCTTCGATATGGCCTACGCCAAGGAGATGTTCGACCGAGCGCAGCGGCTGCGGCACACCTTGGACCCTGCGGAGATCGCCTGGCTGAAGGTGAAGTATCTGGTGCTGAGCCCGGG
>Ga0154020_10006670_pt1 | contig 13527 bp, 10 predicted proteins | sample Klosneuvirus_201_FD_109709 | JGI IMG/M metagenome (GOLD analysis project Ga0154020, IMG submission 109709) | Active sludge microbial communities from wastewater, Klosterneuburg, Austria - Klosneuvirus_20160825_MG | ecosystem: Engineered > WWTP > Aerobic digester > Activated sludge | place... | reverse complement strand
TCCATCACTTGACCCACCGACACCTACTCTACCATTGAACGAAACTTTACCTGAGTTGAAGATAGTCCGCTCGTAAAATGCAGCTCCCCAGTACATGTTTTTATCCAAAGAATACTCGACTTTCCGTTCATCAAATCCCGTGGACATATTGAGTGAAGAGCGTTCGATAGATGCATCATTCGCGCCGGGAGCAGGATCGTCCATACCGAGTGTTTTACTTGAAGTGCCGATAGCACCTGAGCGTGGTACAAGTACTGTACCACCATCCTGATACGTGTATCCAAAATAGCCGACTTCCATGCCGACTCTGTTGTTATCATTGAGAGAATAAGCAATACTTTGTGAAAAAGTTGATGTAGCATTTGTATAATTACTGGGCAATGTAATCATGGTAGAAACAAACGTACTAACCTGAATTTCAGCAGGATTGGACTGCTCTGACTGAATATAGGGAAGCATTGGCTGAAATGCACTTATAAATAGTCCTGTTCCCGGCACATGAATTTTCTGAGTCTGTACGCTGGAAGCTGCACTTGAATTTTCTTTTGATACAGCCATACTGGGAGTTATGACATTTTGAGCAGATTGATTTCTTTGAGTAGGTACTTGCAAGTCAATTTCAGGCGTTGTTTCAGTGGGGATTACTGCACTTACACTATTACCCTCCAAGCCCGATTGGCTTGATGGCATATTTGAATCGAGCGCCTGTGATATAGCTGATGAGCTTTTCGAAGTTGCTAACTGTAGGTTATTCTTTGAAATAGAAGTTACTTTATTGTGGTGCACTGCATTACCGGTATATGTAATGGAACGTGTGGAAGTGCTTTCATCATTTGAATTGCTATCAATTTGCACAGAACTGTCTGCAAAAGAATCAATAAGTCCCCGGGAATTATCTCCGAATGGCAGTACAAATAGGAAAAGGAGGATGGCTACAGCTGTTGTAAAATTACGGACAGTGTTGCCGGAAGTAGGCTTTTGCGAAGCTGTAAATTCATTTGGAACATTTGCATACTTCCCTAATAATAGTTCTTCAGTTTGAAGAATAAAATCGGCAGGAGGAACTATAGACTCAGCATCTTCTTTCATCAAAAAGTGCAACATCGTCGCAGAATCAAACTCTTCTTTTATTGCAGAATTTTCTGACAATAAGCGGCGAAATTCATTATCCTCCTCATGGGTAAGGTCGCCGTCTAAATATTTCGATATTAATAAGTTATGATTCATACCATTCCTGTACTACAGGTGCTAAAATTTTCTTAAGGAGCAATCGAGCACGGTGAACTCGAACTTTTGCAAGTGACAAATCTATACCGACAATTGAAGCAATTTCCTGATATGAATACCCTTCGTATTCCCGGAGTATTGCTGCTTCGCGTAGCTGCACAGGCAACATGAGCAAAGCTTTTTCAACACACATTTTCATTCCGACATCTGATTCACGCGTATAGGTGACTTCTCCGTGAATTTCTTCATCAAACTCATCATGTTTCTTCAGAGACCGTAAATGATTGAGACAAACACGCCGCGCTATCATGAACAGCCACGCCGGGAAATGATCGCCCCGAAACTCTGCATGATGCTCAAATACCTTAATAAATGTTTCCTGAAAGGCATCCTGCGCTGAATCCTGCTCGCCTACCATACGCAGACAAAACCGATACACACTTTGTGAATGATAGCGATACAGCATCTGAAACGCCGATGAACTACCCGAGCGAAACCCACGGGTCGCTTCTTGTAATTCTTCCTCACTCGGCTTTCTTGGTGCTAGCGACATCGCTGTTCTCCAATTTTTGAATTAATACTTCGGTTTCAGTCCGACAGACACGTGGACTAAAAAATAAGTTACAACAGTACGAAACTTTTTTGATGAAACTTCGAATGACATCAGTCCATGAATAAATATGGCTTCCATTTTTCATCCAAAATACCCATAAACTGCTTAAGAAACATCACATGATGTGGTCTTCTGGGTATAGACAGCAGGCGCATTTGCGCCTCTTCCGGCGTTCGATTTCCTTTACGATTATTACATCTTACACAAGCTGCGACTAAATTTTCCCACGTATCGGCCCCTCCTCGAGATCGTGGTATGATATGATCAAGCGTGAGAGGCTGTGAAGTAGAACTGCAATACTGGCATTTGAAATTATCACGTCTGAGTATATTTTTCCTTGATAACTCAATTTTTTTAAATGGCACTCTGATATAAGCAGAAAGCCGTATTACACTTGGGAATGGATAGGATGCATTCACCGATCGTAGCACCCTATTCTCCCTTTCTGCTACTACTTCAGCCTTCATCATAAAAAGTAGCAGAAATGCTTTCTTTGCATTACAGACACTTACCGGTTCGTAGCTTTGATTCAGAACCAGCACTTTATTGTTCAGCGATAAAGAACTTGCATGTTGATTGCTACCATTGTGACTTGCATTTCGCATAGCCGGCAGCACAACGGTCAATGTTATGGATTTCGTACTGAATGCAGCCCCCTTTTGAAGTATTACGGAGAATTTTTGTACTACACCACCCTAAACTTACGAAAAAATGCCTTAACTTTGCTTTTGAAAGTATGATAAAAGTTAGATTTCTTTCAATTGTAAAATATTCAACGTATTAGTTTACTGTTATTTATGAAAAAAACGGCAATCTTGGCTTTAGAAAACGGGACGGTTTTTCACGGGTTTGGATTTGGTAATCTGGATTCCGAATCGATGGGTGAAGTAGTATTTAACACCGCCATGACCGGTTATCAGGAAATAATGACTGACCCAAGCTACAAAGGTCAAATCATGACATTCACCTATCCACATATCGGAAATTACGGTGTCAATGACCTCGATGTCGAGTCAAATGCCATTCATGCAGAAGGAATGATTGTCAAGGAATATTCTGCCCATTATTCTAATTTCCGAGCCAAACAATCCCTTGGAGACTGGCTCAAAGATCACAACAAGCTTGGAATTGAAGGAATAGACACACGGATGCTTGTCAGAATTCTCAGAACCGAAGGGGCAATGCGCGGTATTATTTCTTCCATCGAATCTAATCCCCAAGTCCTGGTTGAGAGAGCACGTTCACTCGAATCCATGGAGGGATTGGATCTCACTGACAGGGTCACGTGCGATAATAAGTATCAATGGATACCACAAGACGAACCATTTACATTACCGGAAATGTCGCATAAACGGCGTTTTCGTGTAGCTGCTTATGATTTTGGAATTAAACGTAATATTTTACGAAGATTATCGGATTACGGATGCGATGTGACGGTCTTCCCTGCTCAGACATCAGCCGAAGAAGTATTAGAATTTCAGCCCGATGGCATTTTCTTGTCAAATGGTCCCGGTGATCCTGCTGCGACAACGTACGCTATCTCAACCATCCAAAAGCTATCGGGAAAGAAACCGATTTTCGGAATTTGCTTAGGTCATCAGCTCCTTGCCCTTGCCTATGGAGCGAAGACGTATAAGTTAAAATTCGGACATCGCGGTGCGAATCATCCTGTCAAGAATCTCCTTACTAACATCATCGAAATTAGCTCGCAAAATCATGGCTTTGCAGTGGATATAGAATCTCTGCCTCAAGAACTGGTACCAACCCACATTAATCTCAATGATAATACATTGTCAGGAATTCGACATCGAGACTTACCTGTCTTTTCTGTACAATACCATCCCGAATCCTCACCCGGGCCGCATGATTCGGATTATTTATTCAAGCAGTTCGTTGATATGATGGAGAATAACTAACATCTTACCTTTCAGGATAGTTCACGAAGTCACCTTGATGAATATTCATGCTGATACTTTGTGCTATTGTCAAATGCGCCCTCAAGATATTCATTCGTTGACTATGGTTAACGGCGCTCTTCTTCTACACACTCTATACACTGAATAACGTTTAAAATCATAGTCGTAGCCGACTTTGAGCTGTTTTTCCGTATTTTTGTAAAGTTTGAATTTCATTTTTTATATTATTTGTTAAGGATTTATGAGTATTGCAACACGTTCCGATATGAGGAACATCGCTATTATAGCCCACGTTGACCATGGTAAGACCACTTTAGTTGACCACCTTTTACGCCAATCAGGTACTTTTCGCGCCAATCAAGTCGTAGCCGAAAGAATTATGGATTCGAATGACCTCGAACGGGAAAAAGGCATCACCATTATGGCAAAAAATGCCTCCGTTCATTGGAAAGATAAGAAAATCAATATCGTAGATACACCGGGTCACTCGGATTTTGGTGGTGAGGTCGAGCGTATCCTCAGTATGGTCGATGGCGTGTTGCTTCTTGTAGATGCTGCCGAAGGTCCACTTCCTCAGACTCGTTTTGTGCTCAAAAAAGCATTAGAATTACACTTGGTTCCGATCGTGGTGATTAATAAAATTGACCGCTCAGATGCTCGTGCAGAAGAAGTCCTTGATGAAATCTTGGAGCTATTCATCGCACTCGGAGCAGATTATGATCAATTACACTTCCCTGTCATCTATGCAATTGCCCGTCAAGGTATTGCAAAACGATCACTTACAGATGATTCTACGACACTTGCTCCTCTCTTTGATACAATTTTAGAAGCAATACCCGGCCCGAAACATCAACCCGAGCACCCATTTCAAATGATCGTCACATCACTCGGCTGGAGTGACTATGTTGGTCGTATTACCATCGGTCGTATTCATTGCGGTAGAGTCAAAGTCGGCGATTCTGTGGCGTTGATACATATTGATGGCACGATGGAACAGCAAAAAATCACAAAAATGTATGCCTATGAAGGTGTCAATCAAGTTGCTATTGAATCAGCCGAAGCTGGTGAGATTATCGCATTCTCAGGATTTGAGAACGTCTATATCGGCGAAACAATCTGCGATGCTTCGAATCCTGAAGCCCTGCCGTACGTCAATGTCGAGGAGCCGACGATTGCAATGTATTTCTGTGTCAATACTTCACCTTTTGCGGGTCGTGAAGGTAAGCATGTTACGACTCCTAAGTTACGTGAACGTCTCTATAGAGAGCTTCGGATGAATGTCGCACTCCGCGTCGTTGATACCGATCAAGCAGATGTGTTTAAAGTCTCGGGTCGTGGTGAGCTTCAGCTTGCGATTCTGATCGAAACCATGCGCCGTGAAGGATATGAATTTGCTGTTTCCAAGCCAGAAGTCCTCATGCGTCGTGATGAAAATGGCGTCTTAGTTGAGCCTATCGAACACGTCTTAGTCGATGTACCCGACAAGCATGTCGGTACAGTCATCGAAATCCTCGGTCGTCGCCGTGGCGAAATGGTGAATATGGTTCCTCAAGGAGATATTATTCGTGTTGAATTTTATGTACCTGCTCGTGGATTAATTGGATTCAGAACAGAATTCCTCACATCCACTCGCGGTGAAGGCATTATTCATCATACCTTCCATGATTTCCAGCCGTACAAAGGTATTATCAGCGGTCGCACGAAAGGCTCGATGGTTTCTATGGAAAATGGCACTGCTACCGGATATTCACTCGAAAGCGTTCAAGAACGTGGCGTACTCTTCGTAGAGCCGGGTGTGGATATTTATGAAGGTATGGTCGTAGGTGAGAATGCCCGTGAAGAAGACATCCAGGTAAACCCATGCCGTGCTAAACATTTAACTAACATGCGAGCCAGCGGTTCAGACGGAATTATCCGCCTCGAAACTCCTCGCAAAATGAGTCTTGAGCAATATATTGAATTCATTGAAGACGACGAATTGCTCGAAATTTCGCCGGTTAATATCCGTATTCGAAAGAAAATTCTTGATACGAATCTACGCCTGAGAGCTCAGAAGAAACAAAAAGCTCTTGATGAGTCGGTAGCTTAAATTCTTTAGAGTACATTTAAGAATTGTAAAATATATTTTTTTGAATTTCGTGGAATTGTCGTCTTAATTATTTCTAACCCAACAGGATATACTATGCGGTCATTCTCTATTGAAAGTAACGGTCGTCTCGAAAACACAGCAGTCTATTATAATGGTGAACAGCTTGGCGGTATCAAGGAAATTTTCCTCAATCTTGAAGAAGATGGAACTTTTGACTCCGTCATCCGTTACGAAGGCACCGATAAAAACATGTACACAAAGCAAATATTCCACGATTATTTCGAGAATATTAAAATTCGTCCGGCTGCATTTGACGAAGAGGAAGCACAGAATCTACAACTCCTGACCATTGAAAGTGATGGAGATATTGAAAATACTGTTGTCTTCCGAAATGACCAACCGCTCGACGGGCTTATCAGCTTGCTTGTCCATGTAAAAAACGGAGCCGCTAAAGACGGTGGTATCAAATCGCTCTTCAGCAGAGCACCTGCTACATCCGAGCCTATTACTTTCAGAGCAGAATTAACTTTTAGAAATGATGATGGTTCCACAGAAGTTGAAGGAGTATTTTCATGAAAAATAACAGTGCATCGACAAATGGATTTCTCTTAATCCTCTTGACGATATTCACATTTGTACTTTCTCCCGTTATTGCTGATGCCAAAGGTAGCTTTGGTGGCAGCCGTGGAGGGAGTCGTAGTTTTGGTGGCAGTCGTGGTGGCGGAAGTAGCTTCGGTAGTAGCCGCAGCAAATCTTATTCAAGACCAAGTGCCCCGTCTTCAAGCTATAACAGACCTTCCTCCACTCCATCTCGGTCGTATTCTACTCCACGATCAAGCTTTGGAGGCAATCGGATGAATTCAGGACAGGATTATACAAGATCATACGGTATTCCACGACAAAGTACGCCGATGTCTCTTCGCAACAATCAGGGAGTGAATCAAAATTATGTCGTTCATAATTATGGCGGACGAGGCGATGGTTTTATGATGGGTTATATGATGGGAAGTATTCCGTTTATGTGGCACACTCCCTTTCATCCGGCATATTATTATTCTCGACCGAGCTATGTGACCAATCCCGATGGAACGGTTGAAGTCTATCCTCCTACATTTTCGTACATGACTTTATTTTTTACAATTGTAATAATCGGCGGAATCGTCTTACTCGTCGTCGTCGCAATCCGCAGAAGAAGAATGTATTCTGAGTCGAATTCGTCGTTTAGTTAAGCTGAATTTTCAATTACGAAGGGCGTGAACTTCCTAGGGTTCACGCCCTTTTTTTTGCACTTCTATCAGACAAACAATCACAAAAATTACTATTTTGTCCTACAAAAAGTAACTTTTTTTTTGAACATCTATTTTAGCTTATTAATTCTTGTCTATCAGCTTTCGGACTACAAAATATTTCCTTATGTTTGTTCTGAAGTTCCAACAAACAAGCCAAAATCTATGATCAAAAAATGCTACCCGGTCGTTCTATTGCTTCTCTTTTATTCTATTTGTCCTCAGTTGGACGCTCAATCCATCGATTCCCTCTCCGGACTGCGTGGAAATTATTCTATTGGTATCATTGGTGGCTATTCGAGAGTGTGGAATAATACCACACTCAATGTCTTGCCGGAGGCGAGTGATTGTGGAGTGTTTACCAATGGTATTTCTTCCGGTATGTTCGCCGGTATCACTTTTGACTACAAACTCTTACCCGATTTTATAGAAGCAAGCGGACGATTGGTATATACATCCCGTCCTGCGTCACTCTCTACCGATAATGCTTCCTTCGAAATCCTCGACCCTACGACCAATCAATACGTTCCCTTTGTACGCAATCATGTATATACTGCGAAACTGCAGTATATACTGCTTGATCTCGGACTGAAAATTTATCCGGTGAGTGAAATTCCTGTCTATGCGCGTGTGGGATTCGATGTTGGTAATCCTATTGTAGGTAAAGAATTTACTCAAACAGAAGAAATTATTTCTCCCAATGGTGTACTCTTCCCTGACGGAACACGAAAACATGCCACAGCGTCCGGTAAAATCCCGGGCGTAAGCACTGCCTACGGAGTTCTGGGCGCAATTGGTGCTGATTTTGAATTCCAACCCGACGTATTTCTCTATCCTGAGGTCAGCTATCGTTATGGTATAGGCTCAATTATCTCCACAGCAGAATGGAATGTCAATTGTCTCAACATTGGCGTAGGCATTCGGTATGAATTTGGTAAAGAAATGCCGCCTGCTGCGCCACCACCACCACCGCCTCCGCCACCTCCACCGCCACCACCTCCACCGCCGGTAATTGTTGAGATTCCTAAAGTAGCTCCTCCACCGGCAGTCGTTATTCAATCGGTGAGCAGTGTTCCCCTGCAAGTACAGGAAACTATTGTTACACAGACATTCCCACTGCTTCCTTATATCTTTTTTGACAGCGCAAGTGCAGAATTGCCGACAAAATACAAAATGTCCACCGGCACGGCTGCTCAGTTTTCGGAAACAAATCTGCCGAAAGAAACACTTCCAACGTATTATTATATGTTGTCCTTATTGGGAAAACGCTTAAGCGCGATGCCTACGCAACGTATTGTCATTACCGGCACTACTGATGGTAAAGAACTTCCGACAAGCGCGCAGCGTACCGCTCTTGCTAAGGAACGTGCAGAAACAATTGCCGGCGTGCTGATGAAAGAATGGTCAATTCCGAAGGAACGGTTCGTATTTCAGACCCGCGATATACCTGAGTTACCTTCCAACCAAAAGTACAGAGAAGGTATGGAGGAAAACCGGCGCGCCGAGATTTCATCGGATAATTCTTCTATTCTTTCGCCGGTCGTACATTCACGATTTTTGGAATTTGCTCCGGTGCAGAATAAGCAGGTATTTTCCGTGCAAACGCTCCATCCCGAAAATGCAGTATCCTGGAATATTTCAATGATGTATAAAAATATTCTTATTAATCAAACGAACGGACTAAACGCTCCTCCGAGCTCAATTCCGGTAGAAATTTCAACAGATGAAACTTCGAAAATCGGCAAGGAAATTAACATCCGAGACTCATTGCGCGGTGTGCTGACCATTACTCAAAAAGACGGCTCAATAGTGTCTGCTGAATGCTACTTCCCTATTTTCAAATCACAAAATCAATTCGAAGTCAGTCGATTGAGTCTGATCGTGTTTGATTTTGACCGTTCGGATATCTCCGAACAAAATAAAGATATGATGAAGAAATTCGTGAACGAAGCGCTACAGCCGACCTCGCAAAGTGCAATTACCGGTACCACCGACAAGCTCGGTGAAGTCGAGCATAATCAGCAGCTTTCCGAAGAACGCGCCTTTAGAGTTCGTGATTTTCTGCTGTCGCTCAAGCCGACTGCATCGATTACTTCTGTCAAAGGTCTCGGCGCATCCGTCCTGCAATATGATAATGCACTGCCGGAAGGAAGATATTATTGCAGAACAGTATCTCTTGAAGTCAAAACTCCTATAAAGTGATAATTGGCAACAAGTTATCGCTTGTTATGTATCTTGCAGACGCCTTCCCTATACAGTGAGCGCAAATTCCTCACGTAACGTTACTATGTGTTTTGGGTTCTTTTGTAAATAGGTCTCAATTCATCTATCAAAGCAGCAGTAAATTTTAAATATATCAATGGTTTATTTTATTTTATAAAGAGGCACAGGTATGAACAGACGTTCCTTCTTTTCTATGCTCGGTCTAGACAGTCATGAGCGCGAAATGGCAAATACTTCCGGTTCAATGCCGGAAAGAGCCGCACTCGCGACCGGGCTCGAACCCTATACAAAGCCATTAACTCTCGGAGATGCCTATCATTTACTCCGCAGAATTAGTTTTGCTCCTACCGTACAGCTTGCGACTCAGCTCGTAGGTAAATCAGCCGATGAAGCAGTCGAATTGCTCCTTGGCACCGGCAAAGAACTTCCTCAGGCTACGCCGCCGACATGGATTGATGCGACCGATGAAAATCCAGGAGGTGCAGATCCGATTACCAAAAATGGTATAGAAGGTAAATGGAGAGGATATTTCGGTGGTCTCTTGCGTTGGTGGGCTGATATTATGCGAACAGAATCGACACCCCTTTCTGAGAAATTAACATTATTCTGGAGTGGACATTTTACATCTGAATTTACGTTTGACGCAGCATATATGCCTCCTGCATTACTCTATAGACAGAATGTACTTATACGTTCTTTCAGACTTGGTAATTTCCAGCAATTTGCCAAGGATATCACTCTTAATGGAGCTATGGTAGTGTATTTAGGCGGGATTTTGAACACGAAAAAAAGTCCGAATGAAAATTATGCACGAGAACTCATGGAGCTCTATACGTGCGGTATCGGCAATTACAGCGAAGGCGATGTCAAAGAAGCAGCCCGCGTGCTTACCGGTTGGAAAGTAGGACAATTCAATGATGAGCCGGCGAGAAACGGAATGTTTGAGACGTATTTCAGTGCTGCTGACCATGATACAGGGTCGAAACAGGTGCTAGGTCGCAGCATTATTGCCCGTGACAGCGATACAAATACGGAATTCTTAGTAAAATCTCAGGAAATCGATAAATTAATTGATATTATTTTTGAGATACGCGCCGATGCCGTCGCTCAGTTTATCTCCCGCAAACTCTACCGTTACTTTGTCTATAGTAATCCTTCGGTCGATGACAGTGCTATTGTCATGCAAATGGCTACTCTATTTAAAGATAGCAATTTTGAGATTCGTCCGCTGATGGCTGCGTTGCTCAAGAGTGCGCATTTCTACGACGAAGCAAATGTGGGTGTACAGATCAAAACACCTGCCGAATATGTCGTTGGAATAGCCCGTCAGCTTGGTAAGACATTCGCCAGCGATGCCGGAAATGCCATGACAGCAATGGAGCAAACCCCGATGGATCCACCGAATGTAGCAGGTTGGGAGGGTTACCGTCGATGGGTCAGTACCAAAACCTACCCAAACAGACGTTCATTCGCAACAGCAATGCTTGCGTCAATGACGGATGCTGAAGTCGTAGCACTCGCCAAGCAATTCCCCGACAATACTGACGCCGATAAATCGGCTACTGCGCTTGAACTCTACTTCCTCCCCAAAGCAGTATCTGCTGAACGTCATAAATTCTATGTCGAAGAAGTACTCCTGCAAAAGCAGCCGGTCTATGAATGGTCGTCGATTATGAATGACACACCAACTGCTGCCCGCAATATCAAGTTATTGCTGACTACCTTTATTAAAGCTCCCGATTTCCATTTATGCTAATTCTAAGGATCTAATATGAAACGCAGACAATTTCTTCATTCATCGGCAGCAATAGCAGCCGGTGCAGCTCTGGCTCCTCAACTCATTGGTGGAATACCTGTTTATGCTAAATCTCCTGTCGGAGTACTCGGGAGTAATTTCCAAGAAAATGATTCAATTCTTATAATAATTCAACTCTTCGGAGGAAATGACGGACTCAACACCGTCATCCCCGCCGATGACCCGAATTATTATAAAATCCGACCCGAAATCGGAGTGCCGAAAGACAAAGCAAAACGCTACGCTAATACCGATTTCTACCTGCATCCTGCACTCGTTGATAATGTCTATGGCGGTGGATTCATGAATTTGCTCGATACCGGTCGCCTCGCCGTCGTGCAAGGTGTCGGCTACGAGAATCCTAACTTATCCCACTTCCGTTCAACTGATATCTTCCTCTCGGGTCTCAATGGCCCTGACCCGAATGCTAAGCTGACCGATGGGTGGATTGGAAGGTATTTTGCGAAACATCTCACCAACTTCCCAGCCGAAATTCCCGATCATCCTCTCTGTGTACAAATTGGCGGTACGCTCTCGCTCGCCTTCCAAAGTGAAAAAGGTGATATGGGTATCGCTCTCACGGATCCGGATTCGTTCTTCAAGCTCGGCGCAGGTCTCGCGCCTGATGAAGTATTTCTTCCGGGAGACTCAGCTTATGCTAATGAATTCAACTACATACGTACGATTGCAATGCAGTCGGATAAATATTCTCAGGTCATCAAACAAACATTCGATGCCGGGAAAAACACGATTAATTACTCATCTCAAGGGCTCGTACAACAGTTCAAATTAATCGCACGATTAATCTCAGGCGGACTCAAATCGAAAGTGTTTATGTGTTCGATGGGCGGATTTGATACGCATGTTCAACAGCAGGATACCAATCTTGGCGGTAATCATCCGAACCTCTTAAATACCCTAGCAAATGCAATTTGTCAGTTTACAGGAGACGCCGTCAATCAGGGTTTTGCTAATCGTGTTGTAGGACTCACCGTCTCTGAATTCGGAAGACGTCCATATGAGAATGGTAGCCGCGGCACCGATCATGGTGCAGCTTCAGTGCAGTTTGTTTTCGGGACACGAGTTCTTGGAGGAATATTCGGAAAAAATCCAGATTTGTCCAATTTTGATAAAAATGGAGATGTGGTCTATCAAAATGATTACCGGAAAGTCTATGCAGATGTACTTCAGACATGGTTCGGCGCAGAAAAAACCGAAGCGCGGGAGATATTACAAGATCCTTCTATTGTTGCACTTCCGGTACTGCAATCGCCGGTCGGTGTGGTAGAGAATTTGTCGGACTTCCCAACCCAACATCTGCTTATCACTCCCAATCCATCGAGCGGTCAGGCGACAATTTCATTTGAATTACCCAAGAATTCTGATATAGAAATAAGTATCTCCGACTTGCTTGGCAATACAACGGAAGTGCTCTTTGTCGGGAATTTGGACGCCGGCTTGCATCAGCTGCCGTTCGAACTCACCACAGCGAGTGGGCGGTATTTCTGCAAAGTAAAATTCGGTGATAAGTATATGGTTGGTAATGTTATTATCGAAAGATAAGCATTTATTTCTACCTCATTCGGCATTGGTCTTTGACAACTATGACACGGATTGTTCTCAAGTCTTTAGGAATATCAATATGAAATTTTGTACGCTCTTCTTAGTACTCATACTCTTTACATCCTCACTGCACGCTCAGTTCCCCGCTGCCTGCGACAAGGACAAATCTTGCAACAACTCACCTGCGCTGACTCTTACACAGTTCAGCGACAAGGGAACGCATTATGCGGAAGTAAGCAGGTATGGCATACGAGACAAGTCGCAAACTGCCCTTACCTTCGAGAGTTGGATCAATCTCACCCGTGTCTCCGGCAAGCAGCAATACATCGCCGGTCTTTGGGGACCGTCGTTCGATGTTAATGATGTATGGGTGGTGTATATTGATCCGAGTAATAATCTGGTATTTGAACTCAATGGCGACGGAACCAAACTGAAAAGCGTCGATAATACGATCGTTCGCTTCCCCTTTAGTCAATTCTTCGGCAAATGGACGCATATCGCCGCTGTCTTTGACGGTACGACACAATCTGCATCGCTTTTTGTCAATGGCGCATTGGTGGCAACTGCGAATAATCCGACGTATCCGACACGATATTTACGTCCTACCGACGAACCTAAACAATCGAAAGTACCTTTACAGATAGGAAGTTGCAATGGTCTCTCCGACAACAAAAACCTCTATCAGAATTTCAAAGGACAGATGGATGAAATCCGACTCTGGACGAGAATATTATCGACACCGGAATTGATTTGTCAGAAAGACCGCGAACTCAACGGTAATGAAGCCGGTCTTCTTTTCTATTACCGATGCAATG
>Ga0154020_10006669_pt1 | contig 13529 bp, 9 predicted proteins | sample Klosneuvirus_201_FD_109709 | JGI IMG/M metagenome (GOLD analysis project Ga0154020, IMG submission 109709) | Active sludge microbial communities from wastewater, Klosterneuburg, Austria - Klosneuvirus_20160825_MG | ecosystem: Engineered > WWTP > Aerobic digester > Activated sludge | place... | reverse complement strand
CGTGATGCGTGATGCGTGATGCATCTTTAATTGTTTATGCATTACGCATTACGCATCACATTATTATGTAACGGGAAGGCGTGGGAGTCGAACCCACCGCAGCCGGCTCTGCGCCACCTGCCGCCGATTTTGAAGACCGGGGCATCCACCGGGACACATGCCTCCCCACCCGATATTGTAGCGATAAACCAGGTGTTCTACAAAAGCCTGCGCCGTTTTGCGCAATGTGCTTGCTTCTACTACAATTCGCGGCGAAGCTCCGCTCTATAAAGTTATACTCATTAAGGGCTTTATGAGGAAAGGAAATTCCTATTTTGATGACAGCCGATCGACGTATGCGCCCATCTGTCCGCTTTTCTGGCGTATTGGTAATGCTTGCCGGCATGATGTTCGTTGCGGCCTGTCAGCCGCTCACGCCGACGCCGGCTGCTTCTGCGCCCACTGCCACGGTTACGCGTGAAGAGGCCGCCGGGACCATCCCCGCAGTCAGTGCAGGACAGGCAGCGCAGTCAGCGACAGAGGCGTCGTCTCCCGTGAGCATCGCCATTCCAGAGCTCGATCTGACAATTCCTGTAAAGCCGATGGGGTGGGAGAGCGTGGGCAGCGAAGGCCAGCGCACCACACGCTGGGTCGTGCCTGAAGACGCCGCGGGCTGGGCGCTGAACAGCGCGGGCGCAGGCGCCGCTGGCAACCTGGTGCTGGCCGGCCATCAGACTCGCGGCGACGCCGTCTTTGCTGCGCTGGCACTGGGTGAGGTCGAGGTGGGTCAGGACATCCTGGTGACTGATGAAGCAGGCGTCGAATTCACCTACCGCGTCGTGGAGGCGTCCGCGCCGCTGGTTCTGCTCGGCGCCACCGCGGAAGAACGCGCGCAGGCCGCCGCCTATCTCGCCCCCACGGAGGATGCGCGCCTGACGATGGTTACCGGCTGGCCGGCTGACACGACGACGCATCGAATCTTTGTGGTGGCGGAACTGGCCTCCGGCGCGCAGTAGTCCTGCTTTGCTGCGCGCGTGAAATTGCCTATGCACGATCTCATGCCGTCTCAGGCGACCCTGCTCTGTTCGGTCGTCATTCCCGTATACAATGGAGCGACGGTGATTACGCGCTGTCTGGACGCGCTTGCCGACCAGACGTTGACGCCTGACCGCTACGAGCTCCTTGTGGTGGACGACGGCTCAACCGACGCCACGGCAGCGGTCGTTGAAAGATGGCGTCTGGCGCATCCCCGCATTTGTCTGGCGTTGCTCCAGCAGGCCAATGCCGGCCCGGCCGCCGCACGCAATCGTGGCGCCGAACATGCCAACGCGCCGCTGATCTTCTTTACCGACGCCGACTGCGCCCCCACTTTTACCTGGCTGGAAGCAATGGCCGCGCCATTTATGGATCCCGACGTTGCAGGCGCGAAAGGCGCCTATGTGACGGAACAGCGCGCCGCCATTCCACGCTTCGTGCAGGCCGAATATGAGGATCGCTACGACCGGATGCGCGGCCAGCCGCAGATCGATTTCATCGACACCTATTCGGCGGCGTATCGGCGCAGCATCTTTCTCGAAAACAAGGGATTTGATCCGATCTTCACCACGGCGAGCGTCGAGGATCAGGAATTCAGCTTCCGCCTGGCGCAAAAGGGCTATCGCCTCGTGTTTGCGCCAGAGGCTAAAGTGTCTCACCTGCACGACGGCAACCTGGGCGACTATTTCCGCCGCAAGTACTACATCGGCTTCTGGAAAGCGCTGATGATCCGCTGGCACCCTGAGCGGATGGTGCAGGACAGCCATACGCCGCAGGTGCTCAAGGTGCAGATCGTGTTGCTGGCCGCGATCGTTGGGCTGGCCGCGCTGGCGTTGCTGGGCGCGGTATGGGCGCCGCTGACGTGGGCGTGGGCGGGTGTGGCCGCCGCCATCCTGGTGTTTCTAGCCACGGCATTGCCTTTCACGCTCAAGCTGGTGCGGCGTTCGCCGGCGTTGGCGATGGTGGGGCTGGGCATGGTGCTGGTGCGGGCGCTCGCCCTGGGCAGCGGCTATCTGAACGGCGCCATCCATTTTGCGGGGACGCTGCCCGGCGTGCATCAGCCGGTCATCACCGGCTGGCAACGCCTGGTCAAGCGCAGCATGGATATACTGGGCGCGCTGGTTGGGCTGGCAATTTCGATCCCGCTGGTGGCGATTGCCGCGCTTGCCATCAAGCTTGACTCGCCCGGCCCGGTCTTTTTTGGGCAAGTGCGGGTGGGGGAGAATGGACGCGCGTTTCGGATCATCAAATTACGTACGATGAGCGCCGACGCCGAGGAGAAACTGGGCAGTCTGGTGGATGTAACCCATCTGGAGGAGCCGGTTTTCAAGCTCAAGCAGGATCCGCGCGTGACGCGGGTGGGACAGCTCTTGCGCCGGACTTCGCTTGACGAAACGCCACAGTTTTACAATGTGTTGTGCGGCGACATGAGCCTGGTCGGGCCGCGGCCTGAAGAGGAACGCATCGTGCAGCTTTACCAGGACCACCATCGCCGTCGTCTGGCCGTCAAGCCGGGGATGACCGGGCCGATGCAGGTCAGCGGCCGCGGCAACCTGGGCTTTGCCGAACGGTTGCAACTCGAGCTCGACTATATCGAGCATTACAGCCTACGGCGCGACCTGGAGATTTTGTTGCGCACATTTCCGGCGATCTTTCACGGCGACGGCGCACATTGAGAGGCATTCAAACCACAAGGAACGACTCATGAACAATCTGAACCATCGCTTTGCCCACAAACGTTGGCTGCTCAAATCTGCATTGCTCACTTTGCTCGTGAGCGTCGCCACGCTGCTGTGGGTGGGGACGGCGCAGGTGTGGGCAGCCGAACATCCCGCCGATGTGAAGCAAAACTCGACAGTGCCACCGCGGCCGCCGACGGAAACGCCGGCGCCCCCGGCTCCGACAGAGCGCCCACGCGACGACGATAAACGTGATGAACCAGCGCAGCCCACGCCGACGCCCACCGCCGCGGCGAATCAACCGGCCCCTGCACCGGACGCACCAGGGGACGCCCTCACAGGCGTGATCAGTGCGGCGACGCTCAATATGCGACAAGGGCCGGGCGCCACGTTCCCCGTGATCGGCCGGCTGACCAGCGGCGCTCTTGTGACGGTGCTGGCGCGCAATAGCGCCAACACGTGGCTCAACATCTGTTGCCTGCCAAGCTCGCAAACGCAGGGCTGGGTCAGCGCCCAGTTTGTGACGCCCAACTACACAGCCGAGCAATTGGCCGGCTTGCCTGTAGGAGATGGCGCGACGTTGGTGGCAGGGGAGACAGCGCTGCCGCCAGTTACAGCGCCCCCAGTCACAACGCCGGCAGTGACGGCCCCTGTAGCTGACCTCCCGCCCGGCGCGCCGGTGGGCAAGGTTGCGGTCGTGGCGCTCAACGTGCGGGAAGAACCTTCCACCTCCGCCCCGATTCTGGGTAAACTGGGCAGCGGCGCCACGGTGACGCTGTTAGGACGCAACGCCGCCGGCGACTGGTGGCTTGTCTGCTGTGTGCCCGGTGGGATTGGCAACGGATGGGTGTCGGCGCAATTCGTCACGACCGATACAGCAGCGGCGACGCTTGCCGCGCTGCCCGTGACGACCGGCCGCGATGCACCCGTCGTTGCGACCCCGGCGGCGGCAACGCCGACGTCGGCGCCGGAAACAGTGGAAAGCACCTCGCTGTTGCTCTCCAGTGCAATGGAACCCGCCGTCGCCATGCAGGGCGATCAGATCGTGTTGTCGTTTACATTGACCAACACAGGAACGGCGGCAGCCGCCAATCCAGAATTCTCATTTGAGCTGCCGGTGGGGTTGTCGTTTGTCAGCCTGTCCGCGACCGATGGCGGCGAAGCCACCCAAAAAGATGCTGACTCCGGTGCGCTCCTGATTGTCGTGACCTGGCCTGAACTGTCAGCCGGCGTCGCGACGACGGTCAAGCTCACGGCGGCTATTGACGAGGAATTGGCAGCCGGCGCGGTGCTTGACGGTTCGGCCGCGGCGCTGGCCGCTAACGCCGAGCCTGCCTTCACCGCCATCAGCGTGGGGATGCCGCCCGCCGAGCCGCCCGACTTCCAGTAATGGTGCGTCGGGCGGCAGGGTTCGCTGCGGGATCGTTTGCGTTTGCCTTCTATGTTCTGTCGCTTGCGCCCGGGTTGACCTGGGCGCACCAGGGCGCTGACGGCGCGGAGTTGTTGACCGCCGCTATCGTCAACGGCGTGCCCCATCCGCCCGGATACCCGCTGTACACCCTTCTCCTACAAGGCTGGCTGGCGTTGCTCGGTATGGCAGCGCCAGCCAGCGATCTGGCGTGGCGCGGCAACCTCCTCAGCGCGTTGAGCGGCGCAGCCAGCGTCTTTCTCACGGTGATAGTTGCTCATCACCTGCTGCCGGTCGGCCCTCGGCGCTGGCTGTGGGCGCTGCTGGCAGGGCTGGCGTGGGCAGTTTCCCCGCTGTTGTGGAGCCAATCGATCATCACCGAGGTCTACAGTTTTCATGCGCTGCTGGTGGTGCTTCTGGCATGGGCAGTGTTGGTGCAACCCCAGCGGCTGTGGTATGTTGTCATCCCAGTGGCGCTGGGCGTCGCCCACCATTTGACGCTGATCCTGCTTCTGCCCGCGGCCTTCTATGCGCTGGCTACGGTGCGTACAGGATCGAAGCGCTGGCGCGAGCCGCTGGCTGTGTTGGGCGGTGGCGCTTTGCTGGGACTGCTCTTTTATGGCCGCATTCCGCTGGTGGCGTCGATGGGACCGCCGCCGGTCGATTGGGGATACGCCGACAACTGGGAGGGTTTCCAGTGGCTGGTCAGCGGCGCCGCCTATCGCGGATATCTGCTCAATGGCGCGTCCGGTGCAGTGGTGAGCCGCCTGAGCGCGTGGGCATATACGCTTACCGACCAGTTCACCCCGTTGGGATTGGCGCTTGGGTTTGTCGGCCTGGCTGCATGGGATCGCACAGCCGGACATCTCCGTAACTTCAGCCTGTTGTGGATCACGCCGGTCAGCGTCTATGCGATGCTCTATTACACACGCGATAGCGAGATTTACCTGTTGCCGGTCGTGTGGCTGTTGAGCATCTGGATGGCCGTTGGGCTGGAAATCATTGCCGCATGGCTGGAACGTCGTTTCAAGGGAGCGAGGCCACTCGTAGCAAGCATCACCGCGCTGCTCTTGCTGCTGCTTGTCGTGACGCGTTGGCCGTCACTGGCGCTGTCCAACGACAATGAGGCACGACGCTATCTCGACCAGGCGGCGGAAACGCTGGAACCTGACAGCCTGCTCATTACGTTGGGAGACCGAGAGACTTTTACAGCATGGTACGGGACTTGGGGCGACCGCACAATGGAGATCGCTGCGCCTGGTATCATTCCCGTCAACGAATCGCTCTATCAGTTTGCGTGGTACCAGCGTCTCCAGCACGATCTGTATCCCGACGTGCCGGCAATCGACGCCTCGGCAGAGGAAGTGGTGGCAGCCAATGTGGGGCGAAGGCCGATCTACTTTGCCGAGCAACCCGCCTGGATCGAGGCTGAACGGTTAGAGCCGGCCGGTCCATTGTGGCGTTTGAAGCCATAGACACATCCATTGCAGCAGGCAAAAAAGTCAGTGAAAGTATGATCGAGCAGCAAATTTCCCCTTCGAGAGCACCCGCGCATCCCACTCGCCATCCGTGGCGGATTGGATGCGCTTTCATCGCGTTGGCAGCGCTGTTCCTCATCGCTTACAAAGGCATCACACTTGCCTGGGCTGGTTGGAACACCTATCAGTCGGCGATGCAATTGCGTGCACTGGCTGCGACTGCACCCCTCGACAATCCAGTTGCACTGCAAAACACCCTGGAACGCCTGACAGAAAACTATGACGAGTTCGCGCAGGAGGTGGATCCACTCCTGCCGGTCGCCGAGTGGTTTGGATTTGTGCCCATTTATGGCGCGCTTGCTGCATCCGCACCGGAGCTAGTCGAAGCTGGCCGTCAGGCGCTCGATCTGACGCAGGCAGGCAGCGACCTGTTGGCGCCGACGCTGGCGGAGTTGCACGCGGCACAACCGGATGCATCAACACCTGAGCTGCTTTTGCAGGCAATCGTCCAGCAGTCGGCGGCGCTACCCGAGTTTGCCCTGCGGCTGGAGGCGCTGCGTGCGACGCTGTCAACCGTCGACGGCGCGGCGTTGCCAGGTCGTCTTGCCGCGCCGCTGCAAGCTGCGCCCGATTTGCTGGCGTTGGCCGATGTGGCGACGCAACTTGGCCCGCAATTGCCGGCCTTGCTGGGGATGGATCGCCCCAAGACCTATCTGCTCTTGGTGCAAAACAATCATGAGCTGCGTGCAACCGGCGGCTTCATCGCTGCGATTGGCCGGCTTACGCTGGATCAAGGCAAGCTGACCGAACTGGACTTTGCAGACAGTTACGAAGTCTATCGCGCCGATGGCATGTATCCACCGGCGCCGGCTGCGATGCAGCACTACATGAACATTCCGGTGCTTGTCATGCGCGACGCCAACTGGTCGCCGGATCTGCCCACCACAGCACAAGTGGCGGCGGCGCTGTATAAAAGCGACATGGGCGTCGAGGTGGACGGCATCGCCACGGTTGACCTGCACGCAGTCCGGCGCATCTTTTCCGCGCTGGGAGAGCTTCAGGTCGCCGGGTTTGACGATCCGATCGGTGGCGAGAACATCGAGGATCAAATCGTAAAGCTTTGGGAGCGACCCGCCGAAAGCGATACGGCGGTGGGCGGTGACACGCCAGAGACGCTGGGCGCGTGGTGGTCGCAACGCAAAGAGTTTATCCCGCGGTTGGCGGACGCTGCGCTCACAAAGGTGCAAAACGGAGATGCGGATCTGCTGGCCCTGACTTCAGCGCTTGTCGGCGCATTGCGTGAGCGCTCCATCCAGGTGTGGCTGGACAACGAAGAAGCTGACGCGGTCCTGCACGCACAAGGCTGGGATGGCGCGCTGCGTCCCGCCACGGGAAGCGATTTTCTGGCCGTCGTCGATACCAACATGGGCTACAACAAGGCTGACGCCGCGATTGAGCGGGCGCTCGATTATCGCGTAGACTGGCCCCAGGGAGCGGATCAGCCGGCGCAGGCTACGCTCACCTTGACCTACACGCATCCCATCGAGGCTGATGATCCTGGCTGCGATCTGACGCCCCGCTATGGAGACAGCTATGCCGCGCTGGTGGCGCGCTGCTACTTTGACTACGTGCGCGTCTATGCGCCGGCGGGCAGCAAGCTGCTCGAGGTGACCGGCGTCGAACCCGCAAGCGTCACCACGCAGCGCGGCGAGCAACGCACGCAAGTGTTTACGGGGTATTTCATTTTGCCGCCGCACCATACCAACACCGTGACTTTCACCTACACCTTGCCGCCTGACTTCACGCCCGACCAGTATCGGCTCGTTTTGCAGCGACAGTCGGGGACGAAAGCATTGCCTGCAACCGTTCACATCCATGGCGTCACGCAATCCACTCTCGTGGACGATGCCGTGTGGGAATGGCCCACGTCGCCTTAATATTGGAACGCCGCTCTCAAGCTGTGCGATCTTTACGCAATTGACTCCCTACTTCAGCAACCAACCGCGGCAACGCCTCGCCGCCCGGGGCGCGCAAGGTGACGTCCGCCACGTCCGACAGCGCCGATATCTCTGGGTTGATCTCGATGACGTGCGCGCCGTGACGCTTGGCGATTAGCGGCAATTGCGCCGCGGGATAGACAACGCCGCTCGTGCCGATCACCAAGAAAACCTCACACTGTTCGGCAGCGCGCCACGCCTGATTTAACGCCTGCTCTGGCAAGATCTCTCCAAACCACACGACGCTGGGGCGCACGTAGTCCAGACACAACATACATTGCGGCGGGGTAGGCGAGGCGTAATCGTCAGGTTGGAGCGCGTATGGCGTCTGGCAGCCATTGCAATGGAAACGCCCAATATGGCCGTGCAGATGCAACACACGCTGGTTGCCCGCGCGCTCATGCAGATCGTCCACGTTCTGGGTAATCAAGGTAAGGGATGGCGTCAGCCGTTCCAGGTCGGCGAGCGCTTGATGGCCCGGATTGGGCGTCGCCTGTTCGACCCTAGCGAGCCGATGCATGTACCAACGCCAGACCAGTCCAGGATCAGCGGCGAACCCGGCTTGGCTCGCCAGTTGTTGAGGGTCAAAATGCGACCACAGCCCTGTCTGTGCATCGCGGAAGGTGTCAATACCCGACTCGGCGCTGACGCCGGCGCCGGTGAACACGACAAGGGAACACGCGCTTGCCACCACCTCGGCCGCCAACGCAATGGACTTTCCCAATTCACCGTTCATGAGTTCCATGCCTCCTGGATTCATATGGGGGTGGAGCAGGGGAAGAACAGAGTTTTCCCATCAAGGCGGACGGGGAAACAAAAAGGCCAAGGATCTTTGCGATCCCCGGCCTCATTTACCATAAGTAATGCAATTAACCAGCCAGCGAAATCAACCAGCCAGCGAAATCTCGGTCTTCGGGTCGAAGATGTGAGCGTTCGCCATGTTCACGGCAAGCTGAATCTCGTCGCCGACCTGGGCGCGTACGCGCGGGTCGACGCGGCCGATGAACTGCTTGTTGTCACGGCTCATGAGATAGAGGAAGATCTCGTTGCCCATCATTTCCACGACATCGACCGTGGCGGCCAATTCAGCTTCAAGAATGCTGGGCGGTACGAACGGCTTGGCATGAATATCTTCAGGGCGAATGCCGAAAATCACCTGCTTGCCCTTATGCACGCGCCATTCATCGGCCTTTGGGTGTGGCACAGGCAGGCGGAAGCCGCCGCTGTTGATTTCGAGTTTGCCGTCGCTTTCAACCAAGGTGGCGTCGAAGAAGTTCATGCTGGGGCTGCCGATAAAGCCGGCAACAAATACATTGTTCGGATGATCGTACAGCGCCTGCGGCGTGTCGATCTGCTGCAACAGGCCATCCTTCATCACGGCGATGCGGCTTGCCATCGTCATCGCTTCCACCTGGTCATGCGTGACGTAGATGAACGTAGTGGCCAAACGCTGGTGCAATTTGGTCAATTGGGCGCGCGTCTGAACGCGCAGCTTGGCATCAAGATTGGAGAGTGGCTCATCAAAAAGGAAAACAGACGGTTCACGTACAATGGCGCGACCAACGGCCACACGCTGGCGCTGACCACCGGAGAGTTGCTTGGGTTTGCGGTCAAGCAGGTGGCCGATATCCAGAATGTCAGCCGCTTCTTTGACGCGGCGGTCGATTTCCGACTTGGGCGTCTTGCGCAACTTCAGGCCAAAGGCCATGTTGTCGTACACGCTCATGTGTGGATAGAGGGCATAGCTTTGGAAGACCATCGCGATATCGCGATCTTTCGGCGGCACATCGTTGACAATGCGATCGCCGATCAGGATGTTGCCTTCGCTGATCTCTTCGAGACCTGCCAGACAGCGTAGGCTTGTGGTCTTTCCACAACCTGAAGGCCCGACGAAGACGAGAAATTCCTTGTCCTCGACATGAATGTTCAAGTCGTTGACAGCCGTTACCTCGCCATACCGCTTGTAGACGTGGTCAAACGTTACACTTGCCATTATGATTTTTTCTCCTTGGCGTCAAACACAATTGTTTGAAACAAAAAAATGGAGGTAAGCAGGGAGCATCCTGTTGGCAAGAGTATATCACAATCACAATTTATGGTGCAAGTGCGATTTTCATGCTTACTTATCAAACCCAAAGCAGCAATTCTTCCGTTTGATATTGGACAATAAATATGCTACGCTTTCCTTACATGAACGGTAAGCCACTTTCCGGCTACAGTCCGAGATGCAGTCGTAAATTCCGCCAAAATCAGTGGATCACCCATGTGGAAAGTTTGCATGCCAACCCAGAATGACTCTGCCGTCACATCTTCAAGAGATAGCACGCTTGGCAGTAAAGGATTGCTTGCATCCGAACTCAATGTCTTGATTGCTGAAGACGAACTGGTCATGCGCCGGTTACTCAAGCAATCCATGGAGCGTCTGGGGTTTATCGTCACTGAGGCGGTGGACGGCGATGATGCACTGCTGAAGTTTGGCGCGCAACGCTTTCATCTGGTAATGCTGGATGTGCTCATGCCGAAGCGCACTGGGTTTGAGGTCTGCCAGGAAATCCGACGCCAATCCAACGTCCCGATCGTGATGATCACTGCGCTGAACCGCCCAGAAGATATTATTCAGGGGCTGAAATTTGGCGCCGACAACTACATTACCAAGCCCTTCAATTTCAAAGAATTGGAGGCTCGCATTCATGCTGTCATCCGCCGATCGATGCATCTCAACCATCACCATTCCTTTGAGGTGGCCGAGATCGGCGATCTCAAACTTTTCAACGCGACCCAGGAAATCGAGATAAAGCGGCAGCGCGTCACGCTTACACCAATTGAGTTTGCCCTGTTACGCCATCTTGTCAGTCAGATCGATCGTCCTGTTTCTAAGGAGGAACTGCTTCAAGAGGTGTGGGGCTACCTGGATACGGACAACCTCAATCTGGTTGAACTTGCCATACGCCGGCTGCGTACGAAGATCGAGTCCGACGCCTCCAATCCAACACGCGTCGTTACAATGCGCGGCGTTGGGTATAAATACTGTGTGGCGTCGCCTGATTAGGTTGACCAAACCTGTTTTATCCAGCGCGCACGCGCACAACAATCTCCGGCAGCTTGTGGATCACAAAGTCAATATCTTCGACTGTAGTGTCTCGCCCTAGACTGAAGCGAATCGCACCCGCGGCCTGCTCAGGCGACGCGCCAATTGCCTCCAATACATGGCTGGGACGGTTGCCGCCCGATGCACAGGCGCTGCCGCTGCTCGCCGCGATGCCGGCTAAGTCGAGCGCGATCAGCATCCCTTCAGCGTCGGCGTCCTCGACGATAAAGCTGGCGTGATTGTCCAGTCGCCGCACCTGAGGGCCTGTCAAATGGACGTTGTCGACTGCTTCCAGCAGGCCACCGATCAGCCGGTCGCGTAGGGCGCGCAGACGAGCGCCTTCGCTTGCTCGCTCCGTCTCTGCCAGTTCCAGCGCCTTGACCATGCCGGCGATCAGCGGCGTGTTTTCCGTGCCAGCGCGGCGACCGCCTTCCTGACTGCCGCCAGTCACCACAGGCCAGAAGGGCGCGCCGCTGCGTAAATAAAGCAGGCCGACGCCTTTTGGCCCATAAAATTTGTGGGCGCCCAGGCTCATCGCATCGACCTGCAGGGTGTTCACGTCGAGCGGGAGTTTTCCGCCCGCCTGGACCGCATCAGTGTGAAAAGGAATGCGCTGTTCCCGGCAATAAGCCCCGATCTCCGCCACCGGCTCGACCGCGCCGATTTCATTGTTGGCGTACATCACACTGACGAGCGCCACGTCGCCAGCATCGCCAAGCGCCGCGGCTACAGATGCCAGGCTCACCACTCCATCGCGATCCACCGGCAGCACAGTGAGCGAAAATCCAAAATGATCGCGCAGATCCTCAGCAGTTTGCAACACCGCCTTGTGCTCGACGGCGGTCGTAATCAGCCGATTGGCGCCGGTGGCCGCGCGGCGCGCCAAAGCGATGCCGCGCACCGCGGCGTTGTCGCTTTCCGTGCCGCCGCTCGTGAAGATGATCTCACTTGGCCGTGCGTTGAGCAGAGCGGCCAGCGTCTGACGCGCACTTTGCAGAACTACGCTTGCCCGACGCCCGGCGCGATGAAGGCTGGAGGGGTTGCCATAGCTTTCGCTAAGGTGTGTTTGCATCACCTCCAGCACTTCGGTGCGCACCGGTGTGGTGGCGGCGTGGTCAAGATAGATAAAGCGTGACGACATGGGTCTCCTCCCCGCTTGCTTCACTCTCTTCGTCTCCGCTCACTATTGTAACATGACAGATGCAGGATATAGTTGAACACCTGACCATTTGGCGAAACACTACCCACAAATTACAATACACAGACTCTCAATTTGTCCTTTGCAACCAAGAATTCAGACAATTCATTGGTTGCCGGAACCTAGGACTACAGCGACTTGTCGACAGCATAATCGAGATAGACGAACCCGACCGGGTCACGGCTGGGCGGGTTCGCCGAAGTTACGGATGTATTCATTCATCAATGGGGATGAAAATTAATATCTTACAGCCCAAATTATTTCAATTTGAAGGAGGATTGCCTTGTTATCAGCAAATGTTTCTGTTGTCATTGCTTTGGTGCTTAGTTTGGTTGGCATCGGGTTTGTCATCTATCAGATGCGCCGGGTGCTTGCCGAAGACCAGGGCAACCAGACGATGCGGGAGATTTCGTACGCCATTCAGGTAGGGGCGGCGGCGTTTTTGCGCCGCGAATATACTTATATCGCCGTCTTTGTGGTGGTGGTGGCGCTGATTGTAGGCGCCTTCATCAACTGGCAGACCGCGCTCAACTTCGTTGTCGGCGCGCTCATCTCGGCGTCGGCGGGCTACCTGGGCATGTATGTGGCGGTGCGCGCCAACGTGCGCACCGCGGCGGCGGCCGCGCGCAGCCTGAATGATGGTTTGCGCGTCGCCTTTGGCAGCGGCTCGGTGATGGGCATGGCGGTCGTGAGCTTTGGCCTGTTGGGGCTAAGCACCATGTTCCTCATCTTCACCGGCTCCGACCTTGTCTCCGAGATCAGCTTCCTGGCCGGCTTTGGCTTTGGCGCCAGCAGCATTGCGCTCTTTGCGCGTGTAGGCGGCGGCATTTACACCAAAGCGGCGGATGTCGGCGCCGACCTGGTGGGCAAAGTTGAGGCAGGCATCCCCGAGGACGACGCGCGCAATCCCGCTGTGATCGCCGATAACGTAGGCGACAATGTCGGCGACGTGGCAGGCATGGGCGCCGACCTCTTCGAGAGCTATGTCGGCTCCATCATCGCAGCGTCCGCCCTCGGCGTCACGATGAAGATCATGGGTGGCAATACGGAAGGCTTTGTCGGTCTGCCCTTCCTGATTGCAGGCGGCGGCATCATCGCTTCGCTGATAGGCACCTTCCTGGTCAAGACCGAAGAAAACGCCACACAGGAGCAACTGCTGGCTACGTTGCGCCGTTCGGTATGGGGCGCTTCGGGCATTGTGCTCGTGATTTCGGCGCTGGCCGTCCTGCTGTCAGGCGTAAACTTCAACTTCTTCATGGCGATCCTGACCGGTCTGATCGCTGGCAACGCCATTGCCTTCTTCACCGAATACTACACCTCTTACACCAACAAACCGACCCGTTCGATTGCAGAAGCAACGGAAACCGGGCCGGCGACGACGATCATCCAGGGCATTGCGGTCGGTATGAACAGCACCGCGGCGCCCGTGTTGATCATCGCGGTGGCGATGCTGGCAGCGTTGTGGTTCGGCTGGCAGGCGACGCCCGCCGAAGTATTGCTGACCAACCCGAATGCGGCCGTGACCGCAGGTCTGTACGCTGTGGCCCTGGCCGGCGTCGGCATGTTGAGCACGCTGGGCGTGACGCTGGCGACGGACGCTTACGGCCCCGTCGCAGACAACGCAGGCGGCATCGCCGAAATGAGTCACCTGCCGCCGGAAGTGCGCG
>Ga0154020_10006668_pt1 | contig 13532 bp, 11 predicted proteins | sample Klosneuvirus_201_FD_109709 | JGI IMG/M metagenome (GOLD analysis project Ga0154020, IMG submission 109709) | Active sludge microbial communities from wastewater, Klosterneuburg, Austria - Klosneuvirus_20160825_MG | ecosystem: Engineered > WWTP > Aerobic digester > Activated sludge | place... | reverse complement strand
TGGTCCAGTCGATGAAACCCTGCGGCGCCCAGCGCTCGATGGCGCTGTACATCAGGTGGACCACCGCCCCGATCACCAGGCTGACCACCAGGAACGGCGGCACCGTGCGCGTCCAGCTCAGCGTGCCGAAACTGTCGCGGCCCAGCAGCACCGCCAGCACCAGAAAGCCCACGCCCCAACCAAATGAACACAGCAGCGTGGTCAGCCACAGCGCCCACGCGGGCTCCGCCCGGTGCTTCTTCAGCTTGAAGAAGTCGGTGCGGGCCGCCCTCAGGGTTTCAGCAAACGCCATGGCCCGGCAGTCTAGGCCGGGCAGGGCGGCCGCGTGGGCGGCGGGCGATGAATCGACAGGTGGGGGGATGAAACGACGGGGCAGGGGCTACCGCGAATCGTCACGTCGCGTGAGGTGGCCACATGAATGCGGGGGTTGTGGTCCCCGCAGACCGCGAACCTCGCAAGCGCCGCGCGTTCGCTACGCAGGCCCCAAGCCAGCCGACACCGCGCCGCCCTGTGGCCGACGCCACGCAAGCCAAGCCAGGACGGCCAAGCCGGCTGCCATCATCGCCCAGGATGATGGCTCTGGAACTGGCGGCGTGTAGTAGAAGGCGCCACCGACACTGCTCACATGCGAGTACCCCGCGTTTGAAAACGGTAGCGAGTTAAACATCGTCAACGAGGGCTGCCAAGCGTAACCTGCACTCGGGTTCTGCGCAGTAAAGAGCCAGTTCGCCTTGAAGTCGCCTTGCACATCGAGCATGGCGCCGCTGAACCCAAGCCCGGTGCTGGCCGCTGTTACAAGTGCCAGCGGGTTGTTGGATGTGTCGGTTACCGTCAATGTGAACCGGGTGCCGACTGACGGTGTCACGCAGCCCACATTGCAGTTGTACGAAACCGCCGTCGATCCCGACCAGACCGCGATGCCCGCGGTGAGATTACTCAACCCAGTGTCGAACGTGAGTTGATCGGTGCTGCCGTCCATTGTGAGCGTTGGACCTGTCGGGTCAAAGGTGGGCCAAGGCACATAGTTGCCCACTGTTTAATACAACTTGTCGTAGGCCGTGTTGTTGAACCCGCCGAACGTCCAGGTGAGCCCCGTCCCTGTTGCCGGGCCAGTACCGGAACTCGATGCCGTGTTACCACCTGGCGCCGGATACGGTGCCAGCGTGGGCACTGCCGCAACGGCGGTGCCGTGGATCGCGAATGCAAGCGCGGTTGCGCCTGCCAGTTCAAATAGGCTGTTTCGTGCGCTCATGGCTGCCTCCTCCTCCCGGCGCGAAATGCGCCAGATCCCTGGAACACAGAACGCCGACGCCGCACAGTTGAGCCCCGGCTGACATGGACAGCCAGAAGCGCTGCATACATGCAAGCGACGCGCTACGAACTTGCGCAACGCGTGCGGCGGGCGATAGCCCACCGCACCGAACCTTGGCACGATGCTAGGCCGTGGTGTTGGCCGGCGAATCCTCACACTGCGCGATTCAAACGCTTGAATGCGGGGGTTGCACTCAGCCGGAGTCTTGCTACGTGACACCGCGCAGCCATCCCGTGCGAGCACGGTATCGCGCAGATCTCATCGCGGCGGTCAGTCGATCGCATGTTCCATCATCCAATGCCCCGGCTAAACTGCCGCCCAAACGCCCCGGGGCGGCACCCCCCCCCGCCCCCCGCCATGCCCCCCAACCGCCGCGCCTTCCTCCACCACCTGCAAGCCCTGGGCAGCATGCTGCTGCCGGTCATGGGCCCGCATTCTGCACCTGCGGCCATGCCGCTGGCCGGGCAGTTGGCGCGGCTGGGGGCGTTGGCGGCGCTGGGCACGGCGGCGCGGGGTGTGGGCGCGCAAGGGCAGGGGGGTGATGGTGAAGGCTACCGGGCCATCGTGTGCCTGTTCCTGGGCGGCGGCAACGACGCGCACAACACCCTGGTGCCCACCGACGCGGCCAGCCACGCCAGCTACAGCGCCCCGCGCCGCACCCTGGCATTGCCGTTGATGAAACTGCTGCCGCTGGCCACCACCGGGCAAGACAGCGGCCGCACCTTCGGCGTGCCCAAGGAACTGGCGCCGCTGCTGCGTTGGTACAACGCCGGGCAGTGTGCGTTCGTGGCCAATATCGGCACCCTGGAGCGGCCCATCACCCAGGCCGACGTGCGCGCCGGCCGCTACCTGCCGCGCAAGCTGTATTCGCACAACGACCAGGCCTCGGTGTGGCAAAGCGGCCAGCCCGAAGGCGCGCCCAGCGGCTGGGGCGGGCGCATGGGCGATCTGCTCATGGCCCAGAACGCCTGGCCCGCGCTCACCGCCGTATCAGTGGGCGGCAACGTGGCGTTTCTCAACGGGCGCACGCTCAACCAATACCGCATCAGCCCCAGCGGGCCGGTGCAGGTGAACGCCGCACAAAGCGGATGGCACGCCGGCAGCACCGCCACCCCCACCGCGCTGCGCAGCCTGCTGGCCAGCGGCGGCGCCAACGCCTTCGAGCGCGAATACCTGGACACCGTTCGCCGCTCGATGGATACCACCGCCACGCTGCAGGCCGTGCTGCCCGGCGCCGGCGTGCCTGCGCTGCCCACCACGCCCACCAGCCTGCCCAGCGGCGGCACCCTGGTGCTGGCCAACGACAGCCTGGCGCAGCAACTGCGCATGGTGGCCCAACTGGTGGCCTGCGCACCCGCGCTGGGCATGCGCCGGCAGGTGTTCATGGTCAGCCTGAACGGCTTTGACAACCATGCCAACCACACCAAAGACCACCCCCTGCTGCTGGCCCGCCTGGCCCTGGGGGTGGACTGGTTCTTGAACACGCTGCAAGCCCGAGGCCAGCTCGAGCAGGTGGTGCTGTTCACCGCCAGCGAGTTTGGCCGCGCCCTCAGGGCCAACGGCGACGGCTGCGACCACGGCTGGGGCGGCCATCACATCGTGGCCGGCGGCAGCGTGAAGGGCGGGCGCATCCACGGGCGCTTTCCCACGGTGGCGGTGGGTGGGCCGGACGATGCGGGGTCGGGGCGGTTGATCCCGACGACGGCGGTGGAGCAGTTGGCGGGGGATTTGGGGGGGTGGTTGGGGGTGGGCGCCACCGAACTTTCGACTATATTACCTACGCTCAGTTTGTTTGATAGAGCGCTCGCGTCGCTCTGACATCCTTGTTGCTCGTCCAACCGGTTTGCTGCAAGCGGCATCACAAGTTGGTGTCGCTCACCAGCGCCGCCGTTGGTAGGTCTCAACCGTCGGGTCGCTTGCTCGATCAACTAGGCCAGTAGCGGTCGACGATTTCCTTCGTGTTTCGTATATTGCCACGGCTAGATGCGCCGAAAACAATTGATGCAATGTTCGGCTGCTTGCAGATCCAATCGATTGCTTCCTCTGGGGGGATGGCGCCGGACGCGAAAATTGACATGGCGATGGCGCGGAACTTCTTCGTTCTTAGTGCCTGCTCGTAAGCCTCGAAGCCGCCGCACATGCGAAAGCCGATCTTGTTGATGTTCGAACACACAATCGGGTTTTCGATGCCCTGCTCATCCAGTGCATCGAGCAGCATCGGCATGTTCATCGTAATGAAGCCGGGCTCGGCGTTGTAACGCCTCTTCACGTGGTCGGCGAAGATGCGGAAGGCCTGCTTGAAGCCAAGACCTAGCAGCAGGTCCACCACCACGTTCTGCAGGAAAATGACTGGCGTACTGAGGCCAGCGAACATCTTCATCTCCGCATCGACCAGCAATGTGGTGATGCCCTCGATATCCTTCTTCGCCAGCGACATGCCGCCACGCAGCGCGGCGTTAAGGAAACCCTCATCCGGCATGAAGCGCTTGAGCGCGCCGATCAGCCCATCTTCGGTCATTGCATTTGCGTACTTATGCGCGTAGGGCATGCATGGGTAATAGTGGAAGTCCTCGTAGCGCCGGGGATTTGCGCGCATGTGATTGCACACGAGCTCAATCCGGTCGTGCGTTGTACACATGAAGGTCTTCACACCAGCATCGTAGGCACTGTCGAGAACGTCGATAACGGCCCGGATGTCCTGAAAGCGCATTGCCTGCGCGCGCGCCTTCTCTTCCGACATGTGATTTACGCCGAAAAACTGGTTGTCACCAAATAGCAAGCGATCCACTTGTAGATTTCTCCGATTCAAACGCGATGGCGTGCCAGTGGGCCGATCAGCGCCCGAAGAGTGAAGTCATCAGTCCTGACTTCCGTTTAGAGATCATCGGCGGCGCGAGGCCACGCCCGTGCGACGCGCCCCGCTCGGCATCAGCGATCATCATGCTGAGCACCTTGTCGGTTTCGGATGCACTGGCAAAAGAATTCACGTTGTCGCTGCCCTTGCCGGCTTCAATGCGACGCACGAAATAATCGAGCTGCGCCGAGTACTCCTCGCCACGAAGGTAGAACCACACGGGTTCAGTCAGATCAGTGGTGTAACGCACGTTCCAGCCCTTCTGGAAATCCGGGAGCGATTCCGGCACTTCACGCAGAAATACCTGGCACTCCTGGCGGTCGGCGTAGATGCGGCCGTTGGTGCCCCAGATGGTGATCTTAGTGCTCATCTTGCGGTACGACTCGTCGCTCCAATTCACCGAGATCTGCGCGCTCTGGCCGCCCTCGTAATACAGCGTGCCGAAAACCTCGTCGTCGGTTTCCTGCGAAAAGATGCTGTTCAGCACCGAACCGCCAACGCCGCTGGGCATGCCGAGATACCAGTTCACCAGATTGAGCGGGTGCGCCGCATAGTCATAGAGGCAGCCACCGCCATGCGCGCGTTGCGTGCGCCACGTGCCGCCCTTCGGCTTCAGCACCACCGGGCCATAGGCCTCGGCAAGCACATGCGTGATAGTGCCGATGGCGCGGGCATCAAGCAGGCGCTTCACTTCCTGGAAGGCACCGACAAAGCGGTAGTGATAGCCCACCTGGCTGACCAGCCCCTTCTCGTTGGCGATGCGCGTGACTTCCTCGCCTTCCGCCGTGTCGAGGCAGAAGGGCTTCTCACAGAAGACATGCAGCCCCTTTTCGAGCGCTGCCTTCACCATCTGGGCGTGCATGCTGGAAGGCGTTGCGATGATGATCGCGTCCAGCGCCACATCGCGCAGCATGGCGTCGAAATCGGTGAATGTCTGAACACCGGTGTACTTGTTGAGCACGTCGAGCACGTAGCCCGTCGTGTCACATACAGCGGCAACCTTTACGCCCGGATGGGCATTGATCATGGCGTGGTGGGACAAGCCCATCTTGCCGAGGCCAACAACGGCTAAGCGAATCATTGATAACTCCTGGAAAAGAAAACTAGCGATTCAGAATGGTGTTTTTGACGAGCTCGTAGGCGGCCTTCCCTTTTTCGAGAAGCTCGCGATAAGGCGGGCGATGTGACGCAGAATTCAGGAACGCCAGTGCCTGCGGTGCAGTTAGCTCTGGCATGTGCGCAAAGGCACCCACCTCAAGCAGATAGCGATCGACATCGAGCAGTTCGTCCTGATAGACCGAGATCGTCGGGATGCCGAGCACTGCCATTTCCCGGGTCATGGTGCCGCCGGCGCCGATGAACAGGTCGCAATCCGGTGCGATATCGGCGATGTCCAGCGCCGTGGTGACGACGCGAATGCCCGCAAATTTTTCCGACTGATAGTGCTTGCCCTGCTCCTTGCCGCGAGGCAACAGCACGATATCCACATGATCCTTCATGCCGAGCAGCAGATCGTCGAGGAAGTTGCGGCTGCCCTTGTAGTACTGCGCCGTCCACGGCTCAGGGCGGATGTAGACGGTAGCCCGCTGCTTGCCGGCAGGTTTCTCAACGGTCTTTGCCTGCAAGCGCTCATCCAGTTCCCAGAGATACAGCCCTTCCTTGACGCCCGGATACTGGATCACCTTGCGCGGATTCGCATGCTGCTTCTTGAGCTTCTCGATGCTCAGGAACTCCGGAACCATGATGGTGTTGGCGCAGATGAAGGCCGGGATGTTGCCCATCGCGTGCTCGTTGTCGTTCATGTAGATACAGCGCACACCGAGCAACTGCGAAACGACGGGCGAATGGAACGAGCTCTGCGAGATCGCGACATCGATCTTCTTGTCGGCCAGATAGTTGCGGAGCTGCATCACGCGGACGGGGAAGCCCAGCACCTTGGCCGAGAACTTGCCGCCGTAATGCACGCCGACAACCTCGTACTTGAAGCCGTGAAGATCGAGCAGATCGATCGTGTTCGCCAGGGGGCGGCACGTAATCAGTACTTCATGCTCGCGCTCCAGATCGCGGATCATCGCCGCGAACATATTGATGTGCGGGGAGTTGGAGAGTTCCAACCAGATTTTCACTGGAGGGTTCCTTGTTAATCACTTAGATGACGTTAGTCTATTGGAGCAACATGACGGGCTCTGGACCAATCACAAACTGCGTCGCATCAGGGATCGTGAGAATCTGGTCCCCAAGAAGAGGGTCGGCGCGGCTGGTCATCAGCGCTCGGGGCAAATCAGTGGCGACAGATGCATGCTCAGACCATACGATCCAGGCGGCTTCGTCGTTTGCTGTTCTGATCTTGCAGCGCCATATTTTCTGCCGCCCGGTGTCGCAACTTTCAACGACTGATCCCAGTAGCCATTGGCGAACCTTTCTGTACGCCAAAGTCATCGGCGTCGCATACCGACCTCGCCCACTAGCAATCCCCATTGTTGGGTGAGGAGGCTCTCCGTCCCAATTAAACCAATAGAATCTTTCGACACTGTTGCTGCCTCCAAGAATCATTGATCTCGCGAGATACGCGGCACCTAAGCGAATCGGGAGTACGTCCAGGTAAGAACCGGTACGGGTATTGGCTGCGATTGACAGGTCTTGTCGCTCGTACGTGAATCCAGATTCCGTGTTCCAAATCGGTACCGCGGATAGACCATATTTGTTCTTTACGGCCAGCAACTTTCTTGCCATGTCCGGAATTTTCTCCGGAACATCAGCGTAAAAATGAAACCCCAAAATGTCGAATTTTCCTGCACCGCCCGCGTCCAAATAAAACTCCAAGCGACGAATGCCGAGATTGCCTGATACAAACGACGGCGATACAAGCTTTGCCGCAGGATCCTCCTCCGAGATAACTTGCTTTGCAACTGCGGTAAGCTCCACGAGCTTCTTTGCGGTGCCACTGTAGTAGCCGACCTCACCGTTGGCGCTTTTTCCTTCCAACTCATAGAAGCGTGGTTCATTCCACACCTCATAGCTCTTGATCCGGCCTTTGTAGCGTCGAACAACAGTACGGATGTAGTTTTTCCAATCCTCGATCTCAGCTGGTTCTGCTGCGCAGCCGTCGCATGGCTCGCCGGGTCTGGCGGATGCCCAGGTCGGCGTTTTCCCAAGTGTTAGCAATAGATCGACGTTGTGTTTTGAGGCATCTTCGACGTACTTGTCCAGCCGACGGAAATTCCACTGACCTTTCTGTGGTTCGAGATCCAACCAATTGACATAGGCGCCTTGTAGTCGCCAACTTCCAAACGCCAAAAATGGCCACGACGAATTTCCTTCTTTATATGGCACGTCCAAGTGATGAATATGAAGTCCGAAATATTCACCACTGATGGGACTTGGGCTCCTAGCCTGGGCATTGATGCTTTTGCTCTCCGCAGTGACGGCAAATTGCGTGAGTTCGAAGAAGCCGAGGCAGGTGGCGACGGCGCAGGTTGCAAGAGACCGAGAAAATTCACGAACTCTCACTGTCAGGCCTTTCGATTTCGGGATAGAGATGACAAAAGAGTGTAGAAATATGGCCACATCCAATACAGGAACCAAAAAGTTCCGCAGTGGCGCTTGGTGAAAATTGCCCAAGATTTCCACGGGCGTCCCTTCGGCCCTGTCACTAGCGCCCAGCGTTGGCGAAGTGGCAGTCTCCTGTCTTGAAACGTTCCCACGGAGCCGTTTCTGCTGCAGTGGCCATGCCATCCTTCCGCAGCCACCACGTAAAATCCGGCGGCCCGGGCGCGAAATCCGTAATCAAAATCACCCAAGCCGTGAACAAACGCGGGGTCGAGGTTGCCGATTCGCTGGTAGACCTCGCGCGGTACTAGAACGATATTCCCGTTAAGAGTTTCACAAACAACATCGCCAGTGGTGGTGTCGACTAGCTGCGGAGTGGTGCGTTTCCACCAGATAGGAAATATCACCCCCCCATAAGTTGGGGCAGATGTAACTGAATCTCGTGTTGTTCCGACAACAATTGCATGTCTGCCTGCCGACTCAAGCTGTCGAGCATAGGTATCTAGAAGCGCAAGAATCGCTGTTGGCTCTAACATTGTGTCGTCATTCAACCAAAGGACGAAGTCGACCCCGTCTGTGTAAGCAGCTGCTAAGGACTGCCGCATTCCCGAGTTCCAGTACAGAGAACTGTCCCCCCGGATCACGCGAACATCTTGGAAAGTGGAAGAAACGGCTTCAGCAGTGCCATCTGAACTCGCCGCGTCTGTAAGATAGACACGCAATTTCATGTTTTCAGGTAGCACGCAAGCGTACAACTGCGTCAATGCCCCAATCGTTTTTTGGCGGCGGTTGAAGCAGGTGAGTACGACCCCGATCATCATAGTGAGTTGACCTCACGCACGCTCGTCGCCTCCTTCTGGCGCTGCTGCAAGGCGACATACCCCATCGCCAGTCCGAAAAACAGTCCCTGCTCAAGTCTGGCGCCGTAAGCGAACATGAACACCGCCTGCATTGTTACTGCCAGCAGTAGAAAGAACTTGAACCATGTTGCCGAGGAGTTGTTACTTCGATCACTATTCTTTGCGCTGAGAAAGAGTCGGGCGCCGGTTGCGGCGACTAGAGAACAGAACAATGCGACACCGACTATCCCTGTCCGAAGCAGTGTTTGAATATAGAAGTTGTGCGGCGTGTACTCAGCGTAGTACGACGACCCGAATTCAGCGATTCGGCGATAGTAACCGCTGCCGAATGGCAGTCCGGTCGCATAGTTAAGGATGTTCCCTCGGACCCACCACTCCTGCAGCAATGCTTGCCAGCCGAGGTATCTATCAGCGAATGAGCTGTGATGTTCTCCGACCTCGGATACGGACTTCGCGAGGGAGTCGAAGAACGTATCTAGATAACCGAATGCGCCTAACGGAACAAGTGCGACGATCATTAGCAGTGACGAGACCCAACTCATTCGAATTACTTGTTTTCGGAACTCGGGCGCAACAACAGACAGTGTGACGATACCGGCGATGCAACAGGCCCATACGGAACGATGCATTAGCGCAAAAGCCGTGATTAGTCCGAGGCCGGCGATCGCGATTGCCGATCTACTTAGAAAGCCGGAAATGCCCGTGCTTGAATTCTTGCTTGGGCAATCTGTTGTTACGGTTTTCATCACAAGCAGAAGCAGTGCAGCTTGTGCGAGAACGTAGGTCTGCGCAGCGTTAATAACGCGGAACCGGCGGCCTGCGCCAACCTGAAACCAGGTGTTTGCGATCGACAACCCTGCCGCTTCGGCCACCCATCGAAAATAAACCAGCAGCGCAATTGATGCGCCGGCGATCAACATGTACTTGGCGAGACGATCAAAATCAATACGATTGAAATCGAACGATGATGCATAAAGCGAGAAAGCAAGAAAATGAAAAAACCACCGAAAATCTGGTGCTGCCGCCATCCCGTTGGCCTTGAAGCCGGTAGCCAGAGGAATGACCATCAATGCGAGTAGGGAAATCTGTAGCCAATGAGGTGTGCCGACATTTTTGGTGAAGCCAAAAGCGATTCGAGAAAGGCCAGCTAGAAAAACTACAATCGCCAAAGGGTCAAATATCTGGATGTTCTTTCCGATTGAAAAAATTGGCAGGCCGACTGCGATCGCATCAAGACAGAACAATGCGAGCGTAACGCCAAACACAAATTCAAATGATCTACATGCGACAAAAAATGTTGCGATTGAACCGATGGCGAGAACGATTGCGAACACTCCCCCAATAGCAGAAAAGAGTACTAACATGATCAGCAAAAAATACTGCGTCGTGGCGTGCGCTGCGATGGCGTGTTAGCCGCAATGCTCTTAAAACTCTTGGGATATTTCATTGAGAAACCCTCTGGTATTCACTCAGATATCGCGAGGCTACGTCTAGTGGATTGGAGTAATCCCAAACAGTACTCTGCGCGCATGCAGCAAGTTTTTTCGATTCGTTAACGGCGCCCACAGCACATTTAAGGGCTTCACAGATAGCGGCGGAGTCTCTAACGTCCACCAAACGACCAGCGGCACCGTCCCTAAGTAACCATGGCATTGCGCCAGAATGACGGCCAGCGATCACAGGTACACCGAGTGCCATCGCTTCAGCTACAGCCATGCCGAATGATTCGGTGAGCGATGTATGCAGCAGCACGTTGGCTTGGCTAATCTCTTGAAGAAGCTCTTTGTGTGGCATGCGACCACAAAGATGGATGCCATCCATTGGCACTCCGGCTTTCTGGATTTCCTTCTCGGCTTTTCCCCCTGGGCCAAAATCAGCACCATACATTCGAAGTTCGACTGTTTTTCCGTACTCTTTAAATAGCGTTGCGAAAGCTCTAACTGCAGGCTCTGGATTCTTAAACTTGGTCCAATATCCGAGAACGGTCGCGATAGAGAAAACGGAGCCACAAGATCTTGGCGAAGTCGTGAAATCTGTCCTCATAAGCCACTGGGGCAATGGATTGCCAATTACTGAAACATCTTCTCGTGGCACTGCCATGGCAACATAGGGCGAGACCGCCGTCAGCGGAATGTTCGAACGCAATATGCGATCGGCCATCAAGTAACGCCCAACGGTATACGGCGTAGGTGCCATGCGCACCACATCCTTCGGTGCGTCATGAATGGTGGCAATGCAGGGGCGACCTGATGCTTGCGCAACCATTGCAAATTCGTATGTCCAGTGAGCGTGGAGAATGTCGACTGTCTCTTGATTGACAGCCGCGAGGAGTTGTTCTCTTTCGAACTTGAAAAAATCCCAGATTCGCCCTATCGGCGAGCCTCGCCGCGGCAGCGTGCCGTTCGGTCTGGAAGGGCAGATCCACAGGCGAAATCCCGGGCCATCAAGGCGCTGTGCTGTGCCGTTTCTGCCGAGCGTCTTGTCCGATGTGAATGCAACGACCTCATGACCCATCTGCAGATAGGTCTCGATCAAAGTTGCGATGAATGGTGCTCCGGGATAGCCCGGCGGCAACTTTCCGCCGGTGTCTGCAAGCAGATGCGCCACATCTTCGGTCGCCACTGGCGCGAGTATTCCGATTCGCATTTGTGACTAGTCCCTGGAGGCTGCGCCGATGACGCGCGAGGACAGTCGCGCGGTCAGTGCGGTGGGCAGTTTCTTGCCGGCAATTGTGATGGCCTGCGCCAAGGGGACCGAGACAATGGCCCTGGGGAAATACCATAGCAATAGCGATGACAATGCGACGACAATCACCACGCTCACGAGAATTGCAGTCAATGGAAAAGCTTCCCCGAGCACTGTGCGCGTGGCCAGTGAAATTCCGGCGGCAATTAACCCAAGCAGGAGTCCGCCGCTAAGTGAGGCTGCCAGTTGCCTGAGTGGAACCCTCAGGGTGGCGGCCACTGCTACCGAAATCGACAGCGCGCGAAATAGGAATATTGCAAATACGATCCAGGCCAGTGCTGATACCGAAATCGGCATGACGGCCCACAGCGTGATGGCGAATACGCCGAGCGTTAGCCACTGAAGCCCCGACTCCCGACTAACGCGCCCCATGCCCCAAAGAATGGGGCCAGAGACAGCTGTTATGGAGTGGAGTGGCATGGCAAGCGCGAGTGGAAGCAATATGAGTGCGGCCTCAACCCAGGAGGGGCCGTAGAGCAGAACGATCAGTTCTTTTGCGAGCAGGCCGCACGCCACGAACGTGGGCACGGTGATCAGCCCAACTAACCCCAGCACGGCCAGATAAGCTTTGGCGATGCCTTTCGGGTCGTCCTGCGCCGCGGCGCTGGCCGGAAACATGACAGACTGCAGGGTGGTGACGAGATGGTTGGTCGGATAGCGGACGAGATTTGAGCTAACCGAGTAGTAACCAAGAGTTGCCGCGCCAAAAAGTCGCCCGGCGACAAGCATGTGGATGTTTTCGATACCCCAATTTGCAAGGTTTGCTGTCCAAGCGCCGACCCCATATTTTGTGAGACCAGCGGAAGGTGCTGATAGCGATGGGCGCAGCGTATGGCGTGTCTTGGCGTACATGATTCCCCACGCAATCGCTAGTTGAACGGTCCAGCCAATAACGATCGCAAGGGCAGAGTGGAGGATCCATGCGAGGACAAAGCCTACGGCGACCTGCCCGATCAGCATGCCGCTCACTTGGGCAAACTGTATTGACTTGAAATCCAGGTTCTTGCGCAACAGTGCAAGTGGAACGGCGCTCAGTAACTGAATTACTAAAGGAATACCTGCGAGCTGGATATAGAAAACAGCCTCAGGCATTTGCAATAGTGCTGCCAGAAAGTCGGCCGCAAGATACAGAGCGATAGCGCCGCCGATGCTGCTGATGAGCATACGAGTCCAGACGAAACGCACGTTGGCATCAGTCATTTCTCGCGACTGGATCAACGCAGAGCTCAGTCCAAACTCGGCAGCTATGTAGCCGATGCCAACGATCATGAACACCAGGGAGTAGTAGCCGAATTCGCTGGCACCTACGAGTCGTGCCAGGACGATCTGGGCTACTAGCTGGATTACTATCCGGGCGGCTACGCCGAGGTAGTTCCATTTCGCGGCGTTGATCGCCTTGGACGCCAGATCGCGCCGGGCAGACTGCAGATCAGTCCGGGGCTTGCCGTTATCGCGCGGGTTCATGGTGAGTGTTGATTGAACAGCGGGCACGTTCAGGATGCGCTGCCAAAATCCATGTAGGCGGCCTCAAGCCCTTGACGCATGTCGACCCTTGCACGCCAACCGATATTTGTGAGCTTCCCCACATCCATCAACTTCCTCGGCGTCCCATCCGGCTTCGTCGTATCGAACACGATCCCGCCCTCGTAGCCCACCACCTGCTTCACCGTCTCCGCCAGTTCCCTGATCGTCACATCCTCGCCCACGCCAATGTTCACCAGCGGCGGCTCGAACTTGCCGGTCTTTGATTCATCGCTGCCCAGGAGGCTGTCGTACTTCTCGTCCGGCAGCTTCATCAGGAACACGCAGGCGTCCGCCATGTCTTCGCTGTAAAGAAACTCGCGGCGCGGCGTGCCGGTGCCCCACACGGTTACCGTCGGCGCCTTGGATTCCTTCGCCTCGTGGAACTTGCGGATCAGCGCCGGGATCACATGGCTGTTCTCGGGGTGGTAGTTGTCGCCCGGGCCGTAGAGGTTGGTGGGCATCACCGCGAGGTATCTGGTGCCGTACTGGCGGTTGTAGCTCCAGCACATTTCGATGCCGGCGATCTTGGCCAAGGCGTAGGGCCGGTTGGTCGGCTCCAGCGGGCCGGTGAGCAGGCATTCTTCCTTCATCGGCTGCGGCGCGAGCTTGGGGTAGATGCAGCTGGAGCCGAGGAACATCAGGCGCTTTACGTTGTTGCGGTAAGCAGCGTGGATGATGTTGGTCTGGA
>Ga0154020_10006667_pt1 | contig 13532 bp, 10 predicted proteins | sample Klosneuvirus_201_FD_109709 | JGI IMG/M metagenome (GOLD analysis project Ga0154020, IMG submission 109709) | Active sludge microbial communities from wastewater, Klosterneuburg, Austria - Klosneuvirus_20160825_MG | ecosystem: Engineered > WWTP > Aerobic digester > Activated sludge | place... | reverse complement strand
GTGACCTGGAATCCGCCGGCCAGCAGCGCGGGGGCCGTGAGCATCGCCGCGAGAATGGCGATGGGCAGGAGCCGGAATTGTCCCTTGATGCGTATCACACTGTCCGCCGCGGGGCGTGAGGTTTGAACGCGACAAACCGGGGCATGGTGCTCCCGCGCTTATGTCTTTCCGGATCAAACTCTCCCGATTAACGCGACCGACGGGCTGTCTTTTAGCGGAACGCGTGCCAAAGACAAGCGGGTGATTTTGGCGACGGCAATATTTCCAACAAACTGGCCAAGATTCGTGGAGTGTTCTCTCCGCCGTTGGGGCAGCCTCAAACCCGTTCACGAAGTTGTGATCAAGCTGTATGAAGTCTGACCGATCCCGGACGAAGCACAAACGGGTTGCGCCGCCCAAGGCAAATCAGGACGCATCCCCGGCTGCACCTTACGGCAGCCTGCTGGTGCTGGTGTTTCTTTCCGGCTTCGCGGCGCTCGTTTACGAACTGCTCTGGTTTCGCCAGCTCGGGCTGGTGTTCGGCAACACGGTCCAGGCGGCGGCCACCGTGCTCGCGGCGTTCATGGTGGGGCTGGCGTGGGGCGCGCATCGCGCCAAAACGTGGATCACGCGCGCGACGAGCCCGGTGCGGTTGTTCGGTTTCATCGAGGCGGGCATCGGCCTCTACGCGCTGCTGGTGCCGGTGGCGTTCGCCCTCGCCAACTTCTGCTACCAACGCGCCGCGCAACATCTGCCCGACGCGATCGCGCTGCTCATCGGCTTGCGCTTCCTGCTCGCGTTGCTCGTGCTCTTCGTGCCCACGGTGTTGATGGGTGCGTCGTTGCCGGTGCTGGCCGAGGCGGCGCTCGGTTCGCGCCAGCGCTTCGCCACCAAACTCGGCTTGCTCTACGGCAGCAACACCGCCGGTGCCACCGTCGGCGTGCTGGCCTGCGGTTTCCTGCTCGTGCCGCAGTGGGGCGTGCAAGCGACCAACCTGCTCGCAGCGGGTGTCAATCTTGCCGTGGGCGGCCTCGCGGTCCTGCTGGCGCGACGCGGCGCGCGATCTGAAACCAAATCAACGGCGGCGGAACCGGTGCAACTACGCTCGCGGCGCACGCTCGGACTGCTCGCGGTTGCGGCGCTGTGCGGTGGACTCGCGCTCGCATTTGAAACGGTGTGGTTCCGCGCGCTCGTGCTGGTGCTGGGTTCCACGAGCCACTCGTTTGCGATCATGGTCGCCTGCTTTCTGCTCGGCCTGGCGCTCGGGTCCGCCGTGCTCGGGCGTCTGGCGGACCGGGCCGACCGCGCCGCGTGGGCGCTGGCGGTGTCGCTGGCAGGCATCGGCATCTGGACGTTGATCTCGATGCAGATCTATCACGCCGCGCCCGATTACTTCCTGCGCTTGCTGCTCAAACTCAACTTCACTTGGACCGGCATGCTTTGGACGAAGGCGGCGCTCGGCGCAATTTTCCTCGTGCCGCTCGCCGTGCTCTCCGGCCTCGCGTTCACCGCCGTGGTGCGCTTGATCCGCGACGGCGCGGAGTCCGCGGGCCGCGCGGTAGGAGCGGCGTTCAGCGTCAACGCGCTTGGGTCCGCCACGGGCGCGGCGGTGGCCGGCTTCGTCATGCTGCCCGCGCTCGGATTGGAATGGTCGCTCCTCATTCTCGGCGGCGTCGCGGTGTTGAGCGGGCTCACGATCGCCTGGCTGGCCACGGCCACTTCGACAAAGCGCAAGTTTGCATTCGTGGCCGCCGTGCTGGTGGCCGTTGTCGGCGTGCGCTTGTTCTCCTCGCCGTGGGATCCGTTGCTCTTGTCGTCCGGTCCCTACTTCACGCCGCGCGCAAACATCAGCGGCGGAAAAGTTCACCTGCACGAACGCCTGGGCACCGTCGAACTCGTCCTCTACCGCGAAGGCACCACCGCCACGGTGGACGTCAAGCGCACCTCGGACGGGCGGCTGTATTTCAGCAGCGATGGCAAGGTCGAAGCCGACGCCTCGCCGCAGAGCATGGTGCTCCAGCGCATGATGGGGCATCTGCCGATGCTGGTGCATCCGAACCCGCGCCGCGTCCTGAACATCGGCCTCGGCGCCGGAGTGACGGCGGGCGCGCTGACGTGTTACCCGGAGGTGAAAATCGAAGTGGCCGACATCGAGCCCGCCGTGACGAACATCGCCGCGTTCTGGGCGCCGCGAAATCACGACCTCATCCGGCGCGGAAAATTCCAACTGCGCATCAACGACGGCCGCAATCATCTCCTCGTCACGACGAACCGTTACGACGTCATCACCTCGGACCCGTTCGAACCGGTCGTCGCCGGCGCCGCCAGTCTCTACACCGTCGATCATTTCCAGCTCGCGCGCTCGCGGCTCGCGCCCGGCGGCGTGATGGCGCAGTTCCTGCCGCTCTACGAATTGTCGCGCGAGGATTTGCTGACCATCCTGCGCTCGTTTGCGCGCGTGTTCCCGCGCACCAGCGTGTTCTTCACCGGCACTGACACGATCCTGCTGGGCATGACGGGCGACACCGCGCTGCGCCTCGACGCCGTGGCCGCAAAGATGACCAACCCGGAAGTGCGCGCCTCGCTGGCCGACATCGGCATCAACCGCCCCGAGCGATTGCTGGACATGCTGCTGCTGGAGGTCCAGCCCGGATCATCCATCGTAGAGGACGGCCCGGTGAACACCGACAACCGGCCCATCATCGAGTTCTCCGCGCCAAAGAGTGCGCTCGATTACCGGCCGGATGTGAACCAGAAAATCTGGCTCGACCGGTTTCACGACATCCCGCTGGCGTATCTCACCGGACTCACGCCCGAGGCGGTGGTGGAAGTTCAGAACGGACACGCCGCGTTGCGCGCGTTGCTGGAGGCGTCGCTGCTGCGCGGTCATGGTGATTTGCACGGCGGCGTGCAACTGCTGAGGGAAGCGGCGAAGCACGCGCCCGCGAGCCCGATCGTCCGGAACGAACTTTCGCAAAGCCTGATCCTCCTCGCCGCCGAAGCCAAGACGCCTGCCGAGGCGCTGGAAATCTGCAAGGAGGCGGTGCGTGTTGACCCGACTGATTTCTGGGCCATCTACAATCTCGTCGTGCGCGCCGATGCGGTGAAGGAATCAGCGCTGGCAGACGAACATCTGCGGCGCGGGTTGGAATTGTATCCCGACGCCGCGCTGCTGCTGGCTCTGCGCGGCAAACGGGCCGGGCTGGCGGGCGACCCCGCCGCCGCGATTCGCGATTACGAAACCGTGCTGAAGAAACTCCCGCGCTGCGCCGACTTCTGGCGCGACTACGCCTACTTCCTGAAACGCGCCGGGCGCACCGCCGACGCGGATGCGGCCGGCGAACGTGTTCGGCAACTGGCCGCGCGGTGATGTGTCGTGCGTCGTTCTTGTTGGGAGTTCCGCCTTCGGGCGGTTCGGTGTGCGCCTGCCGGCAGCGCCGCGTAAACGCGGGACTCCAAACATCACGGCGTCAAGGCGGGTTTCTACTGCACCCGGATGATCACGCCGTTGGAAATCACGAGCGTGTTGGTCACGTTCCCCAGTCCTGGCACGGGCAGATTGGTGGTCACGCCACCCGTGAGCGCGGTGAACGGAATCCCGGTGAGTCCCGCACCGCTTCCCGAAATGCTGCCCGGCGTCACGGTGAGTTTGCCGAGGGTCAACTGGTCGTTGGTGTTGGGGGCGCCGTTCAGCCAGTTCAAACTGCCTTGGTAGTTCTTCCAGTCACCGTTGAAGGTGCCGGACATGTCGTTGTTGTTGAGTGTGAATCGCGTCAGGCCCGATGCCTCCGCCGTGCCGTTCTGAACTTGGAGCAGGCAATGGCTGATTTGAACTTCGGTGACATTGGTCAGCAGGATGTTTTCGCCTTGGTAAAGCCCGCCATTGATTGTGGTGAAAATGAATTCGCCCTCAATCCAGAGCGGCCAGCGGTGGTGCGCGAAGTGGTTACCGGTCGCAACGGTGTGACCTCGTCCGAAAGGAGCCAGAATTTTTAGGCCGCAGCTGGCCGGAATTCCTGACGAGCCGGAGTATCCCATGATGTTGTTTCCTTCGACAACATTGTTTGCGCTCATAATCAAAACCGCCGTGCCATACGTCCAGCCGCCGCGATTGTTTTTCACGATGCCAAACTCAGATCTGTTGCCACTCGCCCCGACGATGCCGTTGAAGTAGTTGCTGAACACGTTGTCCGAAACCATCCAGTGATTCAGCCGGTTGAGATAGTCGTGGTCGCCTTCGACGAAGACCGCCGTGCCGCCCCAGTTTACGAACTGCACGTTGAACACGCTCGGGAAGTTGCTCGCGTTGAGGTAAACCGCGCCGCCCGTCGTCACGACCGGCGACTGCTTGCCGTCAAAGGTGAAGTCGTGCAACTGGCTGTTCGGCGCGGTGGTCAGGGCGAAGGCGCTGCTGGGGCCGGTGTAGATCAGACGCGTGCCCCAGCCGTCGCCGAAGAAATCCACGCTGGCGCTGAACGAGATTGGATTGGAGAAAACGTAATCGCCTGCCGGCAGATGGACGGAACGGATCGGGCCGTTGAGCAGATTCGACAACGCCACGGAGTTGTCCGTCACGCCGTCGCCCACCATGCCGCCGATGATGGCGTTGGTGGTCAGACCCGGCTCGGTGCGGCGCACGGAGGTCCACACGCCGTTCGCGCCGATGAACAAAGTTCCGGGTGAACGGATGTCGGTAGCGAACCAGACGGTGCCGTCACTGGCGGGAGCGACATTGGTGGTGCTGACGAGCGACTGGCTGCCGTTGCGGATGACGGTGGTGGCAGAAACATTCGTGGCGTTGTTCGTGAGCACGCCGAACGCGACGGTGGGCGGGGTGTTGGTGTTGAAGTTGTTTTTGTAGGTGCCGGTCAACGTGAGGTTGGTGAAGGCGTTGGAGAAAGCGGCGCGTTCAAAGATCCACCAGCCGCCGTTGTTGGTGATCCAGACCGCCGCGCCGGTGGACCCCTTCAGGTAGCGGTTGGAACTGGCGTTCCAGAGGAAGTTCCCGTTGAACATCGTCGCGCCGCTTCCAGAGGAGTTCAGGTTGTTCGTGTCGTTGCCGAACACCCAATAGACGTTCGTGGCAGGAACCGTGTAGTTGGTCGCCACTGTGGATGGAAGGGACGAAGACGCCAGTGTGCCGGTGATGTTGGCGGCGGCCACGGAGTTCGCGCTGGCGGCAGTTGTCGCCGTCGCCGCTCCTGCGGCATACAGGGCATACGGCGCGGGGGTGAGCGGTTGACGCGGAATCAGCGTGGTGAACGTCACGCCACCGTTCGTGCATACGGCGATCTCCAGCCAGCGCGCTTCACCCGCAAATGCGCCCGCGCCGAAATCCAGTGTCGTGGTGAACAGGCCGTTGGTCACGGCGGTGGCGGTGTTGGTCAGCGGCGCGCTCACGGCGCTGCCGGATGTGAAAGCGTCGAACAGGGTGAAGCGCAGGTCGTAGATTCCGGTGGCGGGCGCACCGGCATCAGTTAGACGGCCCTGATAGGTGAAGGCGGTTCCCAGCGGCGCCGCTCCCACGAACGAACACCATCCCGCCAGCAACGTCACAGCAAGCCATCTCATGATGCCGCCAGTCTTTCACATCGCAGCGTGTCCGCAAGCCTGCTGGGGCTGCCCTGCGTCACGGCTTGAACAGCCGGTAAAATTTCTGCGGCAACGTGGCTGGGACAACGATGGGATTGGTTGCGCCGCTCGGTGAATTGACCCAGTTCGTCGTGCCGAGGTTGAGATTTTCCTGCAATACAAAGCCCGGAGTGTTCGGAGCCCACGAAACGCTGGCGTTGCCGGGTGTGGCGGGCGTGATGGTGAGCGTGGGCGCGTTCGTCTGCTGCACCGCGACGGGCAATACCCAGAAACCACCGGTGACGGAATACGCGCTGTTCGTCATCGGCCCGCCCGCGTCGTGCTGACCGATGGTGCCGCTGACGGCATACACGCCGCCGGTGCTTGTTCCGCCGCCGCCGGCGATCTTGGACCAGTCGATGGAGTATTGGGCGTGAGCAGTGAGGCACAAAGCAAAGGCCGCGAAGCAAATGCAACCGGCCTGAAATCTTTCCGCGCGGTTGATGATGGATGGCTGTTTCATGGTGTTAAGTCTGGTTGACTTCGGTTTCACAAGGCCCTTCACCAGGCAATCTCGACGGCGTCCACGCGCGCCACCCAACGGACGGCACCGGACGGAAAGGCCGAACTGTCCACGGAGATGCTCATGTCAAACGGGCCGGGACCGATCATCAAGATGGGCGTCGCAATCGGGAAGTCATCCCCCAAAGTGTTGATGATTGGCGCACCTACGAACGCGGCACTGAGAAAGTCGGTTTTCACCACGCCCGATATTTCCCAGCCGGCGGTCTTCGTTGTGAGGGTCAGCGGATCCGCCTTGGCGACGATCAGGATGTGAAACGTCATGGCTCCGCTGCTCGGAACGGACAAGCGGTTGGTGATGCCATCCAGCGCCAGGTTGGTGATGGAAGTTCCCATCGTCTGATCCGTGACACCGCGCAGGACATAAACCGAATGCTGCGCGTCACCGGACTTCTCGAACGCGCCGGACGCATGGGCCATCTGGCCGTATTGATTCGCCAGGGCTTGTTTGCCGCCGGGGATGGTGGCGTAGTCGGCGAGGGCCAGATTGGTCAAACCGCCGCCGACGGTGGCATTGGTTCCGCCCGCGACGCCAGCGAGACCGCCACTGACGGTGGCGTGTTCGTTGGTGGCCAAGTTTCTTTGGCCGCCGCCCACCGTTGTAGAAGTTCCCGAAGCAAGATTGTTGATCCCGCCGCCCACGGTGGAATTGGTTCCGCTCGCGACGTTGGCAAAACCGCCGCCCACGGTCGCTTTGTCGGCGCTGGCCAGATTGTTGACTCCGCCGCCGATGGTGGTTTGCAGACGCAGTGATTTATTGAGTTCGCCACCGCCCACCGTCGCAACGAGGTTGGAGGCGACGTTGTTGCGGCCGCCACCCACCGTTGTGCCGGTGCTGTGTGCGACGTTGTTCTGTCCGCCCCCAACGGTTGAAACCTGCCCGATCGCCTGATTACCACTGCCGCCGCCCACCGTCGCCGCCGAGTTGATGGCGGTGTTGAAGAATCCGCCGCCGACGGTGGTGTGGAACCAGTCTGATTTGTTCCCCTGGCCGCCGCTGGCGGTGGCGTAGCGCTCGATGGCCCGGTTGAGTTCGCCGCCACCGACCACCGCTGCAAAACCGCTCGCCAGATTGGTGCGGCCACCGGATACCGTGGTGAAATTGGTGGTCGCCGCATTGAGGAAACCGCCGCTGATCACCGCCGCATAACCGTCAGCGAGATTGTTGGTGCCGCCGGAGACGACGGCAAAATTGGTGGTTGCCGAGTTGAGCAAGCCGCCGCTGACGACGGAATATTCTCCGGTGGCGACATTGTTCGAGCCACCCGAGACGACCGAATAGATTCCCACCGCCAGATTGCTCCCGCCGCCTGACACAGTCGCCAGTTCCGCCGCCAGATTGCCCAGCCCGCCGCCGATGACGGAGTAGTTGCCCAGCGATGTGTTTGGATCGGTGACGTTGCCACCGCCGCCGATCGCGATGCCGAAATTGCCGCCGGAAGAATTATTCGGATGTCCGCCGACCAGGTTGGGCGAAATGAAGCTCGGCTCCAGTCGCAACGCTCGGCTGCTGTTCACCCGCAACTCCAGCGGTGTGAAATCGGTGGTGCCGACGAAATTCAGAACTGGCGTCGTGCCGGAATTGCCGATGATTTTCCACGCATTGTTAAGCGCGGCTGACGGCACGGTGCCAAAGGTCAGTTGCGAGGCGTTCAAGTTCGCCAGGCCGCTGCCATTACCGGCGAAATTATTGCCGACGTTGCTGATGGTGACCGCACTGGTGTAGGTGCCGGCCAATCTCGCGTTCGGCACGGTGCCGCTGGCGAGATTGGACGCATTCAAATTCGTCAGGCTGCCGCCGTTGCCGGAAAAGCTTCCGGAGCCAATGACGTTCGAAGCATTCACGCCACCGGCGAATATGGCGTAAGGCGACGGCGTGACTGCCTGGCGCGGGGTCAGGTTGGTGTAGGCACCCGCGCTCGCGCCCGGTCGCACGGCGATCTCCAGCCAGCGGTCACTGCCTTGGAACGCGCCCACGCCGAAATCGAGTAGGACGGTGAACACGCCGTTGGTGATGAGCAGGTCATTCACGACGTTGCTCGTGCCCACGGTGCTGCCGCCGGAGAGTGCGCTGTAAAGGGTGAAGGTGAAATCGTTCGAGCCGTTGACGGGCGCGCCACTCTGATTGAGCACGCCTTGATAGGTGAAAGTCGTGCCTTGGGCAAGGGCGAGGAGCGGCGACATGATGAGCGCAGCCAGCACAAGCAGACAACGCACGGAGCGGGATGAAGTTTTCATAACTTTGAACGGTTGAAGGGGCGACGTTTGACGCTCTAATCTGAGGGAACAGTGCCACTTAACCCCCCATTTCAAAAATGTTCAAGAGCTAAGATGCGTGTAAAACCTTGAAGCAGTGTTTTGGTAGACGATACTGCCGCCGCACGAACCATGCTCACGCATCCCATCCAGAAAACCTTTTGCCTGCTCGCGCTCGCCGCGGCGCTCGTCGGCTGTGGTGAGAAGACTGCGTCAACGGATTCGGCGATGAAGGATGCCGCTGCGCCCAAGCTAGTTAAATCAACCGCCGACTGGCCGATGTTTCGCGGCGATGCGGCGCTCACCGGCGTGGCGCCGGGTGAAATCGCCGTGCCGCTCAAGTTGCTCTGGAGTTTCAAGACGGGCGGGCCGGTGAATTCCTCCGCCGTCGTCGCCGATGGCCGCGTGTTCATCGGCTCGGGGGACAGCCAGGTTTACGCACTCGATTTCAAGTCGGGCGCGAAGCTCTGGTCCTTCAAGACCGGGGGGGCCGTCGAAGCGCCGCCGCTCGCGCTGAACGGGCGCGTGTTCATCGGTTCGCAGGATGGCAATCTTTACGCGCTCGACGCCGCGACGGGTGCGGAGGCCTGGAAACACACTACTGGTGACAAGATTCTCGCGTCGGCCAACTGGTTCGCGACGGGCGGCAAAACCAATCTCCTCATCGGCAGCTACGATTATTTCCTGCACTGCGTGGATGCCGCGACCGGCCGCAGCAACTGGGTTTACGAGACGGGTAACTACATCAACGGCACGCCCGCCATCGCCGAGGGGCGCACGGTCTTCGGCGGTTGCGATGCCGTGTTGCACATCGTCTCCGTAGCCGATGGCAAGAAGCTGGGCGAAGTTCCGGCGGGTGCATACGTCGCCGCCTCCGTCGCGCTTGCGGGTGACTCGGCATTCTACGGCCATTACGAGAACGAGTTTCAATGCGTGAATCTCCGCACCGGTGCGAAGGCGTGGGCATTTCGCGAACGCAATTTCCCCTACTTCTCCTCCGCCGCAGTCGCGCAAGATCGCGTGCTCTTCGGCGGACGCGACAAGCTGCTGCATTGCGTGAACCGCACGGACGGCAAGCCGCTCTGGCAGTTCGCGACGCGCGGCAAGGTGGACAGTTCGCCCGTCGTTTGCGGCGACAAGGTCGTCGTTGGCTCCGATGATGGGCGGGTTTACGTCGTTTCGCTGAATGATGGGAAGGAACTCTGGTCGTATGAAATCGGCCAGCCGGTCGGCAGTTCGCCGGCGATTGCCGGTGGCAAGATCATCGTCGGCAGCGACGATGGAAGCGTGTATTGTTTCGGTAATCCATGAGCTACCAACGCAAAACCTGGCGCGAGAAACTCGCCGATGACAAGGGCCTGCCGCGCGTGTTCAAGATTCAGCCCGAAAAGCAAAAGCGCTGGGGCACCGGCACGATGGCGATTCCGGCGCCGCGCGAAGTGGACGCGCTCATTCGCAAGATCCGCAAGGGCCGCGTCGCCACCATCAATGACCTCCGCATCGCCGTTGCCAGGAACCATGGCGCAACCGTCGGCTGTCCGATCACGACCGGCATCTTTAGCTGGATCGCCGCCCACGCCGCCGCTGAAGACGAGGCGGAAGGCAAAAAGCGGATTACACCGTGGTGGCGCGTGCTGAAGCAGGGCAACAAGCTGAATCCAAAATTCCCCGGCGGCATGGCCGAACAAGCGCGACGTTTGCGCGCGGAGGGGCACAAGGTTTCCGGCGGAAAGTTATTGGACTGTAGGGCGCGGCCCTAAGCGAATCGGAATTACTCCTCAAGACCATGGCGCTGATCAAATGCCCCGAATGCGGGAATGTGGTTTCCTCGCTGGCGCCGATGTGTCCGTCATGCGGTTATCCCGTGGCGACGCAGCAGGGCGCGGTTGCTTCAACATCGAGTCCCGCTGTTTCGAATGAATCGGTTCTTGAAGCCCGGTCCTCGTGGTGGAATTACTTCTGGCACCTGTTTTTCTTCTGGCTGATCGTGCCGCCAATTGTGGCGTGGTTCCGACGGGCTTCGACTGTCCTGCGAATCTATCCGGGCCGCGTCACCGTGGAGCACGGCATCGTCACCAAATGCTACCGCGAATTTCTCGCTCGCGACATCCGCTCCGTGGACATCGACCAGGGTTTCCTCGCCCGGCTCGTTGGCATTGGCGACCTGACGATTTCCACCGCGGCCACCGTGGATGCCGCCGAACGCATTGAAGGCATCCCTGATCCGCACGCCCTGCGAGAAGCGATCCTGGCTCAGAGAAACAACGCGTAGCGATGGCTACTCTAGTTCGTTGTCCAGGCGGACGGCGCGGTTCAGGTCGTCGAAGAATTCGGGCATTGCGGAGTGCACGCGGTTCCAGTTCGGAATGAGCGGCGACGACAAAGGATCGTCCTGATAGGCTCGTGCCGCCACGCGGAGGGACCGCACGAACGTCGCCACCGCGTTTTCCTCATCATGGCGCGGATAGCGGAGGCCATTCAGCACGGCGTCAGCCGAATAAAAGCGCAACGTATCCTCGGCCTGGCGCTCATACGCGCTCAACAAGGTGTCAAACACGCCCGCATCCAGCTTGATGCCTTCCGCCGCCATCCGGCGGAAGAAGGATTTGGCGATGTCCACCGCCATCTTGTTCAGGCCTTTGTCAACATCGCGCGGTGAGAGTTCCTGATGTTTGTGGTCGTAATTCTCGCAGAGTTCCGACTGGCAGATCGCGCGCGGCGCGGCGTTCCGGAAAATCTCCGCCAGCACGCCGACTTCGAGCGCCCAGTCGTGTGGGATGCGCACACGGCGCACGAGGTCGATGTCCATGGAGAACTCGCCGGCCAGCGGATACCGGAAGGTGTCCATGTAGACCAGATACGGATGCTGGCCGATGATGGTCTTCAGCGCCCGCAACAGTGGAGTGACGAGCAGCCGCATGACACGGCCATTCAACTTGTCCGTCACGCGCGCGTAGTAACCCTTGCAGAAGTCGAATCCCAGCGCCGGATGCGCCACGGGATAACACAACCGCGCCAGCAGTTCGCGACTGTAGGTGATAATGTCGCAATCGTGCACGGCCACCATGCGCGCCTGCTCGCTCGCCAGCGCATAGCCAAAACACATCCAGACGTTGCGGCCCTTCCCGGTTTCGCCCGGCGAAAGCTCCGCTTCCTCCAGCTTGCGGTAGAGCGACTGCATCCGCGGGCCGCTATTCCAGAGCAGCACGGGTTTTTGCGGCAGCAACCCGAAGAAGCGTCGCGCCCGCTGCCACTCACGCGAGGATGCGCCGTCCACGCCCACGATGATCTGCTTGAGGTAACGCACCGATCGCAGTTCCCGGGCAATCCCACGCAGCGCCTTCGTTCCCAGTTCGCGCGCATGACAGGGCAACACCAGTGCGATGGGTGTCTCGGCGGCGAACTCGAGCAGTTCATTTTCCAACCGCGTCACATCGGTATGTCCGAGGCGATGCAGCGTGGCGACGGCACCAGTTTGAAAGAAGTCAGGCATGTTTCAGATGGTTGAATGACCGCATTGTTTCCCCATACACCGCCCAATCGCGGCGGGAACAATTTATCGGATGGCGGCCCGACCATCCGGTTTGCCTCCAGGAGTCTGTCCTCCCGGACCCTTGTCCGCTGATGCGGGAAACTACCTGCCGCTCATCGCGAAGCGCAAGCGGGCACTCCATTATTTTTTCGTCACCTCACCCGGCAAACCGTGTGCCGGAGCGCGCACGGTAGAATCTGTCGATGGCTGTGGGTATGTGTTCATCTTCATGAGTGGTCGCAATCCGCTAGGGTCAGTTGCTCGCGCGGTCTGGCGGCTGGCCGCGTCCCCCCACCCGCACGAAGTTGATCAATTGTGCGATGCCGCACACCAGCAACACCGTCAGGATCATTGCCGTCGGCTGCAGTGATTCAGCGCCTCCTTTGATTGCCAGCCAAATGTTGACTGCCTGAACGAGCAACCCGATGTCCACTCCGATCAGCGTGGCGATGGGCCAGATTCGGCGTCGGGACCCGCGCAATCCCAGCACGCCACACAACACAGCCAGGATGCCGCCGGCCAGGCCTGTAATCAGGATGGCATATCCGGAATCCGGCGTGAGCTGGTGCGCGAGCACGCCAAGGGCTCCGAGCATTACTCCGTAAACAAGGAGGTCGAAATCGAGATTTATGTTCACTTGGGAGGACGCTCGTCACGTGATTGGCCTTCTCCCCGGTTCGAGAATTGATTATCGCGCCGGGCCGTTCCAGTTTGGTAGAACTCCGGCGGGCGCTCACCATGCAGAAGATAGGTGATCGTGCCAACTGTCAGGAGCGTCATCGCTGTCAACAGCAGGCGGACCGCAAGGTTTCCGATAGCGTCGCTTGGGGCTGTCCAGACATGGACCGTCTGGCTCAACAACACGAACGCCACGCAGACCGCGGTGAGCACCGCCCACGCGCGACCCTTAAGTCCCGCCAGCGCGGCAACTCCCCAAACCACACACAGCCCGCCACCGACAAAGCCTGTGATGGTTGTAACTCTTCCGAAAGCCGGGGGAGTTTGTTGGAGAACGAAACCGAGGCCGGCTAGGCCAGCACCGTAGGCGATGAGAATACCTGCCATTTTCTTGCTCATAGGCTGTTCATGAGTCAAAGGACTCGGTTGAGTGTTGAATCAGCACCCGGATGGAGGCGGGGAATGGGCGCACACGCGGCGTGTGACGAAGCCGGGAACAGCCGGTGCGCGTGGAGCGATGCTCAAAAGGAAACGAGCAAAGCCAGCCTCAGTGAGAATGATGATTCAGGCACAACAATGTCCGATGTTTCGTTGCATGGAATGCAACTTTGTTCATCGGATGGCGGCCCGACCACCCTGTTACCTCCGACCGCAAGCGCGGCCGAACCCTTTCAAGGTGCGGGAGGGTTTTGCACTCCCGCACTCAGACTGATACTCCATCAGCGGTCCCAAAGCGAATTTGGATTCGCATCAAGCGCCGCCTCTCCTTGCCGCCTCAGTGTAGCAGCCAGAAGAAAACAACCGCCACCAACGTGGGCGGCAACGCGCCGAGGAACAAGCCGAGCGGACTGATGCCGTCTTCTCCAAACGCCTTCGCGTCCTGCAAAATCCCAACGCCCGCCGGATTGGGAGCGTTGGCGATCACCGTCAGGCC
>Ga0154020_10006664_pt1 | contig 13533 bp, 10 predicted proteins | sample Klosneuvirus_201_FD_109709 | JGI IMG/M metagenome (GOLD analysis project Ga0154020, IMG submission 109709) | Active sludge microbial communities from wastewater, Klosterneuburg, Austria - Klosneuvirus_20160825_MG | ecosystem: Engineered > WWTP > Aerobic digester > Activated sludge | place... | reverse complement strand
TACCCGTATAACCTCTGAACTTGCCGGAATGAACAGCACCGCAGAATTTTTTCATTTGCTCTAGTACTTCGCGTACCTGTGGCATTACATCATGTCCACCGGTATATACCGGGCGATCAGAAAAATTGCGAAGAGCAGTATGCAAAACAGCCCTGTTTTCTGTTTCATTGATCGGGTCACCATTGAACATTGCCCTGATGCCATCTTTTACCCGGCATTCCTCCGCCAGTTGAATGAGTAGTTTCAGACTCTGATCATTGATGATATTTTTTGAATAATCAAATACAATATCCGTGATACAGGATGCATATTTCCGGAAACGATCCGGGTCTTGCCGGAATAATTCCCGCATATGAACCTGTTTCATTTCAGTTGCATGTGCCGCCAGTTGCTGCCAGGCAGCGGTACTGGTTGGATTGATCTTTGGTAGCATCTAATACTTTTTGATTGTGTCAATGGTTTGCTGAATCATTGCTGCTGTAATATCCAGGTGTACAACCAGTCGCACCCGGTTCGGTGCAATAGCATATCCATAGATATTCGATTCTTTCAGTCTGGCAACAAGATCCGGGGCACTGTGACCTTCCTGCAGTTCAAAAATGATAATATTGGTTTCAGCAGGGAGGACCATTTTTACAAATGATTTTTCTGCGAGTGCTGCAGCCAGCAGCTTTGCATGCTGGTGATCTTCTGCCAGCCGGCTGATATTATTTTGCAGGGCATAGATACCCGCAGCAGCCAAAAAACCGGCCTGCCGCATGCCCCCGCCAAAAACTTTACGTATTCTTCTTGCTTTTTGAATCAGCGTTTTTTTGCCGAGTAATAAACTGCCTACAGGGCAACCGAGACTTTTACTCAGGCAAACTGAGATACTGTCGAATGCAGCACCATACTGTATTGCTGATTCATTCCGGGCAACCATTGCATTCCAAAGCCGGGCACCGTCCAAATGAAATGCCAGCCCTTTTTCACGGCAAAGCGCCTGTATTTTTTTGATTTCCTCCAGCTCATAACAACTGCCCCCACCGCGATTGGAAGTATTTTCAAGTGAAACCAGGCTGGTATGCGGCCGGTGTACATCATCAGGTTGTATTGCAGTGGCCACCTGCTCCGCCGTTATCCTTCCCAGATTGCCCTGAATGAGTTTTACAGAAGCGCCGGAATTGAAAGCAATGCCACCACCTTCGTACTGGTACACATGAGATGATTCATCACAAATCACTTCATCTCCGGGTTGCGTATGGCATTTAATGGCAATCTGGTTGGTCATAGTGCCGGAAGGACAAAAAAGGGCGGCTTCCATTCCAAAGAGGGTGGCTGTCATTTGCTCCAGCTCATTAATAGAAGGGTCCTCGCCAAAAACATCATCCCCCACTTTTGCAGTTGACATGGCTGCCAGCATCCCGGGGCCAGGCCTGGTAACGGTATCGGATCTGTAATCAATAATCATCAGGAAAATTTACTGCAATATACTCCGTTCACTCCTCAAATTAAACAGTTGGCGAACAGGGAGGACCCCTTACCGGCAGTTTTTTTAACTTGCCCGCATGAACCCACCCGGCCTGCTGGAATATAGTTTGCTGATTCTTGTTTCCCTGATCTTTGCAGGGGTAGGTCTTTATTTCCTGGCAAATTTCAAACTCTTATTTAAGTCTTCAGTCAGGAATGAACTCCTGAGAAAAAATATTGTGGCCTGGCTGGCCATTTTCTCTTTGTCTGTAGCCATGGTCCCATTAAGCGGCGGCTTTTTTGTGATGCTGCAAAAGTATGGCTGGGGATGGGCTATCGGTGGACAGTTCATTTCGGCAACGGCCTGCACGGTTTTTATTTATAACCTGGCCAGACTGGTAGCAGAAAATAATTACCTCAAAAAGAAATCTTTTCTGGTCCATAACCTCCTTATTCTGGGTACACTGGTTATTTCTACACTGGCTATTAATATTCCTTTGAGTTACCTGCTCTATGGTAAAAGTATTATTCCCATCCTTCAATATATCGTTAGTAATAGTATTTACCTGGCGGTAACTGCGGGGCTTATCTATATTGTGATCAATTATCTGGGGATTGAGCGGCAAAGAAAATTTGATCTGAAGGAACTGGAACTGAGCCGCCTGCGAGAGTTAAAAACCAAGGCAGAACTGGATGCCCTGCATTCAAAAATCAACCCGCATTTTCTGTATAATGCATTGAACTCGATTGCTGATCTGGCAGTTACAGACGGTAAAAAGGGGAGGAAGATGACCATTGCGCTGGCTGACCTGTTCCGTTATAGTATTAACTATAGTGATAATAATTACTCTACAGTGAGGGATGAAGTGGCGATGGCAGAAGTGTACCTGCAAATTGAAAAGATCAGGTTTGAGGATCAATTGAATTACCAGATTCGAGTATCGGATGAGTGCACTTATAATCTGGTGCCCCGCTTCCTGCTGCAGCCCATTGTTGAAAATGCTGTGAAGCATGGATTAAAAGCTACCGGAAGGATGACGGAAATCCTGGTGGAAGTATTTAAAGAAGGAGAGGGGCTGCAATTGAATATCGCAGATAACGGACCTGCTTTTCCGGAGTCAATCAGCCCCGGCTATGGTGTTAAAAGTGTTTTTGATAAACTGGACCTGCTTTTTCCCGACCTCTATGCGGTACAATTCAGTAATGAGCCCCGCAAACAGGTGACCATTCATATAAACAGGCTGATCAAATGAACAGGGTATTCAAAACAATCGTGATTGATGATGAACCCGCTGCGCGCCGGCTCATGAAGAATCTATTACTGGATCATGCAGATCTGGTAGAAGTGATTGCAGAAGCAGGTAATGGTGAGGATGCTATTGAAAAGATTGAGACATTATTACCTGACCTGATCTTCCTTGATATTCAGATGCCTGATATGACAGGCTTTGAAGTCATTGAAAAATTGCAACATAAACCAAATATCATTTTTACTACTGCTTACGAGCAATATGCCATCCGGGCCTTCGATACTTTTTCAATTGATTACCTGCTTAAACCCATACGGGAAGAAAGACTGCAGCAAAGTATCCAAAAGCTAAGGCAGTTTGGTAAACTGGGACAGGGAATCGATATGACCGGTCTCCAGCAAATCATCAGGGAACTTAAAAGCCCGGCCAGGGCTACAGCATTGCCTGTTAAAACAGGCGACCGGATCAATCTCCTGAAATTCGAAAATATAAGTTACCTGGAAGCGCAGGATAAATATGTCTACATCCATACGATTGACGGTCAAAAACACCTTACCGATCAATCGCTGACCCTGCTGGAGGAAAAACTGCCGGAACAATTTTTCAGGGTACAAAAATCCTTTATCATCAATAAAGACCGGATCCGGGAAATGCATAAGCATTTCAACGGGCGTTTCCTTTTCTCTATGGATGATAAGAACAATACCCAAATCAGTTCGGGCAGAACTTACCAGGATCAGATCAAAGCTGATTTCGGTTTATAAACCCATTTTTCCGCCCGCCCCCTCTTAGTTTCCGTTCATCTTTAAACAGTAGTCTGCTGTAACCCCAAAGGCACCGCTGCGTCCTATTTCGTGTAGCCAGCACCGGCCATCACTGAATTTGGCCGTTCATTACAAAACACTGATCTATGTAATGCAAAGTACTGAAGTTTGTACTGTAATTTATTTAAACTAGTACGTAAAGTATAGCCATGAAAAATAAAATCATCATTATCACTGCTTTTATTGCCTTATTATCCATTGATAGTCAGGCACAAACAAGAAAGGGAGCAATTTCGGGAACGGTCATCGACGGAAATACCAAAACCATTGAATCGGCCACCATTACCCTTTTAAGTGCAAAAGACTCCGCTGTTGTAAAAATGGGTGCCGCCGATAAAACCGGGCATTTCAGCTTTGAGGGCCTGAAAGAAGGCCAATACCTGGTAAAAGTATCTGCCGTTGGTCATACCATTGGTTTTTCAGAAACAGTTGAAATCAGTGCCACTGCTACCAGTATCAGTCTCAAAACCATTGAGCTGGTACCCGTGGCCAAAAGCATTGGTGCTGTTACTGTTACTGCCCGTAAGCCCCTGATTGAACAAAAAATTGACCGCACCATCGTGAATGTGGAAGCAGCTGCTTCCAATGTGGGTACTACGGCAATGGAAGTGCTGGAGAAATCACCCGGTGTAACGATTGACAAGGATGGTAATATCAGCTTAAAAGGTAAACAGGGAGTACAGGTATATGTGGATGGACGTCCATCTTATTTATCAGGAGCCGACCTGGCAAATATGCTGAATAACATGAACAGCAGTCAGCTGGAGCAAATTGAAATCATGACCAATCCTCCCGCAAAATATGAAGCAGCCGGCAATAGCGGTATCATTAATATCAAAACGAAAAAGACAAAACAGTTTGGTTATAACGGGAGTCTTTCATCTACATATACACAGGGTCGTTTACCCAAGATCAGCAATTCGTTTAATTTCAATTACCGGAAGAACAAAGTAAATTTCTTTACAAACCTCAGTCAGAATTATCGCAGGAATTTTCAGGACTTGTTTATTCAAAGAAAATTCATTGATAATAATACCAAAGAAATCAGATCACTTTTTGATCAGGAAACGAGGATCAGGGAAGGAGGGGAGTCTTATAATGGAAAAATCGGACTGGATTATTTTGCCTCACCTAAAACAACATGGGGCGTGGTGCTGAATGGATTTTACAACCCGGGTACTTTCAGCAGTAACAGTGATGTGCAGATTGCTAATCCCGGAAATACCCTGTTAAGCAGGACGATGTCAGGAACCAGCAATGACAGGAAGTGGACACATGGTGGTGCGAATTTCAACTTCAGACATATTTTTGATTCAACCGGACGGGAACTGACCGCTGATGCCGACCTGCTGAGCTATAAAAGCACCAATGCACAGGACCTGATCAATGCATATTTTGATGCGGGTGGTATCCCTAATGCAAAAACAGATACCTTACTGGGCAGCCTGCCGCAGGATATAAAGATATACTCAGGTAAAATGGATTATGTACATCCGCTTGCGAAAGGCGCCAAACTGGAAGCCGGATTCAAAACCTCTTTTGTACATACCGATAACAATGCCATCTATGACAGTCTTAATTATGGCATCCGGGTAAAAGATATTGGCCGTAGCAATTATTTTATATATGATGAGAATGTGAATGCTGCCTATATCAATTACAGCAGACCGCTGGGTAAAAAGTTTGTAGGACAATTTGGGTTAAGAGCAGAGAATACCAATGCAAGGGGAAAACAGGTAACTACAGGAACCCGTTTCAAGCGCAATTATACCCAGTTGTTCCCCACCATGTATATTCAATACAATGCAAATAAGAATAATTCCTTTGTGCTGAACTATGGCAGAAGGATTGAAAGGCCAAATTATGAGGACCTGAATCCCTTTATCATGTTCATTGATAAGTACACATTTGAGCAGGGAAATCCGAACCTGCAACCCCAGTTTTCGCATAATATTGAACTGACGCATACATTCAAGGGCTTCCTGAATACCACCCTGAATTATACCCGTACCACGGATATGATCAATGATATCCTTGAACAAAATCCGGATTCAACCGAAACATTTATCCGGAAACAAAATATCGCCAGGCAGGAACAGTTTGGAATTGCCATCAGTGCAGGAGGACAAATTAAAAAATGGTGGACCGCAAATGTGTATACCAATATATTCAACAACCGTTTCAAAGGGATTCTGAATGGTGACAATGTGAGTATCGGTGCTACTACCGCCTTATTCAATATCTCCAATCAATTCCGGTTTGCCAAAACCTGGGGCGCAGAACTGAGTGGTTTTTACAGGACACCCGGGGTAGATGGCGTATTTAAAATACAGGGACTGGGTACCATGAATGCCGCTTTCTCCAAACAGGTAATGAAAGGGAAAGGAACTTTCAGGCTGAGTATCCGGGATATTTTCTGGTCGCAGCAGGCAAAAGGAACCATTAAGTACAGTAATGTGGATGCAGCTTTCCAGCAGCGCCGGGATTCAAGACTGGTGTCCCTCGGATTCACTTATCGCTTTAATAAAGGAAAAACAGGAAATGTTCCCAAAAGAAAAACAGGAGCAGCGGATGATGAAAAGAACCGGGTAAATACAGGTGAATAAGAGAAAGCAATCAACATATAGAAGTATAGTCATGAGTGAAAGTCTCTCTGTTTTACAGAGAGACTTTTTTTTATTGTTAACAGTGATTAACATATGTACAAATTTTATCTGTGATTTTACCGCTGGTGTATTGACATGAATATCTGACCCCTTAACACGGGAACTACGAAGCTTGTCATATTCGGCGTGGATATGAATTATTCACACTGCACCTTTATCCTGAAAAACAAAAACCTTAGCCATGAGAAGTAAAATTTACTTAATCATACAGGCCTTTCTGTTGCTGGCAGCTATCCCTGCCATTGCACAACAGCAGGGAAAACTGTCTGGGAAAATCACCGATCCCGCAAATGCACCGCTCGCATCAGTTACAATTTCTCTGTTGAAAGCAAAAGATTCTACACTGGTAAAAACGGCGATAACCAGCAAGGAAGGACTATATGTATTTGAAAATATCCCACCGGGTACCTATTTGCTGCAGGCCAGTTCGGCAGGAATGGAAAGAAGATACAGTGATGCGGTAATCGTAAATGAAGGAAATAATGAGGCAGCGGGTATGGCTTTGCAGCCGGTTGTAAAAAATATGGGTGCCGTAACGGTAACAGCGCAAAGACCCTTTATTGAATCTAAAATTGATAAAACGGTGGTGAATGTTGATGCTTCGCCTACCAATGCAGGAGCCACCGCACTGGAAGTACTGGAAAAATCACCAGGTATTATGGTGAGTAATGACGGGGCGATCAGTCTTCGGGGCAAGGCAGGGGTGATCATTATGGTAGACGGGAAACCCACCTTTCTGTCACCATCTGACCTGGCCAATCTGCTCAAAAACATGCCGGCTTCTGCTATTGACCAGATTGAGATCATGACTAATCCTTCATCCAAATATGATGCATCCGGGAATTCGGGTGTGATCAATATCAAAACTAAAAAAGGAAAAACAGCCGGATTCAATGGTTCCATTATGGCTGGTATCACTACCAGTTTTTTTAAAACCGGGAATACACTGTATGTTATACCAAAATCACAAAACAGTATCAGCTTTAATTACCGGAAGAATAAGATCAATTTCTTTGGAAATTATAACCCCAATGTATTTCAGGGCAGGAGTCAACTGGAAATCAATCGTGTGAAACTGGATCAGGACAAAAAAATACTGGGGTATAATGATGTGCTCACACAATTCAAATTCGGCAACAACAATCATACCCTGAAACTGGGACTGGATGTTTATGCAGATAAGAAAAACACGATTGGTGTGGTAGTCAGCGGCTTCACTTTTTCCGGTCATCCCACTCCAAGAACCATCACCAGCACCCATGATGAAAATTATAACCTGCTTTCCCAGATGGTTTCGCAAACCGATAACCGGCTGAATTTTAAAAACCTTAGCACTAATATCAATTATCGTCATCAGTTTGATTCAACAGGACGTGAACTCACTGCAGATCTGGATTATATCATCTATGATAATGTATCCAGAATGACACTGACCACCGATTTTTTTGATGGTAACGGGCAGGCTTTCGGGAATCAATTACAATTGAAAGGTCATTTACCCTCCAGTATCAAAATCTGGTCGCTTAAATCTGATTATGTCCATCCATTTAAAAAAGGCGGGAGACTGGAAGCCGGTGTGAAGAGCAGTATTGTGGACAATGACAATATGGTAAGCTATGTCAGATGGGATGGAAATAAATGGATTGATGATTCCCGTTCCAATCATTTTATCTATGAGGAAAATATCAATGCAGTTTATCTGAATGCCAACCGGCAGATTGGAAAATGGTCCCTGCAGGGAGGACTGCGATTGGAGAACACCATTGCCAAAGGACATCAGGTAACCAATGATTCCGGTTTTACCCGGAACTTCACCAATTTGTTTCCAAGTGCCTTCCTGAGTTATGATGCGGATAAAAGTAACAAGTTCACCATTTCTTACAGTCGCAGAATCACACGCCCCAATTACCAGGACCTGAATCCCTTTATTTATTTCCTGGACTCCCTTTCATACCGGAAGGGGAATCCTTTCCTCCTGCCTCAGTTTAGTCATAATTTCGAATTAAGCCATTCTTTCAAAGGAAAGCTGATAACCACACTGAATTATAGCAATACAAACAATGTGATTTCACAATTAGTAAAACCTGATGGGGATTTACTCTATCTCACTTCCGATAATGTGGCCCGGTTCAGGAATGTGGGTATTACTATTACCGCACCGGTGCCATTGACCAAATGGTGGAATTCTAATGTATTTATCAATGTATTCAATAATCATTATGAAGGAGTGTATGAAAATAAACCGCTGGATATGTCCTTTACATCATTCATGATCAATATGACCCAGACTTTCACCATCAAACCCGGTTTTACTGCTGAAGTCAGTGGTTTTTACCGGGCCAGGGGGATCCAGCAGCTGAATGTGGACGAGCCCATGTATGTTTTGAATTTTGGTGCCCAGAAACAGGTTTTGAAGGGAAAAGGCACGTTGCGCCTCAATTTGCGGGATCCTTTCTGGATGCAGCGGTACAAAGGCAAAACAGAATATGATATTGTTGATTCCCGGATCGCTAATAAATGGGATAACCGGCAGGTCACCGCCAGTTTTACTTACCGCTTTGGAAAAACCGGTCAGCAGAACCAGCCCGCCCGCCGAAGGAACAGTGCTGCCCAGGATGAACAAAACCGGGTCGGACAGGGCGGACAATAAAATTGTGAGTTTTCAGTGCAGTAGTTATACAATGTCCCTCTTTTCCAGGAGGGACTTTTTTATCTTTGTTCCTCACCCAAAACCACCCGCTATGCCATCATTTGATATTGTTAGTAAAGTAGAAGCACAGGCATTGGATAATGCTGTGAATGTTACCACCAAGGAAATCACCAATCGTTTTGATTTCAAAGGATCTCATGTGGTGATTGAACTAGATAAAAAAACATTCGTCATCAAGCTGGAAACAGATGATGATATGAAGATGCGGCAGTTAATTGATGTACTGATCAGCAGGGCCCATAAACAGGGAATATCTCCCGAAGCTTTTGACGCTTCCAAAGAAGGGGCACAAAGCGGAAAGGTCTGGAAAAAAGAAGTAAAGGTCCGGAACGGGCTGGCACAGGAAGATGCCAAGAAAGTCGTTAAACTAATCAAGGATTCTGGTATGAAAGTACAGGCTTCCATCAATGATGATCTCGTCAGGGTAACCGGTAAGAAAATTGATGATCTTCAGGAAGTGATCCAGCTCTGCCGTAATGGGAACCTGGGTATTCCTTTGCAGTATATTAATATGCGCGACTAAGCGTCTGACCGCGTCTGACACCTACCCGGGCGTCTGACGTCTCGAAGAGCGTCTGACGATTTGTGCATAACCCCCCAAATATCCAGTTTCCCGGTGGATAAACAGGTGCAAAACGGGTGCATATCATAATGGTCAAAAATTTGGAATAGGGTAGTCTGGTAAACTATATTTGGTATACAACTGCACGGAATTTTAGCAATAAAACGAAGTGCCGGAGCTGACAAAACCCCTCAAAAGGTGGAAGCACTCCAGGAGGACCGGAAACCTGTAACAGGGTGAAAGGAAATCCGGAAAAAAGAAACCCCTCAAAAGGTGGACATTTTCCAAAAAGCGTCGGGTAAGTAAACAGAAGGCGAAAGCCGGAAGAATGCTCACTTGGCGCTTTTGTTTTTAGCGATACTTATTCCAGTATCCTGTTCTTATTGAACCGGATTGATCTGGCCATTCTGTTTGGAATCTACAAAAGGGTGCAGGCCACCAGTCCATGATAATCTCCGGCACTCGAAGTGGTCAGGATTAGTCCGGTTCCAGCAGCATAAAAATATTGTGTAAAATACTGGGTGCTGATCAGGTTCCCGTTCATATTGATTTTGCTCTCTGCTTCCAGCATCACTACATCTTCATAAAGTTTTCCTTCTACTTCTTTGCTGATACCCGTATCCTTCACGGTAATATGTAAAACGGAAGAAAGACCATTGGCCGTAAAAGCTGCATCCCAGCTTTCTCCTGCATTCATTTCATCTTTCAGCCAAAGCTGGAAATTATCTGTGCCCATCAATTCAAGGAACATACTGCCTCCTTCAATTTTAAGCCGGGCAGGTTCAGGGAGGGTACTGTTTTGCATGGTCACCAGGCTTCCTTCTTCACTTAATACTTTGTTTGAATATACGGTGCCGTCTTTCAAACGGTATTCCCAGCTATTGCCGGGAGCAATCGGGTAATATTTCATATATCAAATCTAGTCGGTTACCTGTGTTCAAAAAAAGCTGTTTAGTAAAAGGAGGGGGAGCCGGCATCGAAATCTGCTGGTCGATGGCTTAAAATATTCGTAATCAATTATTTGGACTCATTATCGGGGACGATATCTTATCTATAGGGATTTGGATTTACATGAAATTGGGCGTATCTTCGCCGCCCAAATTTATCTATTCATTCATACGGCAAAATCCGTGTGACCTTTAAAAATCATCAGATTATGAAAAAAGGACTCCATCCGGACAGCTATCGTTTAGTTGTTTTCAAAGACATGAGTAACGGCCATACTTTTTTGAGCCGCTCCACCACTGCCAGCAAAGAAACCGTACAATGGGAAGACGGGAAAGAATACCCTCTGGTAAAACTGGAGATTTCCAATATGTCGCACCCCTTCTTTACCGGTAAAAACATGCTGGTTGACACTGCGGGTCGTATCGACAAATTCAAGAAGAAATACGCAAAAAAAGCAGAATAATATTAACTTGTGCATCACTTGTCCCGCCTGTCGGGATGAGTTTTGTTTTTCATGGCTATACTTTAGACCCCCTGATTCCTCAGGGGGTCTTTCGTTTGCATGATATATTGAATGGATCGCAAACCTGGTTATTTAACAGGAACCAGGTCCTTTTTCAGTATAAAGCCGGTGGTGATTTCTTTTCCGTTATCAAAACTCACTTCCACGAAATTGATGAGTTGCCTGGTGCTCTCCACAAAATTTCCTTTCACCAGATAGCCTTTTCTCCGGGGGCTCCCCAGTTTAGGGTTATCGAAAAAAAAGGTTTTTGCCGCAATCACTTTCCATTTGCCTTGCTGGTGCAAATCTTCATAACCGAATTTTTCAAATGGTATTAATCCCAGTTCGCCTGATTCTATCTCTGTTTCCTTCATCGTGTTTTCCATGTCGGTGGAATTAAAGCTGCCGGAAGATTCATGAAAAAGCATCCATTTTTTTATGCCTGGAGTCCAGCGGAAATCATATTCATAGACCCAGCGCCAGTTACTTCCTCCGTAAAATGAAATCGTAAAACCGCCGGCATAAAGGTTCAGCGACTGATAGGGATCGCCAAACATACCTCCATCGTGCCGGCCCATGATTGCTTTATCATTACGGATCACCTGTTTCAGGTTACCATTGGACTGACGAATCAAAACCAGGAATGGCCGGGGCATGAACTCCTCCCAGGTACTGTCTTCCAAAGGATTTTTTAAGACCAGTATCGCATCCGGGCGCTGGTCTTTGTTGATATCACCGGTTTGGAAATCCAGCACTTCATGACCGGGAAGGATAAAGGGCTTTATTTCAGCTGGTAATTCAGGTGTCTGAGCCCAGACGTTTATATGAAAAACCAGGGACAGTATTAAAAAGAATGTTGATTTAAAATGGGATGTTGCATTCATAAAAAATATTGATGGGGTTGACAATTAAAGATAGCCAAAGGCAATAAAAAATTGGCGGAAAGCTAATTTCCACTGAACGGAATAGTTTTTAAAATGGGGGAGAGGCAATCCGCCTCAGCTTTATTTATCCTGTTCTTTTGTACCTTTCCTATTCATGAACAAGCTCATTTTTACAGAAGAATTTTGCCAGCCGGAGAATCTCTATCCCTTTACCCTCACCCGGCAGATTCAGGATATCCGGATTGGTATCCTGACCATCCGGGAAAAATGGGAAAAAATGATGGGGCTCCCTTCCTATGATAAAAAGGAAGATGATTACAAAGACCTGGACCGGTCGGTCAATATTGACGAGGCCATTGGTGATGGGGCCTGCCTGATGGTGCATGGAAATGTATTACCTACACCCGGACTGATCAGGGCGGTTAAAAAATTAAAGGACGGGGAGTTTCTGGCCAGTCCGTCTGGTAATGGCGTCGTGTACCGCATCACCCGGCAGGAAATTATTGACCGCTACAAGATCAAAGTTGGAAAAGCCGTCATGCTGAAAGAACAGGTAAAGCAAATCCTCTATCCCTGGGATATTTTTCAGCTGAATGACTGGGCCATCCGTCAGGATTTTACCCTGCTGACAGCCGGCCGGAAATCGCAGAAAATTTCCAAGACCAATAACTGATCAGCCCGGAAAATATTTTTATTGAGAAAGGTGCCCGGGTGGAATTTGCGGTGATCAATGCTTCCACTGGTCCGGTTTATATTGGCAGAAATGCTGAAGTAATGGAGGGTTGCCTGATCCGGGGTCCCTTTTCCATGGGTGAATCAGCCTGCCTCAAGATGGGAGCAAAAGTGTATGGGGCGACCAGTCTGGGGCCTTATTGTGTGGTAGGTGGTGAAATCAAGAACTCTGTTTTGTTTGGTTACAGCAATAAAGCCCATGATGGTTACCTGGGCGATTCCGTGCTGGGAGAGTGGTGTAACCTGGGAGCCGGAACCACTAATAGCAACCTGAAAAATAATGCCAGTGAAGTACGAATATGGACACCGGGAGGGGAATTGAATGCCGGCATCAAATGTGGTGTAATGATGGGAGACTATACCCGAACATCCATCAACAGTGCGATAAATACAGGAACGGTCATTGGTGTAAGTGCCAATGTTTATGGGGCCGGATTAACTCCGAAATATATTCCTTCTTTTAGCTGGGGCAGTGATGGTGTACAGCGATATGATTTGGAAAAAGCTTTGCTGGATATTGCCGACTGGAAAAAACTGAAGAACCAGGTACTGACCGAGGATGAAAAAAGTATTTTGAAAGCAGTGTATGAAAAGTTCTGAATAAGGAGACCTGTGATTAGAATAATTCAATCCTGTCATTCTTACAATCTGGAAGGATATTTATTTTCGGAAGTCTGTTAATTATCAGCATCCTGCTATTCGTATCTTTATCAAAGTTTCTTACCAAATATCATAGGATCGACATGAGTATTCAAAACAAATTAAAAGCTTTTATGTCAGGAAAAATTGAAGCACAGAAAACAGCCGGTGCCGCCTTTATGGCAGAGAATATCTCCAAAGATGGAGTGAAAGAATTACCCGGTGGCATTCAGTATGAAGTAATCAAAGAAGGTACCGGAGCTTCCCCACTGGTAACAGAGAGTGTGAAAGCACACTATAAAGGAACCCTGCTCGATGGAAAAGAGTTTGATAATTCTTTCAAAAGGGGACAGCCCTTTACTGCACC
>Ga0154020_10006663_pt1 | contig 13533 bp, 8 predicted proteins | sample Klosneuvirus_201_FD_109709 | JGI IMG/M metagenome (GOLD analysis project Ga0154020, IMG submission 109709) | Active sludge microbial communities from wastewater, Klosterneuburg, Austria - Klosneuvirus_20160825_MG | ecosystem: Engineered > WWTP > Aerobic digester > Activated sludge | place... | reverse complement strand
GTCGAGCAGGAAACGCTCCGTCCAATCGAATGCCCCACTGCGAAACCCGGTGGTGGTGATGTTTTTGTATGTCCACTGCGACAAGTATCCCTGCGGTAGCAAGATATTACGGCTCAGGAGCGTCTGGTACAGGTTGAGCGCTTGCTGGTAGGCATACGGTTGTCCATCGTTGATGCAGCGGATGCAATAATTGAGGGCATACTGGTACAAGGCAAAAACTTCTTCTTTGGCAAACAAGGTGAAATGTGCATCCAGCGATGCGGTCAGTTTAAAAAACGATTCAGGGCCTGGGTGTTCTAACAAATCAAGTGCTGCAAGGTAGACCCGTACTGCCGGCGAATTTTTCAGAAACGGCTCTTTCTGGCACCACCGGCGGATTTCGGGCAACCAACGCGGGCGTTCGTCGGCCCGAAGCACGGCCAAACCATGACGACTGAGCATGGCGGCTCCAAGGCGCAATTTTTCCAACACAAAAGCAATGTCGTTGGCCTCGGCTTGCCGGTACAGATGCTCGCCCGCTACACGCCTGGAATTGCGGCTATCGAGCAATTCAGTGGCCTCCCACCAACGGAGTTCGAGCAATTGGCGGTTTGCCGTCCTGTCTGCTCGCCGGTCCAGCATGTTTCGACACCGGGCCAATACGCCTGCTGCCTGAGTATCGAGATTGCGTGCCAAAAGGGCGTTGGCGGCAGCGAGTTGGCGCTTGATGGGTTGTTCGTCTTGTACGGTGCAGGCCAAAAAACCCAACAGCAGTTCGTACAAATCAGACACCATATTGTTGATCCGGTACTCATCGTATGGCGCATCGGCGCCGAAAAGGTGTGCGTATACCCGGCGCTTGTCGAGTGCTTCGGCCTCGAAATTCGGCGCAAAGGCCAGGATATGATCGGCGAGCGTCCGCAATACGGCGTGTTTATTGAAGAAGTCGGACCAGACATATTCCCGCCACCAGGTACGTTCGCGGGTGCTGAGTGCCCGAAGGGTAACCACGAGTTTGGTTTTACGCATGGATTGTCGCTTTTGCGGCAAAGGTATGGAGTATTAAAAAATCTATAATCGCTGTTTTTTTAGTGTCACATAGGCTCACGGAGTTTAAGAGAACACAGAAATTTTTTCATCGTTTTACAAAAAAATATCCACTTTTAAATAAAATAATCTCTATGTCCTCTTAAAATCCGTGAGCCTCTGTGACACTAAAAAATTCTATATCAGGTCAAAAATGTAGTTGTTCAGTTGCTGCCTGAACGCCCACATTTGTCCCGTAATTATTTCTCAATCGCATTTACCTTTCCCAATTATGAAACGTTGCTATCCGTTTATGACCCGATTTTTTTACACCGCGCTCTGCGCCTTGCTTGTAGTCCTGCTTCCCCTCGCTGGAAAAAGCCAGTCTTCCTGTTTTTCATTGGGGATGCCCACCTTGTCCGGCTCTCAGGGTGATACAGTTGTCATTCCGGTATCTGTGCTGGATTTTCAGGATATCCTAACTTTTCAGTTTAGTCTGTCGTGGTCGGAAGATGATCTGGAGTTGTTACCCCCCCTGAATTTTGGTGCCAATCCGCTGGGCCTGTCTTATGCAAACTATAATGCTACTCAGCCGGGAGAACTGAAATTTACTTATTATAATCAGAATGCGCTGAGTGTAACCTTGCCGGATAATGCGGTTTTATTCAACTTTAGGTTTCTGGTGAAAACTTCACAGCCTGCGTTTATTCCAATCCGAACTCAACAGGGTCAAACAGGTTTACCCTGGGAAGTTATCGGTGATTCCGGTGAATTGCCTGTGGCTCTGTTAGTTGGTGGAGTATACGCAAACATGGCTCTTCCCTCAAATCCACTTGTGATTGAAGAAATTTGTTGCAGCACAACCTCCGGCAATTGCCTCAACAATGTAGGCACTATTACTACGACTATCACAGGTGGCGGCGGCTCACTCGCATTTCTGTGGCATGGGCCGAACGGCTTGGCTTCAACTACTCAAAACCTGACCAATCTTTCGGCGGGGATGTATTACCTGACTGTTACAGATCAGACGACAGGGGTAGAGGCATTTGCCGATGTGTATGTCGCCTCCGGCGCCTGGCCGTTTTCCATTGCCGGCGAAGTGCAAAACACGTCCTGTGCCGGCGATGATGGCTGCATCCGCCTGACGCCCAGTACAAATCAATGGCCGGTTACTTACGCCTGGTCGGCGCCCGGGCTTGCAGGAAAGGATGTGTGCAGCCTGGCGCCGGGCATGTACACCGTTACAGCTACCGATGCCGGTAATTGTACTTCGGTGCAAAATTTTGAAGTATTGTTCGAAAATGAACTGACGGTAAATGTGCAGACTGCACCGGCCAACTGCGTCAACAGTCAACTCGGCAGTGCCGTAGCCCTGCCGCAAAACGGCGTTGCGCCATACCAATATGCCTGGTCCAACAACATAGCCGATCAAATTTGTTCTTCCTTGTCGTCAGGTCTGTACACGGTCACGGTAACCGACTCGGATGGCTGCACAGGTGTCAGGGAAGTGGAAATCAGTGACGCAGGAGTGTTGGGGTGGGACCTGGTTTTGTTTACGGACTGCCCGGGAGGTAGCTCGGGAAATTTGCTCCTGTACTCCGCCACCCCGACGGCCCAGACATACCCGGTGACAGTTGACTGGAGCAACGGCACCACCGTTGTTGTTCCGACGGCCAATGACACACTGGCCCTGCTCGAAATGGCGCCATCGGGGGTGTACAGCGCCGTGGTGACGGATTCGCTCGGTTGCAGCACGTTTCTGGAAGCGGCGTTGTCGTGCTTCGGTTCCACGCAGCAGGACTCGTTGTCCCTTGTTTGGCCCGGCGACGCAGACAACAACAACGCCGTAAATCACCATGATTTGCTCTACCTCGGGCTGGCATACGGCGCTACCGGTCCGCAGCGCCCCGATGCCACGACCGACTGGGCGGGTCAGCCGGCAGACGACTGGAGCCGGAATACGCCCGGCCGCGTAGTCAATTTTAAAAACATGGACACCAATGGCGACGGTACTGTGAACGCCGCCGACACGGCTGCCATCGTGTTCAACTGGGGTAGGGTAGTAGACCCGTTGGGTGATAATCCGTTCGCTGCACCGGATGCCGTACCGGGCATGGGTGGATCGGGTTCGCCGGCGCCGTCCATGACACTGGCGGCGGATACGTTGTTTGCCGGTCAAACAACCTACATCCCGGTCATGCTCGGCAATCCGGACGCTCCGGCAGACAGCCTGCACGGGCTGGCATTCAGCCTCTCGTACAACCCCAAAGTGCTGAAACCCCTGTACTTTGAACCGGCCTCGTCTTGGTTTGGCGACCCCGACAACGGCCTGATTTGCCTGCAACGGCATTTCACCGGACAAAACCGCATGGACGTAGCCATGTCCCGCACCGACGGTTTGCCGGCGGGTGGTTTCGGCCTTATCGGGCGGATGTTCATCATCATTGAAGACGACATTTTTTTCCGGAAAAAAGACCTCGGCGAGCCGGAATCTGAAAACGACGCTACGGTGACCACACGGATATTTTTCCGAAACGTACGCCTGCTGACCGCCTCGAACAGTTCCGTAGAATCGCCTTCGACTGAATCGAAAGTAACGGTGTCCCAAACTGTTGGAACTGCACAACCGGAACTGCCCGGTATCTCCATGTCCGTTTGGCCCAACCCTGCTTCCCAAACCGTGCATATTGCTACCGGCTCGGAAACCCAGATTCGTACCGTGAGTATATCGGACTTGGCCGGCCGGTTACACTACCAGTCAAACGGCCTGACCACCACGTCTTTGACCATACCGGTACAGAAATGGATGGCAGGAGTTTATCTGATTCAGGTGCAGACGGATTTTGGCCTCGCAACCCGAATGTTAGTTCTTGAAAATTAATCCTTTGACAATGGTTCTCGCCACTTTTTCAAAAACAAAAAAACACAGCACCATGAAATTCCTGTTAGCATTTTGCCTTGCCCTGTGGGCGGCAACAGCCCTGGTAGCCCAATGCCCGAACGACCAAACTCCGCCGCTCCTCGTGCCTGAAACCAATTTGACGGTTGCGCTTGGAGGCCCCAGGTGTATTGCAGAATTGCAACCCGCATCTTTACTCCTGTCGTACAGCGATAATTGTGCTCCGGCAGGTGCAATTGAGCTGCGCACGCGCCATCTCGGAGCGGGGTCCGGCTTTCCGGTGGCCCCGAACGGTGCACGCCTGACGCTTACTCCCGCCGACTTGCCCGGGCCGGTTCTGGCCGAAGTATGGGCACGTGACACTTCCGGCAACGCAGCCTTTACCTTTGTTTCATTTCAACTAACGAATCCTTCGGGGTGCACGTTTGCGCTTTTGCCGGACACCTTGCAGGCTGGTGAAGCCCTCGAAAACGTCACCTGGGCTATGAAAACTCAGACGGGACAAACAAGCGATACGATGTATTTTTCCGGTGACGGAATGTTCCCGCTTGCAGGAGACTTGTTTGCCGGCACCAACCAGGACAATGAACTTACCATTTGGCCTGCTAAAGACAATGACCCGCTCAACGGCATTTCCACGTTAGATTTAGTAAAAATCCATAAGCACCTACTTGGACTTGAGCCTTTAGTTCATGCTGTTCAATTTATCACTGCGGATGTGGATCGCAACTATGTGATTTCCGTACACGATGCATCCGAATTGCGCAGACTTATCCTTGGCGTTTACACCGAACTACCCGATAACACCTCCTGGCGGTTCATCCCGGACGACTATGTCTTTCCGCCGCCAAGTAATCCAATAGCCGGCCCGATACCTGAATCGGTTACCTTCGACCGCCACCGGACGGAGCCGTTGCCGGATTTTATCGCCGTAAAAGTCGGCGACATGAGCGGCAATGCTGTGACGTCAAGTCTGACCGAATCACAACCCCGCTACCGGGCTGCACTTACTTTACCCGATATGCGTCTGGTTCGCGGCCAATCGGTTCTCGTGCCGGTACACCTGACCGACCTCGGCGCATTGGAGGGGCTTCAAGCCGCTTTTGAATTTGATCCGGCGCGTTTGAAGATTACATCGCTGCAGCCCGGTGTGTTACCGGAGTTTTCTGCCGACAACTATTACCAACCGGAGCCGGGTTTACTTACGCTTAGTTGGGCGAACCCAGCGGCATTGCCTTCCGGGGTGCGGGAACCGCTTTTTTATCTGGAAATGGCGGCAGTTGAACCTGTTTTGCTGAGCGAGGTTTTGCGCTTGCGGCCCGAGCATTTGCAAGCGGAAGCGTATTTGGCGGAAGCCCGTACAGCCGATCTGGCGCTTACGTTCGATCCGGTGGCGATACCCGCTTCGGAAGAAGTGTTGCCGGCATACCCCAATCCTGCTACCGGCGATTTTTTGGTGCCGATTAACCTGACAAAAGACAGGAACGTGCGGCTGGAAGTGTTCAATGTGCTGGGTAGCCAGCTATATTTTTCCGAGAGTGATTTGCCGGCAGGCGTGCATCGAATGCGGGTACCGGTGGAGTATTTAAACCAAGATGGTTTTCTCGTTTACCGCGTGGCCATAGACGGGGCGCCGCTGGCAAGTGGGAACATTGTGATTTCCCTAAAATAGAAATCCCTCGCTGATTGCAGCGAGGGACTCTAACCCAAACAAATAAACACAAAAACTACTTGGTGCAATGTTAAGGCGACTTTTGGAGCCTCAACAAATTTCCACCCGTTTTTTTTCTGAAATTTTCGAAATATTTTCGGCAATAGGCGCCAATGTGAAATAATGATTAGCTGAACGTTAAAATTGCCGACGATTGATCTGATTGCTGCGTTTGTTGAAACTCCCGACAGTATTTTTTCTGCCGAATCCATTGGGTGTCCTACCTTCGCTCCATGCGTTTCGTTCGATTTTTTCTGATTTTACTGAGCACAATTGGCCTGGTGTGGCTGTTGCTGACACCGCAGCGCATCGGGACCAATACCTTGCCCGCCTTGGGGACTTTTTTCAACCCGTTTACCGGTTTTTGGAAAAATGCCGAACCGACGGCAGGGTTACCATCCGGAGAACTCCTGTTGCCTGGCCTGAAGGGTAGGGTAGAGGTGGTGTACGACGACTTGCTCGTGCCACACATTTTTGCCGAAAATCGGGAAGATGCCCTGCGTACGCAAGGGTACGTGACCGCTAGGCACCGGCTGTGGCAGATGGATATTTCCACCCGCAAAGCGTCGGGGCGGCTCGCCGAAGTTCTGGGTGAGCGTTTGTTGAACATAGATCGTCTTGCCCGACGTAGAGGTATGGTCTTTGCCGCCGAAAACGCCGTACGCGGTTGGAGCAAATCGCCCGAAGGGATGCAACTGCTGGAGGCGTACTGTGCAGGGGTGAATGCCTACGTGAGCCAACTCAAGCCTGCGGACTATCCACTCGAATTCAAACTGCTTGGCTATGCCCCCGAACCCTGGTCGCCGCTCAAAACCGCGCTGCTGGTGGAGGCAATGGCCGAAACACTCTGCGCCGGCGAAAACGACCTGGCCTCCACCAACGCATTCGAAATGTTTGGCCGCGATACCTTTAATTACCTGTACCCCGAATGGAATCCCAAACAGAAGCCGATCATCCCGGACACCGGACAGTGGGCTTCAATCATCCGCCCCCAAACCCCGGCATACGAACCTGACTATTCTTCAATGCTACCCAATAGCGCCGGACAATCCCCGACGGGCGAACGGCCGGACTACATCGTCGGCTCCAACAATTGGGCCGTGTCCGGTTCCAAAACCGCGTCCGGCGACCCGATTCTTTGCAACGACCCGCACCTCACCCTCACGCTGCCGTCTATCTGGTTCCAGATTCAAATCCATACACCTGAACAAAACTGTTACGGGGTGTCACTGCAGGGCTTACCAGGGATTATCATCGGGTTCAACGAAGACATTGCCTGGGGCGTGACGAATGTGGGCCACGACGTGTCCGACTGGTACCGAATCCGTTGGGCCGACGCCAAACGGACACAGTACCTGCTCGACGGAGTGGCCCGACCTGCGGAAATGCGCATCGAAGAAATAAAAATCAAAGGCCAGGAATCTTTTCTCGATACAGTGCGGTACACCGTGTGGGGCCCGGTGGTATATGACTATGATCCCGAGCATCCGCTTCGCGACGGTGCCCTGCGCTGGGTTACACACGACGAGCCTGACCCCGCTGAAATGATGATGCTACTACTTCTTGACGAGGCAAAAAGTTATTCCGACTACCGTCAGGCTATTCAGGGGTACGAATGTCCGGCGCAGAATTTCGTTTTTGCCTCCCGCACCGGCGATATTGCCATTACCGTACAAGGGCGTTTGCCCATACGCGCCCGGGAGCAGGGCCGCTTCGTACTCGACGGCAGCAAACAAGCAAGTGCGTGGGGCGGCTTCATCCCGCCGGAGCAGGTGCCGGCCATGCGGAACCCGTCGCGCGGGTTTGTTTTTTCTGCCAACCAGCACTCCACACCGCCGACATACCCGTACTACTACCTGTCTCCCGATTTCGACGCGACCCGCGGACGGCATATTTTCGACCGGCTCACAGCACTGAAAAACGCCACGGCAGACAGCATGAAAACAATCCAGTTGGACAACTTCAGCCAACGCGCCGCCGATGCCTTGCCTGTATTGTTGCGTATGCTCGATCGCGACCGGCTTGACGCAACGGGCAAAAAAATGGCTGCCGAACTCGACACCTGGGACTTTCGCTACGAAGCATCCTCCACAGCGCCGCCGCTCTACGAAGTGTGGTTCGACTCCTGCTACTGGCGTACCTGGGACGAGATCGTCGTGCAACGCGAGCAGGGCAAAAGCGTCCTGCTGCCCGACCGCTGGCGTTTTATCGACTTACTTGAAACCGATACATCGGGTATCTTTTTTGATCGCATGGACACCCCCGGGCGTGAATATGCCCGGGAACTGGTGAACGATGCTTTTTCCCGCATGCAAAAGTATTTCGAAGAAAATCCGGAAAAGCGTGTGGCCTGGAGCAAATACCGACCGTTTTCGATCCGGCATATCGCTCAAATTGAAGCCTTCAGCCGCACCGATCTGGAACTTGGCGGTCACGGTTCTGCGCCTAATGCTATTTCACGTTCCAACGGCCCCTCGTGGCGGATGATCGTGGAACTGGGGGAGCAGGTTCGAGCCTTGGGGGTGTATCCGGGTGGGCAATCGGGAAACCCCGGCAGCCGCTACTACGACAACATGGTGGATGCATGGGCTACGGGCAAGTATTACGAACTATTATTTTTGAAAAACAAGGATGCCGTGCCCGCCGGTCGGGAACTGGCCCGACTAACGCATTCGCCAAAATGAAAAACACCCTGTTTGTATTCGGATTGGTTTTTTTTGCCGGTCAAATCTGCCACATCGGGCTACCGTGGTGGGGTGTGGCGCCCATTGGTGCTGTGGCCGGCTGGCTGTACCCGCAACCCGCTACCCGTGGTTTTCCGGCAGCATTTATCGGCGGCTTTTTACTGTGGCTCTCGGCGGCGTACCTCCTCGATGCGCCCAACGAAGGCATCCTTTCCGTACGTATCGGAACGCTGTTCATGGGCCTGTCCCGTTGGCACATCCTGCTGTTGACCGGCATCCTTGGCGGCCTGCTTGCCGGACTGGGCTACCTGACCGGCCACGCAGCCCGTGCGGCATTCGGAAAAAAATAGTTGCAAAAAAAAATTGCTGCGATTTGCTTTGGAATTCAGGAGCAAAGCCTACTTTTGGCCTGTCAATTCGCGTTGAAAAAATTGGCCCGGTCACTCGGGGCTACGGTATCAAACTAATCCAACCAATTTTCAAGTATGGACAAAACCGGTCGTGTCTGCACGTCCGGTTTTTGTTTTTCTATCCCGCTATCGCCGCGATGCCCGGCAACTCCCGCCCTTCCAGATACTCCAGCATGGCGCCGCCGCCGGTGGACACAAAACTGACTTTTTTGGCCAATTTCATCTGATTGACCGCCGCAACGGAGTCGCCGCCGCCAACCATAGAATATGCGCCTTTGCCCGTAGCGCGTGCCACGGCTTTGGCTACGGTCTTGGTGCCTTCGGCAAATGCAGGCATCTCAAACACGCCCATCGGCCCGTTCCAGATGATTGTTTTGCTCTGGCGAATGACGCGGGAGTATGACTTGGCTGCCGACGGTCCGATGTCGAGGCCCATCCAGCCGTCCGGGATTTGGTGGCTGGGAAACACCTGCACGGCGGCATCGGCGGCAAACTTGTCGCCGCAAACAGAGTCCTTGGGCAGCATCACTTTCACACCGGCGGCTTTGGCTTTTTTCATAAACTCCTTGGCGGCGTTCACCCGGTCGGGTTCCACGAGGGAGTTGCCCACCGTGCCTTTTTTGGCCAGCATGAATGTGTAGGCCATGGCGCCGCCCACGATGATGTTGTCGGCAAAATCGAGGAAGCGTTCCAGCAGCACGATCTTGTCGCTCACCTTGGCGCCGCCGACCACACAAGTCACGGGCTTTTCCGGGTTTTTGATCACCCGGTTGGCGTTTTCGATTTCGCGCTCCATGAGGAAACCGAAGCACTTGTTTTTCTTGTCGAACGAATTGGCCACGATGGTCGTGCTGGCGTGCGCACGGTGCGCCGTACCGAAGGCGTCGTTCACGTAGACATCACCCAAGGCGGCAAGTTTTTGGGAAAATGTGGCATCGCCCGATTCTTCCTCCGGATAAAAGCGTGTGTTTTCCAACAGAAGCACCTCGCCGGGTTTGAGCGCCGCGGCTTTTTTGACGGCGCTTTTGCCCACGCAGTCGTCGGCGAAGTGGACGCGCGTTCTGAGTTTGCGGCGCAAATGGGGCACCAGGTGCTGGAGCGTGAATTTTTCCCGGTTGATGCTGCCGTCAGCATTCAGTTTCTGAAGCGGTCGCCCGAGGTGCGACATCAGGATGGCCGAGCCGCCATTGTCCAGAATATGCCGAATAGTGGGCAGCGCTTCGCGGATACGGGTATCATCCGTGATTTTGTAGTCTTTGTCCAGCGGCACGTTGAAGTCCACGCGGACGAGGGCTTTTTTGTTTTGGAAGTTGATTTTCATGCGATGAGTGCGTTGAATCGAATGTTTTGTGACCTGTTTGCATCTTTTACACCATAGCACACAGGTCGGCTAAACGTGCCGAGTAGCCGGCTTCGTTGTCGTACCAACCCACGATGCGGCAGGTGTTGCCGTTCACCTGGGTGAGGCCCGAGTCGAAGATGCAGGAGTGGGTGTTGCGCACGATGTCGCTGCTCACGATCGGATCTTCGGTGTACTCCAGAATGCCCTTGAGGTGGGTTTCGGCAGCGGCTTTGAAAACTGCATTGATTTCCTCTACGGTCGCTGTTTTTTTGATGACGCACACGCAGTCGGTTATGGAGCCGGTAGCCACGGGTACCCGCATGGAGTGTGCGGCGATTTTGCCTTTCAGGTGTGGCGCCACAAGTATGACGGCTTTGGCGGCGCCGGTGCTGGTGGGTACGATATTTTGGGCGGCTGCGCGGGCGCGGCGCAGATCGCGGTGCGGGGCATCCTGCAGATTCTGGTCGGCAGTGTAGGCGTGGATGGTGTTCATAAACATCTGCTCGACGCCGAAGGCCTTGTCCAAGGTCATGATCATCGGCACGAGGCAGTTGGTGGTGCAGGAAGCGTTCGAGAGGATGGTATCGCTGGCCTTGATGTCCTGATGGTTGGCGCCGATGACAAAAGTGGGCACGTCGTCGGTCTTGGGTGGCGCGGAAAGGATGACGCGCTTGGCGCCAGCCTGGAGGTGCAGGCCGGCTTTTTCGCGGTCGAGGAAGATGCCGGTGCATTCCAGCACCACATCAATATTCATCGCACCCCATGGACACTCAGCGGGGTTTTTGATGGCCGAACAGAGTATCTTCTGTCCATTCACAAACAGGTATTCGTCGTCGGCAGTCACAGTCCCGTCAAACTGGCCGTGCATAGTGTCGTACTTGAGCAGGTGCGCGAGGGTGTGGTTATCGGTGAGGTCGTTGATGGCCACCACTTCCACGTTGGGGTTTTTGATCAGATTGCGGAAGGTGATTCGTCCAATGCGGCCGAAGCCGTTGATAGCAATGCGTTTTTTTGACATATCGAAATCAGTTGTGGTAACAAAATGAGGGCTGGTTTAATGGCAGCACAAAAGTAGGCGTTTGGGCCGGAAAGGGGGTACTTCAGGCTGTGTTATTTTTACACTATCTCACCGAAGCGCCACCTCCATCCAAACCGGTTGGTGATCGGAATGCCGGAATTTTTGGTCTAAGCATTTTACCGCCCGGATTTGCACATTGGGCGATACGAGGAAATAATCAATCAGGGTCACGAAGGTTTTGCCTGCTACATACGGGTCGCGGCACTTGCGGTTGGTGGGCACGGTCGGGTCGAATGCGTAGCGCCAGTCATCGGAAAACATTTCGGCGGGCACATTGCCCTGTTGGTAACCCTGTGTCTTGCCTCGCATAAAACTGTCAAATTGGAAAAACGGCGGGCACTGGTTCCAGTCGCCGCCGAGCACCACATAGTTACCTTTTTCGTATTCTGCTACAGCCAGGTCGCGCAGGAAGGGCAATTGGATGGCTTTGATCCTGTCGCCCGGGTCGTAGGCAGCATTGTGCAAATTCATCACGATCAATTGTTTGCCGCTCTTCAGGTCGAACCGGTGCAGGGCCACACAGCGGTCGAGTTGGAACATCCGGTCGGGCATGGGGTACTTGCCGGGCAGTTGGTAGCGGGTGGCATAGTTGAACCGGAACCGGGAAAACGTGGCCAGCCCGCTGTGTACCATGCCATACGAATGCCAGGGCTCGAGCACGGGTATGGGCACTCGGGGACAATCGTAGTTCAACGCCATTGTGTAGGTAAAATCGGGCAACGCCTTGGCGATATCTTGCACCTGGTTATTCTTGTAGCTCCGATGCGCATACTCGTCCACTTCCTGGAGCAGGAAAAAATCTGCCTTGGTAGCCGAAATTGTGCTGTAAATACCGAAAAGGTTTTTGTCTACAAGTTCTTTTGGAGCGTGAATCATGCTGCTGCCGGAGTACCACATCCCGGAGTCATCGTAGAAAAAATCCGACTCCTCGCCCAAGCCGGCGTAGCCGATATTCCAGGTGACGAACGACAGCACGCTGTCCGGTATCAGGTATTCTTCGGCCCATTTGGGTGAAATAAGCCGCGTTTTTTCCTCCGGCTGCCAGTCAGTGTACCATCCATGGATGAATACGATTGCAAAATAAAGTGCCGGCACCAAAAGGAATCTGGCCAGACCGATTCGGAGGGATTTGCGCTTCATAGCGGAAGGGTTTTTGAAAAAAAAGACAGGGGCAATATTACCGCGCATTTTTCAATGCCGGCAATATTGCCCCTGTACACTCGCGACTCGGAGGTTTTTTTTCACCGCAGAGACGCAGAGACACGGAGATTTTTAACCTTCTGCGTCTTTGCGTCTCTGCGGTAAAAAATTACTTGCGCAGACGGATGGTCACGGTTTCGCCGTTGGGCAGCGTCAGTTGGCCAAAGCGGTCGCAGGTACCGTTGCCGAAATTGAGTGTCGCCGTTTTGCTGTCGCGGGTGAATTGTGTCACACCCTCGGTAATCCAGCGGCAGAGGGCTTTTTTAATCAGCGGCTCGAGGATGGTGGCCGTGATGTTTTTGCCATTGCGGTTGGTGCCTGTGGCGGTACCCGTGATGCTCCATACATTGTCCCAGTGGGTCGGTGTGTTGCCGCCCTGAATGAGCGTATTGGTATGGACGCGGTTCCAGGTGGTGGAAGTGCCGTCCGGGTACAGGTGCGCCATATCGGTGGCTGTTTTGGTGTACGACCAGTTGCCGGCGGCATCTTGTCCGTTGTTTGTCCAGGATTTGGTGCCGGAAACCTGTACATCATCCACAAAAAAGTTGTCGAATGTTTTGGTGCGCACGGCGCCGGCAGTGAACATGTCGGCGGTTTGGTTGATAATGATTTTCCCTTTCAAAAGGTGGTCACCGTTCGGGCCGTTGCACCCCGTCGTTCCGTAATCAATGGTGATGGTGTTTGGCCAGGTTCCCCAGGGTTGGGCAAGTGTGACGGTCGGGCAGGTGCCGCCGCCGCCACGTTCCTCAATAGCCAGATCGGTAGCCAGATCAATTTCTTCGGAAAAATCTTCGCTGGTAGCGAGGTCTTCGGATGTGGTTACATCTTCATCAATGACGTTGTCTTTTTTGCAAGATTGAAAAAAAGTGAAGCCCACCAAGAGGGCAGCAAACAGGAAAAGTGCATTTTTCATTTTCGGTCAAAAAATTTGTTCGGTGAAAAATAGTGTGTGTTCTGTGATGTTCAAACGTTTGAATGACGTCAGCATAGACCAGCCGTGTTGTGATTGGTTTAAATGTTCTGGCTTAAAGGAATGTTAAGTCTATTTTTTTTCAAACAAACTACCTTTGCCGGGCATTACCCCCAAACGATTTGTAACAATCGAGAAACGCTTGCGTCCAAGGGGGCGCTTTCAAAAACTTTTAAACTGTTTCAATGATGAAAAAAACGTTTTTCTTGCTCCTCAGCATCCTGATGTCTTTCG
>Ga0154020_10006661_pt1 | contig 13536 bp, 7 predicted proteins | sample Klosneuvirus_201_FD_109709 | JGI IMG/M metagenome (GOLD analysis project Ga0154020, IMG submission 109709) | Active sludge microbial communities from wastewater, Klosterneuburg, Austria - Klosneuvirus_20160825_MG | ecosystem: Engineered > WWTP > Aerobic digester > Activated sludge | place... | reverse complement strand
GCTGCGATCACCCAGTGACAGTGATTGCTTCGGCAAACGCTGACGAGTTTGTCCACAGTGCCCAGAAACGGTAGTGCATCGAATTCGTTGCCCCAATAGTCACTGTAGCGATCGTCAACGATTCCCAGTAATTTGAGACCGCGCTGTGGATGGCCTTTCAGATACTCACAAACCATTCTTCCATGCTGGTTGCTACCCACAACAATCACGCGTTCGCCCCACCATTTGAACGGGGCACAAATGTGCCGCATGCTAAATCGAGCCACCGGGGCAACAAGAACTGCCAAAGGCAGGGAAAACGCGATTGTCAAGACCTCATCGTCGGTTACTTGGCCAAGAAGACCGTTCAGCGCAATCAACATCAGGAACGAACTGGCAATCGATGTCAACTGGTTGCGAAGTTCCCGCACGGGATTGATGCCTGACCCTGGAAATAGCCCTAGAAAACCACCAATCACCAAATGGCACAGGCACAGGGCTAACAAGTTTTTTGGTACGAATGAATAGCTCTGGGATCCGAGAATCCAGTTGGATAAAATGGCGGGGGCCAAAAAACAGGCTGAAAGCGCCAAGAAGTCGCCCAATGCTAGGGGAACCGAGGTAAGAATTGTCTGTCGATAACGGGAGGCATCAATTGCAGGCGACGGCAGGGCATGGGTCAACTCAGAACAATCAATTGCGTCCTGACTAAGTCCCGGCACAACTGTCGTCAGAGTTGAAAATGCTTCACTGGAAAACAAGGGCTGAATGAGTTGGGATTCCCCTGGCATTAAAGATGCTCCTTGCTGGACAGCTGGTGAAAGTCAAAGGTGGCGTATCAAGAACTCATCCCAGTTTGACAAACCGGATGAAGTTGTCGCGACGGTACAGTTGTGGTGACCCTGAGAAAAGAAAAAAAATCTCTAAACTGTTGATTTTCACCAGATGTCGTATCTGTACAAATGTGCTTAGACAAAATTGAGAGTGAAAAAACTGCGTTTTTGGGTGGCAAAATCCCACGGTATACTTCACGCAGTCTGAATTGATGTCCTTGTTCCGAGGCTCCAGCCTCGGAACACACTGCTCCCGAGGCTCCTGCCTCGCGAGCTTGTCGCTGGAGGCAGGAGCCTCCAGGGCAGTGCGTTCCAAGGCTGGAGCCCTGGAACGAGAATTGACGGCCTCATTCCTGACCGCGTGAAGTATAAAATCGCTCATCCGGCCTGCGGCCACCTTCTCCCCCGGTTTCGGAGGAAGAAGGAAGTTGAGGAACACCCATCTCTATATCCGAACGAGTTTCGAATGCTGCTGGCCACCTTGCATTAACTCGGTGAGCGTGATCGTAACGATGTTGACATTCCTATCGGTCGATGCGGGGGCGGGCCGGTAGTAAGCCTTGAATCCGCGTTGGATAACTAGGAGATACCCAGAAAATGCAGTGAATACTGGGGGACAACAGTTCTCAACTGCTCTTTTTTCGGACTATTGCATTCAAATTTTCGATGAAGTGCTGCCTTCGAGATTCCAGTCGTAGTGGCTGTGGAAATTGGGAAGTCCGGGTGGCGACTTCCGGTTTGGCGAGACATCCATGTTGCGGTGATTGCGGATTTTACAAAGATTCTCCCGAAAGATTGAACGCGCTGTCGGATTTATGCCAAAGGAAACAACACTTGGAATAATTTTCAGCAGAGCAATCAACCGATGAAACGACTGTCGGCTAATCTAGCCAATCGAGAACAGGAGTCTCATCGATGTGGAACATGGTGGTTTCAAGGCGACGGTGGAGTGCGTTTGCATTGCTGCTCACTCTTACCGGATGCACAACACTCAACGACTGCAAGTACGAACTCGGACAAAAGATTCGTACAAAACAGGCGTGGCACGAATTCGATGGTTGCCACACGGAATGTTTTACAGTCGACTACAAAAATGGCTGGAAGGCGGGCTACTACGACGTCGCAACCGGCGGCAGCGGCTGCCCACCCGTCGTCGCTCCCAAAGAATACTGGAAGCCACCAGTATTTTGTGAATACGACCCGTCCCGCCGCGACGACTGGTACTGTGGATTCCTGGACGGTGCGGCCTGCGGCAAGTGTGAGCCCAATCACCACTATCTGCAAACATATTTGCCACCAGCCGTCTGCTGCCCGGTGCAAACCGTGTGCTGCCCTGAGGTCATGGTCGAAGAGCCTGAGATGTTTCCGATGGAACATATCCACGGAGACGCAGCCCTGGAATCGACGAACGGTGAAGCGCCAGTGCCGGTCGAGAGTGCTCCAATGCCTGCGCGTGAACAGCCGTCTGCGACGCCTTCGTCTGATCAGAAGTCATCCGCAGAGGAGTATGAGAAGGATCCGGCGGCACCGAATCCAGAGACTGCGCCAGCGGAACAGACTGAACCTTCTGATGCGACTTCATTGCTGCAAAGACTCATCCAGCAGTCTCAACAGAAGCAAGTCAGTTCACCACGCAAGTCTCTGGTACAACAACTGGTTCTAAATGCTGGACATTCGACCACTGAATAATGGCTTCTGATATTCCGGCAAACAGCCTTTATTGTCGTTATCAATTCACGTAGATCTGACTCGGGCAGTGGCAGTGAGGCCCTTGCCTCCGAATCAGGACAACCTTCCAGGTGATCGTGTTTAAAAATCCCTTCACTCAGGATGGGACAGTTTCAAGGATGGCACCAATGAACAACGGGTCTTTTTCCAGCAAGTTGGCTTCTTTCTGCCTCGGCAGTCTTGGGGCGATAGCACTGGCGACTTCAATCGGATGTCACGCCATAACCGACGTGCATGATGCCATTCCGGCCAGCCGCCTGCCCGGCGAACTTTCCCCGGAGCCGCGTGAAGGACGAACAGTGTTCCCCTTAACAACGCTCGGGCAGCAAAAGCCGGCAGCCCATGTCATCGGGGCCGGTGACCAATTGAGTATCTATGTGTTTGGCGTCTTTCCGCCGGGAACCGAGGAAACCCTGGTTCTTCAGCGCACACAGCCCGTGAATCAGCGGTATTATCCGCCAAACGGCAGTGCGATCGGAGCTAGCATAGGTGTACCTGTGGCAGTGGATCACACCGGCAGTGTCGAGCTTCCGCTGATTGGAAAGACCACGTTGGCAGGGCTGACTGTGCCGGAAGCAACGGAATTGATCAAGAAGGCCTACCGTGACAAACAAATCACGAAGGAGGAGACGGAAAGAGTCCAGGTTACTCTGATCACACCTCGCGTACACCGTATCGTTGTCCTGCGGGACGACACGCCATCCCCGGCAGTTGCGCTTGTTACGCCGGGAGTCGTCGATCAGATCCATCGCGGCTCGGCAGAGGTGGTGGACCTGCCAATTTACGAAAATGACCTTCTTCACGCCCTGGCCATCACCGGAGGATTGCCGGGAACCGACGCTGCTCGCGAGATCTGGATCTTCAAACGCAGCGGATTGCAGGATCCTCATGCGATCCTCGCGGAGGAACTGCAGGTTCGGACGGCGAGCTATATCGAAGGCGGGGAATGCGACAATCAGGTCGTCCGAATTCCTCTCACGGGGTGCCCGGGCGAAGGCCTGCCCTTCCGACAGGCTGACGTCACGCTTGACGATGGAGATGTTGTGTACGTGCCACGCCGTGAAGAATACTTCTATATCGGAGGCCTCGTCAAGGGGGCCAAGATTCCGATGCCGCGAGATGAGGACATTGACGTTTTGGAAGCGATCTCTCTGGCCACCGGATCGGTCGGCGGGCCACTGGGTCAGTCAGGCATAGCTCTGGCGTCAGGAAGTCCCGGACATATGGTGAGGCCAACTCGCGTGATCATTTTGCGTGAACTGCCGGATGGTCGCCAGTTGCCAATTCGAGTCGATTTGGCTCGTGCCATGACGGATCAGAAGGAACGCATTCTCATCCAGCCGAACGATGTTGTGATGCTGCAGTTCAAGCCAGGTCAGGCGATATTTAACGGTATCGTCAACATGTTCAACTGGAGCGTCCTGCTCGATCCAAGTGAGATCTAGCGTTGCCGACCAGTGTCAAATCTAAAGGACGCGATGAGGTGCAGACTTCATCGCGTCCTTTCATTGTGACATCTGAACTATTAAAACAAGAGTCAGCGTCTTGACGACAATGGCAAGTGCGCGGGACGGCGGAATGAGTGTCGACGTATTTTTATGTGTTTATCCTTCTTTTCGTCCAGACGAATCTCCGCAACGTACCGCCGATTTCGAGATTTCTGGGCCTGATAATACGCTTCCGTATGAGCCCACTCGACACCGTTAACCTGAATCGCGCTGACTTAGAAGTTGGACAGGAAACCGAAGTCGGGACGGTCTCGCTTGTAGAAACAAAAGCATCCGTCGGCCGGAATCGAAAGAAACGCAATCCACGGCAGGCCGCAGATTTCGCGAGTCTGATTGATCAGTTCGCGACGTGTAGCATCAACAACCACGATTCGTTCGTCGCCGTCCGAATTCCTGGCAATCGTTTCGTTCCCACGTTGGTGTGGATTTATTGGATTCATCTCCAGTTCTCCGATCATTCAATTACGAATGACAATCAGGCTCAGTATAGGATCACCGGCAGCAGCGAGACCGTGTGGCATGCAGTGGAAAATCAGAAGATCTCGAATAGCCTTACGATGGCGGTTTGATTCAGCGATAGCGACCTTCTATGGCCCGGGACTTCCAGAGCGCCAGCGCCGCCTTAACACTGTCAACCTGTAGTCAGTGCCTGTCAAACGTGACACCTCTTATTGCGTTTTGTGCTATTCGTCGCATTTGGAGTAGCAGATTCCTCCATCGCGGACGGAATAACGATCGATGGACTTGCAATCCAGTGAACGGACTGAGCCCGATCGCCACTCTGTGTGTATCACGATTCCGATACCACGACCATTGGCGGTTCTGTTTCTGTTGTTAGCAGCGAGGCCTGACACAATCGGTGAAGAGCGATCGTCATGTGTTCCTCCGCAGCGGCCTGAAGGATTTCTGTACTGCCGCCGCGATTGAAGGCGATGGGAACGCCATCAAGATATGCCACACGATTGCTGGCAACTCTTGGTACACGCGAATGTCGCGAAAGAACGCCGACCAGATTCAGCGGGTCAGCGGCAGAGATGACGACCAGTTCTTGTGGAGGCGTCTCGTCTCGAAGTTTTCGGAGCCGATGGACGCTGTCCGCCAGTGCGAACTGTTCTCCCGCGACGCCCGTGATGAATCGGCCACCGCGAATCTCGCCCCGGGCTTCAAGTCGGCGAAACACCTGCAATAGTTCGAACCACGGAGGCGTGCCGTCTTCGTTGGACAGCAGATCCCGGAACACGACACCCCAGCGACGCAGCAGTTGCCAAGCCCATTCGCTGGTGGCATCGACCGAAGGTGCGACGGCAGATGCACTTTCCGCGACGACGGAGGCCGTGTTCTTCGATGAGTCTGCAGTTTCATCAGCAGTGCTCGGTCTTCGCGCGATGGACCAGCGACCGACGGCTTCTCGTGTCACTCTGATGCGTTCGGCACGACCGCGATTCGATCGGCGCGAGGAGGTTTGCTTCTCAGCGACAAGTGAACGGAGTCCCGAGAATCCATCGGCAGTGATCACTCCCCGCGAGACAAGTTCGCCCAGCGCGTCGTCGAGGTGATCTCGCAGCATTTGAGTTTCATGCTGCAGATCGGATCCAAACATCGCTCCACGTGCTGTGAGTAGTTCGAGAACGTGCGTCGCGGGACTGCTGAGTCCTTCGATCTCCGGAACCGGAGCGCGGGCCGACAGCCAGGGCAGGTCTTTGCGGAGGAATATCGAGATTGGAGCGACTCGCGTCAAACTCGCCATCGGACGCGACTTGTCGGGATTGCGCGGTGGAGGAAAAAGACGTGCCCAGCCAACTTCGCCGGTCAGGCATAACTCATCCAGCCAGCCTGACTGGTAACCGGCAAGCCGCAGCTGCAGGATGTCACGTTCCCAGGCGACAGATGGGATATCCATTCCTTGAAGCTGGCCGATGACCTCGAACAATCCATTCGCCCCGTCCCGGCCATGACCTTTATCGATCCCATGCAGCTGAAACAGGAATCGCATGAAGACATCGACCGAGACCGGCTCAATCTGACGCCGCAGACCATCCATCGTCAGTCGATGAATTCGCGACAGCAATCGCCGATGGCACCATTCGGTGTTGTGTGGGGCCGCGCCTGGTTCTATTGTCGCCTTTCGCTCCGCGAAAGCAGCGTCCTCGCAATCTTTCGCGGAGCGAAAGGCGACACTTACGTTCTGCTCGATGCTAAAACGACCGCGAAGCACGATCCCTTCGCCTTCCAGCGCCTCGAGTGTCGCATGTGCCTGGCTAACGGTGATACCAATTCGCGCCGCAGCCGACGCGGTGGTGACGGGGCCACAGATTTCCAGCAATCCCCGCACCATGGCGAGACGTGCGTCGGTCGCTTCCCAGTCAATGCGGACGCCTGGCGGCACCTCGACTTTCGGTGACAGGACGGCATTTGGAAAAGCCGCCATCACTGCGGGAACTCGCTCAGTGGCGGACCAGGCTGCGCGATTGCCATCATACTTGACCAATGTCGCACGACCGCTGGCGATGAGTTTGTCGAACCAAGTTGTCCACTCGATTCCTTCATCAACGGGCAACAGAATGCGGCTCAGCAGCGTGTCATGAAGTTCGTCAACATTTCGCACCAGCGGCTGCGCGTCGGCGACGACTTGAGCGATGGTCCGTGCGTCGAGTCGTCCGAGATCACGCACGTCATCAACGGAAAGGGAACGCCGCGTTGCAACGGCGCGTGCCCTGCGTTCTGCCGCTTCGCCACCATCCAGAAACGCATATTGATTCGCATTCAGCAATTCATAACTGAACGGCGACGGCTCTCGAGTGTCCCGCGCAATGAATTCAATTTCTCCGCGCGCGACGGCATTGAAGACTTCCTTCAATGCTTCCATATCATGCGCTTCATGCAAACAGTCGTCCATCGTTTGCTGGACGAGCGGATCATCGGGAAGCTCGATATCACCGACGACGTTCTCCTGGCATCCCGTGAGCTTGGGGAACACGGCGGTCAGCAGATCTTCACTGCGAAACCGCTGCAGTGCTGGCGGCACTTTTTTCCCGTTGCGACTTCTTGGAATCTGCAGCGCGCGAGTCGCGTTCCAGCGCCAGCGATTGAGAAAAATCGGCACGACAAGCACCGCCTGCTCAAACATTTCCTGGACGTTCCGGGCATTCAGCATTGGAAACATGCTCTCCAGAGGAAAGCTGTGCTGGGGACCAAGTGACAACACGATACCGTCGTCGTCAGCATTCGCCTGAAGCTCGAAATCGAATGAGCGACAAAAACGTTTACGCATCGCCAGTCCCCAGGCGCGCGTGATTCGCGTACCGAACGGCGCGTGGATGACAAGCTGCATGCCACCGCTTTCGTCGAAGAATCGTTCAAAGACGACTCGACGACATGTCGGCAGCAGCCCGATCGCAGCCTTCTGGGCCGCAGCATAAATCACCATCTGTCGCGCGGCGTCAGGCGAGACGCTGGCTTCGGCAACCAGCCAGTCCTGTATTGATTTAAAGGGGTCAGACCCTTTACTCAAGGAAACCGAAGGCAAGACTCCATCGCATTTGCCTTTGATCACCGTCAATAGAGGGTCAGACCCCTTTAAATCTACACGGCGTTCCAGTTCTTCGCGAAGCTGCGACACGGCTTCAGAAAGTTCAATCGTTCGCCCCGGCGCTTCCCCCTGCCAGAACGGAATCGAAGGCGGCGCGCCGCCAGCGTCGGACACGAAGAGATCACCACCCCGCAAATAGCGAACTCGCCATGAGGTGTTCCCAAGGACGAAAATGTCACCCGCAGCGGTCTCGGAACCAAAGTGTTCGTCAACAGTCCCGACCGTGACGTTATCTTCCTCCGTGATCACGCGAATCGAAAATACATCCGGAATGGCACCAGCATTCGCAATTGCCGCCATGCGCGCGCCGGGACGTGCTCTCAGCCGGCGTTGAACCTGATCGTGATGCAGGAACACGCGGCCTCGACCATTCGACGGCACCAGTCCTTCGCTCAGAATTCCAACGACGCGATCAAATGTTGTGCGGTCAAGATTCTGATACGGTGCCGCTCGGCGACACAGCGCGAACAACTCGTCGGTCTTCCATTCCTGACAGGCGACCTCCGCGACAATCTGCTGAGCCAGCACGTCGATGGGCGCAATCGGGATTGGAATGGAGTCCAGGTGTCCCTGTCGAATCGATCGAATCATCGCCGCGCATTCGATGAGTTCATCGCGAGTCAGCGCGAACAGTCGCCCTTTGGGCACCAGTCCCAGTGCATGTCCGGACCGACCGATGCGCTGCAGAAACGTGGCGATGTTGCGGGGCGAACCGATCTGCAACACCAGATCGATGTAGCCGACGTCAATTCCCATCTCGAGTGACGCGGTGGCAACGACCGCCTTCAGCTGCCCGGCCTTAAGACGTTGTTCGGTATCCTGACGATGCTTGTAAGCGAGCGAACCGTGATGGCTGCTGATGGCATCTTCACCAAGGATTTCGCTCAACTGATGAGTCAATCTCTCGGCCAGTCGCCGCGTGTTCACAAAGATCAACGTCGCGCGATGGGTGTTGATGAGTTCTACGATCCGCGTATTGACTTCGGCCCATTGCTCGTGCATGCATACTGCACCAAGTTCACTGGGCGGTGTTTCGATTGCCAGGTCTAACTGCCGCTGATGGCCGATGTCGATAATGACCGGCATTGAGTCCGATGACGTCCCGCTCTCCGGCACACCAACCAGGAATTCGGCAATTTTTTCAATCGGGCGCTGAGTCGCCGACAGCCCGATTCGCTGCAATCTGCGAGGACAAATTGCGGCCAGGCGTTCGAGCGTCAGTGCAAGGTGCGATCCGCGTTTGTCGCGAACCAGCGCATGGATTTCATCGACGATGACGGTTTCGACCGTCTTGAGCACCTCTCGGCTGCGCTGACTGGTCAGCATCAGGTAGAGCGATTCAGGAGTCGTGACCAGAATATGCGGCGGTCGTTTGACAATGGCCGCTCGTTTGGACTGCGTCGTGTCACCGGTGCGCAGTCCGACTCGAATGGGAGGAATCTCAAGTCCCTGCTCCGCCGCCAACGCCAAAATCTCATCAAGCGGCTGCTCCAGGTTGCGATGCATGTCATTCGAGAGAGCTCGCAGCGGGGAGATGTAAACGATGCGGATCTCGTCATCCAGTTCGCCCGCTTCCGCCAGTCGCAGCAGACGATCGATCGCGGACAGAAACGCCGTGAGCGTCTTTCCGCTTCCCGTCGGCGCAGCAATCAGAATATCACGCCCCGCCGAAATATGCGGCCAGCCCTCAACCTGCGGCTCAGTCGGCCCCGCAAAACGGGACTGAAACCACTGTAAAATAATCGGATGGAAATTTTGAAGCGACATGTTGCTTCAGGATAGGGAGGAATGCCGCAACTGACAATGGGCGATTACGTGGCGATTCCAGAGTGTCGGACAGTGGGATTAGCCCAACTTCCCCAGAAGCAGAACAAAATGTCTCTGGCCGAAACGGAGAACATCACACTTCCGCCAACCGTTCCGTCGAATCCCCAAACTTTTCCAGGTTCAGTCCGAACTTATCCATCAGCGACAAATACAGGCTGCACATCTTGCGATTCGGTTTGTCGAGATAATCAAGGACTCGACCAGTTTCCAGTTTTCCGCCGCCTTTGCCGAGGATCACGACAGGGAGTTTGCTCGCGTCGTGGCTGCCGGTGTGCATGCTGCTGCAGTACATCAACAGCGAATTATCCAGAGCCGTGCGATCGCCTTCCTGAATGGCATCCAGCCTTCCAGCGACGTAGGCGAACTGTTCGAGGAAGAAACGGTTCACCTTGAGCCAGTCGTCCGATTCCTGATGCGACAGCAGGTGGTGAATCATGTAGTCCACGTTGAGATTCGGAAATCGCAGCGACGAATGGTCGTTGTTCAGCTTGAGCGTACACAGGCGAGTCGAATCCGTCTGGAAGGCGAGCACGAGAATATCACACATCAGCCGCATGTGTTCAGCCACGTCCTGAGGAATCCCGTCTGCTGGTCGCGGGATGTTCGGCTTGTCGATCGTTGGTCTCCATCCCTGCAATTCACCACGCTCACCAGCGCGGACGATGCGTTGCTCCACTTCGCGAACGGAAGATAAATACTCGTCGAGTTTTTGTTGATCGCTGAGACTGATGTTACGACGCAGGTCGTTTGCATCTTCCAGAACGGCGTCGAGTACGCTCTTGTCACTCTTGCTGGCTGCGTCTCGAAAGAGACGGTCGAAGGCCAGTGCCGGATAAACTTCCAACGGTGTCGGGGCTGTTGGCGAACTCCACGAAATGTGGCTGCTGTAGAGCATCGAATAATTCTTGTGGACCGACGGGTTTGCCTTTTCGCACCCCAGCACGAGGCTTGGCACTTTTGTCGTCTGACCGTAACTCTGAGCCAGCAGCTGATCGATACTGGTGCCGCTGCGAATTCCTCCGCCCGCTTCAAGCGGCGCGCCGCTGAGCAGATTGCCGGTCTGCGAACTGTGAATATTGCCCTTCAGAGCTTCTTCGTTGTAGAGCCCTTTGACGACCAGCAACTTTTCGCGGTAGTCGTTGAGGGGTTCCAGAACCTTGCCGAGTTCCATGTCCTTCCCGGCACCTTTGGCCCACCAGTGATCCTTGTGGAATCCATTTCCGGAAAACAGGACACCAAAACGAATCGGTGCCTCTCCGGTCGCAGCGGTTGTGCCAGCTTCCTGTCCCCAGACTCGCAGCGTTTCCATCCAAGGCAATGCCATCGTGACACCCAGCCCACGCAGCATCGTGCGACGTGTTGTGAGGAATGCAGTCATTGGCGGGCTCCCGGGGAGGGATGGTGGGAAGGAGTCAAAGTCGTCGTTCGCTCCGCGAACGAAACGGACCGAGCACATGCGTTTCGTTCGCGGAGCGAACGACGACTGTAATGAGGATACCTTCTTTGTGCAAAATCGCAACAAAACCGCAGAACGTTTGGCTTTTCATCCTTTTATATTGCCAGATTCGGATTGCCAAATTGATGGTGGCAGACTGTGTTTGCATACGATAGACTGAACTGCCCCGAAAGATTCTCTCCCGGTTGTCACTTCCCACCTTTTCACCTTTATCTCTTGGCTGTGTGGTTACAAAATGCCCTGTATCCATTCCACGGTTGCTGATTGCCATCTAACGCAACGACTGTTTTTTTTAGTTGTGGCCGCAGTTTTGGCATCCTCGTCTTCTTTGTCCGCGTCTCCAGGCGAAGTGAGCTTCGTCAATGACGTGCTTCCGGTGATCACCAAAGCCGGATGCAACGCCGGTGTGTGTCACGCGAAGGCTGGTGGCGGGCAAAACGGATTCCAGCTCTCTCTGCTGGGATTTGAGGTCCAGGAAGACTACGAACATCTGGTAAAGGAAGACCGTGGACGACGGCTGTTCCCGGCAGCTCCGGAGAATAGTCTGCTGCTGCTGAAAGCGTCCGGCAAGATGCCTCACGGCGGTGGCGTTCGCTTATCGGCGCAGTCCCAGGGTTACGCTCTGCTGCGCGACTGGATTCAGCAAGGTGCCGGTTATGATGCGGACACAGCGCCGCAGCTGACTGGCATCGAAGTGCAGCCCGGTCGCGGAACCGTGATGCCAAATGCTGAGCAGCAACTGAAGGCTGTCGCTCGGTATTCAGACGGTACCGAACGAAACATCACCAATGTGGCACTGTTCGAATCAAATGATAAGAGCATGGCTGACGTCACCGACGGGGGGCTTGTGAAGATCTTCGACATCCCGGGCAAAGTCGCCGTGATGGTTCGCTATCAGGGAAAGGTGTCTGTCTTTAATGCGTCCGTTCCATTGGGGGTGCCAGTTGACAGCGTGCCGCCATCGAACAATTTCGTCGATGATTTGGTCTTCGCGAACCTCCGGGAAATCGGCGTGCCCCCGTCACCGATCTGTGATGATGCGACATTCATTCGTCGAGTCTCTCTGGATATCGCCGGCCGCCTTCCCACTGAGGAAGAAGCGGCTGCGTTCTTTGCCAGTCAGGACGCAGACAAACGCGACCAGGTGATTGACACATTGCTTCGCAGTCCCGAGTACGCGGATTTCTTTGCGAACAAATGGACAGCAATGCTGAAGAATCGCCGCGACGATGCCAGCGATATGACCTCCAACTTTGCGTTCTTTGCCTGGATTCGAGACAGTCTGCTGGCTAATAAACCATATGATCAAATGGTGCGAGAACTTCTTGCGGCGACGGGCGAGGTGATCACCAATCCTCCCGTGGCCTGGTACAAACGAGTCAAAGAACCCAGGCAGCAGTTGGAAGATGTCGCTCAGCTGTTTCTCGGTGTGCGAATGCAGTGCGCTCAGTGCCACCATCATCCGTTTGAACGCTGGAGCCAGGATGATTATTACAGTCTGTCGGCGTTCTTTACTCAGGTCGGTCGCAAACCGTCGGCCACTCGCGGCGAAGATCTCATTTTTCATAAACGCGGGACTGCAACGGCGACAAATATTAAGACAGGTGTGGCTCTGACGCCGACGGCTCTTGGAGATATCATCCCGCCCATTGATCCTGACGAAGATCCTCGGTTGAAGCTGGCCGACTGGATGAGTTCCCCGGACAATCCATTCTTCGCAAAGGCACTCGTCAACCGCTACTGGAAACACTTCTTTCGACGTGGCCTGATCGAACCGGAAGACGATATTCGCGACACGAATCCTCCGTCTAATCCTGAACTGCTGGCGGCTCTGGAACAGCATTTTGTGGCGAGTGGATTTGATCTAAAGGCGATTGTGCGAGTCATCACCCGATCAAACGCATATCAACTCAGTTCAGTGCCGAACAGCTACAACATTGCCGACCAGCAGAACTATTCTCGATACTATCCTCGCCGCCTGCAGGCAGAAGTCATGCTGGATGCGATCGACGATCTGACGGGCGCTCGAACGGATTTTCCAAACTTGCCCGCTGGCACCCGAGCGATCGCATTGCCAGACAACAGCTACAACAACTCATCGCCTTTTTTGAAGGTCTTTGGTCGTCCGGAGAACGAAAGTGTGTGCGAGTGCGAACGTGTTCAGTCCTCGAGTCTGGCTCAAAGTCTGCATCTGATGAACGCGGCTGACATTAAGTCCAAGCTGGCGACAGGCAACGGTCGGGCGAACCGGCTGGCCAAATCTGACAAACCAGCGGAAGAAAAAGTTCGTGAACTCTACATGGTCGCATTCGTTCGTGAACCACGCGCTGACGAATTGAAAGTGGCAACCGAATACCTCGCCGAGCCTCGCACAGACGCAGCAGGTAATCCCGTGGATCCTCAAAAAGCAAACGTTGAAAACTTCCAGGATTTGATCTGGGCGTTGATCAATACGAAAGAGTTTCTGTTTAATCACTGACTTGTTGCGAGGCTGCAGCCTCGGAACACACGGCCTTGGAAGCTCCTGCCTCCCAAGTACAAACACGGCGGCAGGAGCCTCCGGAGCAGTGCGTTCCAGGGCTGGAGCCTTGGAACGAGTGTGAACCATACAATTGT
>Ga0154020_10006660_pt1 | contig 13537 bp, 32 predicted proteins | sample Klosneuvirus_201_FD_109709 | JGI IMG/M metagenome (GOLD analysis project Ga0154020, IMG submission 109709) | Active sludge microbial communities from wastewater, Klosterneuburg, Austria - Klosneuvirus_20160825_MG | ecosystem: Engineered > WWTP > Aerobic digester > Activated sludge | place... | reverse complement strand
CGACGCGGACGGCTCGCACCCCAACGAGCAGATGGAGATGATCTCGCCCAACAAAATCTTCGACCACATGGACCTACCTGTGATCGACGAGGGCAAGGTGAAGGAGGGGTTCGCGTTGTTGTTCAGCGCGATCCTTGGGTCGTTCCCCGAGGACATCATCATCCCCATGATCGTCACCGCGTTCGCGTCGCCAGTGCGTCGGCTCGCGTGTCCTGAGCAGCCGCGATGGGCGGTCTACTTGATCGGGAGCTCGGGGCGTGGCAAGACCTCACGCGCGCTGTTGATCATGTCGTTGTTCGGTGCGATCCGCATGAACGACAAGTTGCCGACGTGGAAGGACACTGGCCGTTCGGTCGATGAACTGCTCGGGATGCGCGGCGATGCACTCTCGTTGGTGGACGAGTTGAAGACGCGCAACGTGAGTGAACGCGAAGGCATGATCATCAACCAGGTGTTGCAGGGCGTGGCGCAGGGATCGGGGCGCACACGCATGAGCAACAACGGACGCGACCTGATCGAGAGCGGGACGGCAAGATGCCCCGTGATGCTCACGTCCGAGGACCTGCCAGTGGACGATCGAAGCCAGCTCGCGAGGGGGTTGGTGATCCGCATACCCGAGAGCGTGATCGGATCGCACGAACCTTGGAGCACCCCATATCTGGAAGCTACCGCAGAGGGCAAGCTCGAGCTCCTACCGCACGCGATGGCGTCGTGGATTCACTACTGGATCGCGCGCAAGGATGGCAAGGAAGCGTTCATGAAGCGGCATCGAGAGGTGACTTCGCGACTCGACACCTGGGGCAAGCTGAACGTGCCGCAGTACACGGTGGAGCCGAACAACACGCGAATCGCGCTGCGCTTGGCGATGTACGAGGTGTTCTGGTTCGAGATGTTGGAGTACGCGGTCGTCAAAGAGGCGATCACGAAGGATCACGCGAACGACATGAAGTCCAGGTGGATGCAGTTCTACGCGCCGAGCTTGTTCAAGCAGAACATCGACACCATCGCGAAGAGCGGGGTTGGTGTGAGCATCAGCGAGGTGCTCTCCATGAACCTCAGCGCGGGGCTGGCGTACTTCAGCAACAAGTGCCGGTCGGGTGGGTTCGGGCAACCGTTCCCGCGATCACCTAGCCCACAGGCCATCGAGATCGGGGTGTTTCGCGACGACTTGAGCGATGAGCTTCAAGCGAAGTGCCAGGTGTGCATCGGTGACCGTTACGGCTACCTGGTGCTGACCGACGCGGCTCAACTGATTCTCTCGCGTAGTGGAGTAACGAGATCATGGCGGAAGACAATCGACTGGATGGAGCAAAATGGCCTGGTGTGTCCGAGCGATCAACTCCCACGGGGAGTCCGCCTCCTATCGGGTGTCCTGTTGACCCGCATCGGGGTGTGGGAGATCCCAGCCCTAATGGAAGGCCAGTCGGGCCAGTCGACCCAGTCAAACTAGCTGACGAGGTCATCCTGCCGGGTGAGGCGGACAAGCGGGTGCTCCAGCTCCCGCCCGATGTTTCGGACCACGCGATCGCGGACGCGGGGGAACGCATCATTGACGAGACCCTGCCGAGGATCATCGAATCGTTGAACAGGATGCTTGGAGCTCGACTTCCGAATGGTCATGAGGACTGGGTGACGCAAGGGCGAGCGATCGAGATGGCTACCGCCCTGGGCCGTCTCTACACGACCATGGGGCTCGAGCGGAAGTCGATGCTGGTCGACTGGGCGTTGGTGAAGGAGGGCAAGAAGCCCTTGCGCCACACGCAGCACCTTGGCAACGACGCAGCGCATTCGATGATGCTCGAAAATGAGGACGGGGAGCGTAAAACGCACAAGAAAAGGCAAAAAGATCCTTGATGTTCTGGAAAGTGCTGTATAATAGGGGCGTCCACAAGGAGGACACATGAACTGGATCGAACGAGACAAGCATCGGAACCGTAACGGAGCCTTCCTCGAGGCCGCTCAGTTGGTTAGCAACATGATGTTTGAACTGAGGAAGTTTGGTGGCATGGAACCATCCGACTACCACGAGGGAGCGCGACAGATCGGCAACGCGATTTTCAACGAACTCATGGCCAAGGTTGAAAACGAGCGCAAGTTGTGGGAAGTTGCACAGAGTGAAGGCCAGGTACCGACACCTAACGGTGCGTCCTCCTTCCCTCCCGGTGCCGAGGCTGACCGTGCCTCCAGGGTGGCTCCAGACGCCTTGGGGGCACAGTTTTCCACTACCTACCAGGCCCCGTTGCGTGATGGGGATGGCCGTGTGAGCTCTTCCTCAGGACCCGAATCCCCTGGGGGAGAGCCTCACCTTTCAACGCAGGAAGAGGTGCCGCTGTGACCGTGCGTCGCTGGGCACCGTGCGAGAAGTGCGGGCAGAGCATCCGCACCCAAGCGGTTCACGAGGTGATCTGCCTCAAGTGCCGCCCCAAGGACCTCGATACGCGACGAGCTTGGCGCAAGTGCATCCGTTGCGAGAAGTTGGTGCGAACGCGACTGATCAACCACGTCCTGTGTCCTGATCATCGACCCCACGCCTACGGGATCAAGCGCGACAAACCAGATCGTCCCACGTCCCTCGAGCAGGTGCTCGACGAGATGGTGCGTCGCGAGGTTGCGATGCCCTGGGAGCGCCATGGGTGAGCTACGTTGGCGCTACTTGTTCGTGTCGTGCATGTGGTGCGCGGCCTGGGTCGCGGTGACCCTAGTGGCGTTGATGGTCGGGTTGTGGGTGGCTGGCTGGGTAGCAGGGAGGATGTGACGATGACGGACCCGGAGAATGATGACGACCCATTCCTGCGTGTGTTTACGGAACTCGTGCACGCGCGCAACGACGTAAAAACGCTCGAAGCCAAGCTTGCTATCGCCACCGAGAACGCCGCGCAAGCGGTGAAGGAGCGGGACGAGGCGCGCACTATGCTCGGTAAGTCGTGCCGAGAGCTTGGTGTGGCGTGTCAAGACCTAACAGATACCAAGGGCGAGCTTGAAACACTGGGCGCTCGCCTTGCCGCAGCAGAAGCGGTGTGCGAGCGGGTGTATGAAATACTTGCGCCGTATGCTGATCCAAAAATCACCCATCTGCTTGTGCAATGGCGAGAGATGAAGGAGAAGCAATGAGCGACATTCTCATGATCTTGAACAACTACACGCAGGCACTCAAGGAGCGGAATGCTCTGCAAGCACAGCTTGAACAGGTCACGAAGGAGCGAGACCTTGCCATCATAGATCGGCAGGACTCGGATCAAGTGGCTGAGGAAATAGCTATGCGAGCTGGCCGAGTGTTGCAAGAGTTGAAGAACTGGCTGGAGATAACTATCCATCCGTGGTGCTCGGATCGACTTGACGAGATCATCGCAATGATGGACTGGACGCAAAGTGAGGATAAGCCATGAAGATCGACAACGTGCTGGCACGGCACCCTTGGCCATGGTCTTTTTACATGCAGGAACCCGCCTTGCAGTGGAGTTTCATGGATGCAGATTCACACTACGTGAACTGGGATTCAAACGGAATGCTTGGGGAGATTCGCGACGCCATTCTAGAACTCATCGAAGCCCACGTTAACCGCACCACAACACAACGCACGCATAGCGCGACGTGCTGGCAGTGGCACCTTGAGTGTGCGGTTAGCAAGATCAAAGGAATGAGCAAGGAGAAGCCATGACCATCAACACAAAGTGCAGCACGCACGGAAGAGAGCAGTGCATGGAGTGCAGCCTGTCCGTTAGTGCCGCAGAACACGAGAAACTAATGTTCGTTCCCAACATTACCTTGTCGCCATTCGACCAGATCGGAAAGGTCGATTGGAAGTGTCAGCACCATGGAGACTCGCGTTTCATGTGGGCATGTGTCGAGTGCGTGAAGGAGCAGCTCGCGAAGGAATACGAGCGAGGGAAGAAAGAGGCAGCGCAGCCTAAAGCTGAGTCCGAGACAGTTAATAAACTGCGAGAGATGATCAAGGATATGAACGAGACGATGAACCGCGAACGCGAGATATACAAGAAAAACTATGTCGGATGGATCGCCTCGAAAAAGGACTTCCGTGAGCTGTGCGACTTAAAAAAGGACTACGCAATGCTCAGGTATGAGCATGAGAAGGCACGGAATCAGCTCGATGCCGCGAGCCGTATCGTGAACGCGCTGGCCCTCGGTGAGCTATACAGCCCAAGTTTGCAGCAGGCTCTGAAGGACTGGGAGGCGCTATGACCCGCCACTTCAATCGAACACTGATAGCTTTCACGCTGGAACATGCCGACAGCGTGAGCCACAACTGGCTACATACGGCATTCGTTTGGTTACATAGGAAAGACAATGGAAGCAAAGACGCAAGACGTAAACGAGCAGTTGACCAACTCATTCGGATACCACAAGCCGGACGAGGCAACCGCCAAGGTGCTCACGGAGATCCGGGAGCGTTCGCTGGAGCACGCGAAGTGGTTGGCGTCAGTGCTCCCGCCATCGAGGGAGCGCAGCCTCGCGTTCACGAAACTGGAGGAGTCCAGCATGTGGGCGGTGAAGGCTTTGGTGCTGCGTTGCCCACTGGGGTAGCGCCATGACCCGCCTTACCATCATCGTCTGCGCCATCGCGTTGTTCATCTGCGGCTGGCAAGTCGCCACCGGGCGCGGGCTACTCGCGTGCGTGGGCATCGCGGGGGCGGGGCTGTTGTTGATAGACCTGGGGAGCAGAAAGGAACCAAGACCATGACAAACGAACGCACAGTTTACGACCGCATATTTGAGTCGATCTTTCTATACGCATACCGGCATGCGGAGCACCGCGCAATCCCGCTTGACGATACTAGTGGGCGAGAACTTACTTTAGACGAGCATGCCAGGTGTGCTGCTTACGCTGGCATAATCGCCAGGAGAGCGGAAGTCGCGGCCCAATGTTCCCGTGGCGATGTCTGCGACCTCGATAACCTCAAATCCGCAGCATCCGATATCCTGCTCTCGTTCACCGGCAAAAAAGAATGCCGAATACCAGGGCATCAAGTAGAGCGGTTGTTCCGCGCCGTTCATGGGCAAGACGCGAAATTGCCCTGGGACCTTACTAACACACAGGAAATGCCATGAGTGACCCCGAGATCATTCACATTTGCCAACGATGCTCCATCGGGTTTTCCGAGGAAGACCCCACGCTCCATCAACGCAAGATGTTCCAACCGTTCGTGGACGTGTTCAACGTCGCGATCAGGTGGCACAAGGCCGACAACTATGACAAGACCGAGTTGACAAAGGAACTCGACAAGGTATGTGCAAAGGCGATGAGCGACATCGCTCAGTTTGCCATCGACTCATACCTTGCGACCTTGCCAAAAACACAAGAGCCATGATCTACGCATTCACAGGTGGTCGAGACTATCAAGATCGCGCGATGGTCCACTTGATCTGCGACCTGCTCATGGCGGACGACAGCAATGCGTTCTCGGTAGGTGATTGCCCTACAGGGGCCGACCTGTTCGTTCGCGAGCGCATCACATCGACCACGCGAATAGTGAAGGTGTTTATCGCAGAGTGGACGCTCTACGGAAAGCCTGCGGGGCCGCGACGCAACGCAGCAATGCTAGAAGATGCCGACGTGCTGATCGCGTTCCCTGGTGGCGTTGGAACAGCGGATTGTGTGGCCAAGGCGCGACGGGCGCAGATACCAGTGATTGAAGTCGGTGGCCTTGGGAGCAGGGAGGAGAAGAAACAATGAGAAAGCGAGCACTCAAAGAGTTGTGGATTGTATTTGATGACGACGACGTGATCGCTACTGGAAAAACCCGCATTGAAGCGTCTCGAAGAGCATCGGCTTACATGAACTGGCACGCGCCGTTGTATTTGAAGTTCCGTGAGGTTCCACCAAAACCGAAAGGAAGAACTCGCAAGGATGCGGAGGAGAAGAAACAATGCGCCGAGCTGCGCGCCGAGAAGGGCGGGGAGACGGGGTAATGCACGCATCACATGTATACGTCGCGCGGCGCAAGTGTGGTTGTGTGGTGACGTTGATCGCCGATAGTGGCGACAAGTTCACGGCCAAGGAAGTGGCCAGGTGCATTCTTAACGGACTTGCCATTCAACGCGAGCCTATCGAGAAGGTGTGGAACAAGGAGATCCTGCTTCAGATCAAATGCGAGCATGAAACATCCGCAAGCGAGAAGGGTAAGGCCAAGGCAACAAAGGAAACGGAACCATGACCAAGCCCAGGAAGCACGGAGCGCGGCTTAAGCCATGCCCATTCTGTGGAAGTCGGCCAGAGGAGTTTGTGTCCCACAGTGAACAGATTTACTGGGTGCAGTGTATTGACTCACATTGCTTCGTGAACCCGTCAACTAATGATTGCGCGACCGCAAAAGCGGCATGTATGGCATGGAACATGCGCTTCGATAGGCCGCGTGCCACACCGAAAGTAAAGAGGAAACCCAAATGACCCTGATCGCTCCCATCGTGGCGCTCCTGTGCGCCTTCTCTTCGCCCAAGACCATCGTCCACACCGAGCTGTTCGACGCGCAGAACGCGCTGCTCGTCTACTCGGACTGCTCGATGGCCGTTACCCCGCTCGTCAACTTGCGCTCGGATGGCACGTTCTTGGGTGGCACCACCATCGAGATCGTCGCGACGAGTGACAAGCTGGTCTCACGTTGGACCGACGCGAAGGGGGTGCAGCGCGAAGTCGTCACTGACTGCGTGACCATGCGCCCCGTCGACTGCGTGATCCAGCACCAGAAGATCGTCACGTTGATGGAGGGCGCGTTCCCACCCGTGCCGAAGAAGGAGAGTTGATGGTCGACCGCACCGTCCAAGCCCGTCGCGACAACCTCGTTCGTGCCTACTTTCGCCGTGAAGCAACCGGCTGGCGTTGTCGGCGTTGCTACGAGCTCGTGGCACCCCAAGGGCCAGGATCGCACGTCGTGATGCGTGCCCATCGCGAATCGTGTAGGCTAGGGGCAGCGCGTGGTAGAATGCAGGCATGACCCTACCCGCAGTCGAGTACCAGGACCGGGTCTATACGGTCACGGTCACCAGCGACATTGTCTACAACGCGAACCCTACCCTGACCGATCTCCAGGACTCGGGGCAGCTCCTTGACCTTTACGGCCCTGCGAACTGCCTCTACACGTCTGGTCTAGGAGGTGCAGGAGCCGCGCTCGTTGCGGCCAACCGGCCCCTACTCGTGTGGGCGCATGGGGGAGGGTTCACGCAAGGGTCCAAAACCAACTCGGACGCGGTCTACATTGCTGAATCCTTCGCGTCGATGGGCTACCGAGTCGCTAGCATCAACTACAGGATGTTCAAGACCTTGGGGAACAAGGCTTGGGGAACGTGGGTAGGGATGGGCGTGGAGGACATGCGCGCGGCGTTGAGACATCTGATTTTCGGTGCAGCGGGCTACTTCATCGACACGACCCGCATCCTGGTAGGTGGTGACTCAGCGGGTGGAGCGATCGCGGCGTTCAGCTTGCTCTCGAACCAGGAAGTCGCGAACAGCACGCTTGCCGGCGAGAACGCACTCATGGGCGCGGGATCGAAAGCCCACGGGCTACTGGGGTGTTGGGGTGCCTACGTGGGCCAAAGCGCATCGACCGGGACGTTCGCGCTCGACAACGCGACGGTGATCGCCAACGCGACGGCAGGGCTCTTGGACAAGGCTTACTTGGTGCACGGGGACAAGGACGAGACCGTGCTGGAGCGGAACAGTATCGACCTTGAGTATCTCGTAGGGAGCACTTCAGGGTGGGGCAAGCTCAAGCGCCAGTCGTTGCGTAGTGCCTTGCATGGCGCTTGGTACCGTGGCCTCAACGCTGAAGCGGTGTTCAGCGAAGGCTACAAGGAAGACAGCGAGCGCGGCGTTGCAGCCTACTTCAAGAGCAAGCTAGGACTCTGAGTCAGAGAACACGAGTCGACAACCAAACTTGGAGGACACGTCGAGCAAGGCTGCAACCCCTTGCATCGTGATCTTGCCCTCATCCATCGCGTCACAGATCCGCTTGGAGTCCATGATCGTGATGATCGGGTGGTGAGGATACTTGCTACGAGCTCGCTTCTCGTTTTCGATGCTCTCGTCCACCAAGATGAGCACCTCGCGATCGCTCAACTTGGCGAGCCGACACCTTACCCATGGTTGACGTGCAACCCACGCATCCCACTCGCCAGGTGGCCAGGAGTCGGGATCGTTGGGATCAAGCGTCATGGGCGTCGGGTGCGGTAAAGGTAGGGGCATTCGGGCAATGGGATGCGCGTCATGTGTCGTAACATCCATCTTGTAGAGCTTGCGCGGAAAGCACTCAGCACGGCGTTCATACCTTCGTGCCAGTACTGTACGCGAATGTCGTTGTAGGAACCGTCCATGATATCTTCCTTCTGTATCGCGTCCTCACGAGCACGCAAGGTAAGGACTTCGACCGAAACGCGCTCGTAGTCCCTTTGCCACTTCGCGTTGGATAGCTTCAGCTCGTCTATCAAGTTTTCCATGTGCTTGATCTTGGCCCACTGTGATGGCGTGAACGTGGTTTGCGGTTCGTTGTCGCCCTTGTAGATCATGCGCCACCCTCCCGATCTTTCGCGTCGGCCTCGCTTTGAATCCACACCTCCAGCACTTCGGCTGCTGTAGTGTGGTAGTCCTCGGTGACCATGCGGATGATCAGGTCGGAGAAGTCTTCTCCATAGCGTTGGACTTCGGTTGCCAGCTCTTGGTGGAGTTGATCCACCTTGCGTTGGAAGTTGGGGATCATCGGCCACTCTCCCTATTGAACTTGTCCTCGCCGATCGCGTCGGCACGAGCTACCTTGCGTTGATGGGCGCATGAGCTCGAGAACCAAGGGTCGCGCATCTCGGCTTCGATCATCGCGCACACGTCGCGCATTCCATCCTCGCCACCAGCAGCGCGCAACACGTCGAAGGCCAGCTCGAGGTCGCCATCGCAAGCGTTGAGCACTTCGGTTGCCTGCTCCTTGGCCACCTTACCAAGTGCATCGGACAGCGCGGAAAGGAGATCGGATTCTATCGCGTCAAGGTTTGGGTTCATGGCGCATACCCCCTCGCCCGTGCGATCGCGGCTTTCGCTTCCTTCACGATGGGCAGGTCCGCCGATCCGGGCTCCCCTGGAAAGGCATCATGCCACCGCACCAAGGCTTGCAACGCGGTCAAGAGCTCGTGCGCGTGAACGTAGAGGGTGTCGGCATGGGGAACGCCGCGAACTGCCGCGACTCGTTCAAGGTCCGCGAGGGCATCGGCCTTTGTGGGGTAGATGCGCCCCACGTAGTCGTTGTCCGCGTAGAACCGCCACTCTTCCTTGTCAACTTGCTTGAGTTCAATCTCAGAGAATCTCGTCTTCATCGGCCACCCTCCAGGGGGTTGTTGCATGCGAACCCAGCACGCTAGGGAGTTGAGCCTTGCCACGAAAGCGGTGACAAGGGCTTGAGCGCACTAGGTTACGGGGTCACGTGCCATCCGTTCGCCTTAGCCTCTTCGATCGTCATCGCGACAACCTTCGCCTGGTAGAATCCCGCAGCCTCTGCTCGTTCCTTGCAAGCGAGAGCGCAAATGTAGCTAGACCAAGTGGAGTCCCAACCTTGGTAGGGTTGCCACTGCGCGTTAGGTTCCCGTTGGATTAGGACGCCCCAAACCTTCCATTCGCATGAGGTCATGGGGTCACCGTCCTTGCTAGCTCGTCCACTAGTGCTTCGGCCACCATCCCGACCACCGCGTCAGTCATGACGTCGGTCGACACGGGACAGCTAGCCCAAAGCCCATGAGGGGTGAGCAAGTGCAGCGCGTGGCGCACTAGGTAGTCTTGTGCGTCGCGAATGGGTAGGTGCGAGACATCGGTTGCCATGCGCTCCACCACGTAGCGGCAGACACGATGGGCGAGTAGGTAGGTCGTGGGGGGAAGGGGGGATTTCACGTTGCACCCCCCTTCGCCATAGTCTCGGGCACGAACCGCCTTGGTTGCGAGGGGTGATCCACCCCGCAAACGTAGACGTGCAAGTGTGCCGTTCCACGCGGAACACGATACTTCGCCACGTCCACGATCGAAACGTAACGCATTTCGCGTCGGTTTTGGACCCAACGCAGCAACGCGTCAAGGTCCGCTTCGGGGGCGCAAGCCCAAATCACGCGGGAGTAGCCACCATTAGCGCCACCCCACCCGCTCATAAAGTTATCCCTCGCCACCACACCGAGTGCGTGGGTCTTGTGTTGCTCGGGCGTTCTGTCGTCTTGTGTCGTTGTCATGCCGTCTCCAGACGTTGCTACCCATGAACCCCATGGGCTAGGGTATGGTGCTCGCCACCTAGAGCGGGTGGCGAGGCTTGGGGCGCTTACTTGGAACCGTCCATCGAATCCACCATCGGCATGATGATCCCGAAAGGTTGAGCGCCGGTGCGAACGTCGTCACATGCGCTCGCATGCTGCACCACGATGGGCGTTCCCGTTATGACCACCTTGCTACCCGTGTTGTCTCGTTCGAGCTCGATGACCAGTGTCACCGCGCGCTCTGGTGTTGTCACGCAACCATGTGTTGCTTGCGCCTCGCCGAGCACCTTGGCCAAGCGGTAGAGCAGATCCGCGTCGATCGTCAAGCGAAGGGTGTCGTTGCATTCCTTGGGAATGCACTCGCGAACTTGCGGGACGTTGAACCCATCGGCCAACGCCTTGCGGTCGAACGTCGTTGCGCCAACGACCACACTACCGTTGGCCGTCAAGGTGCCGCGCTTCGGTTTTGGCACTTTCATCGCCGCCTTGGTGGCCTCGATGGGGAGCGGTCCAACGACATCGTTTTCGCCCCACTGCTCAACCGGGATGATCGCGGCGATGCGCCCATCGGTGGCAAGGTTCACGTAGCGGTCGCCCCACTGCTCAACCCACGAACACGGGATCGCGTAGCGGGATTCGACCTTGGCGGCGATGGGGGAAAGGTCAGCTAGTATCTTCACGTTTGCATCCTCCAGGAAGCAAGTATCGCGTTTCGTCCTACTGGGACTCGTCAGCCTGGCCAAGTAGCCAAGGACGCGGACTAGCCTAGCCTTGTGTGGTCACGTCGTCGCGATCGTCGTCGGCATAATCGGGCTCGCGCAGGGGCAAGCCAGCATCCTTGAAGCGTAAAGCAATCTCTTGCAACGTGTCGGCGTCCCACTCGGTCCCGTCCATCGTAGCGTGGATCGCGAAAAGTAGGTTGCGAAGGGTGTCGATCGGAAGTGCGAAGACGCAAGCGCGGGTTAGGTTGGTGTAGAGATCGGGAGTGGATGTCGCGTCGCACATGAGACTATACGACACAACGGCGTTGCGGGTTTCAAGCATTCCCTATAAAACGTGTAACAAGGATGTACCGAGACACAGTAGCGAGATGCAGCTGGGAGTAGCGCAAGGTAGCGGAGAGTAGCAAGGGAAGTGCCGAGGGGTAGCGAGAAACCAAGAACTACTAAAGATCTTTTCGGGGTAAGGCTGGCAGAGCAATAGTACGAAACCGCTCGTAAGTGTAGTGGTACCAAGTACACAAGGGATATAGGATGGCCTGCTATACCCTCTCCCCAGGACCCGGAAATGGAAATCGAAAAGTGCAAGGGGTTTTTTGGGGGGGGCTGTACCCGTTCGTACAAAAACACGGGAAGATGTTCTGCATTGTAGTGTTAGGGTATCGTTAGGGTAGCATGTTCGGGTTGCGTTAGGGTAGCTTCCCCATCGTGTCGACCCTTCGCGTTGTCGCGGATCGGTTGCCTTCGTGGCCGACCCGACGCGTCGTTCGATGCCGACACTCGCGACGTTCGTGCCGACACTCGCGACCCATGCGCCCCGATGCCCCCTAGTGCCTCACGATGCACCAGGATCGACGCAAGCCCTTCGCCCCTACCCTACCATAGCCTCCCCCATCGCAACGCAACCTGCGCCCACCCAGAGCCCTTGCACGACCTACCGGGGGAGCCACGCAACGCGCAACGTCCCTTAGATAACATCCACACCTCCAGCCCCGCCTACCCATTCCCCTGGGTGCTAGGTTCCCCCACTTGCCATCCCCACCTTACCCCCATTTCCCGCACTAGGGGACTCGCTTCGCTGCGTCACCCTAGAACCCCACGGCTTGCCTAGGTTCCAACGCATCACCATGCCAGGGCTACCCTAGTAGCGCCCCCTCCATCCGACGCGCCGCAACTCCCTGCCTCAGGGGCGTCAGCTTTTTTTGACGCGACTCTGGCCAAGTCGTTCGGCCATGGCGATCCCTTGTTCCTTGGTTAGCTTGCGTCGCCTTCTGATGGCAAGGTCCTTGAGCGGCACGTACCAGGTCCACCCGATGCCCCTCACCTTAGCCGGTTCCCCGAACAGCCTCGTGAACTGGCGTTGATGCGACGCGCGTTCCGAGAACACCTCCCAACGATCCTCACCCTCCGTGAATCGACACATCGTGATGAACGTCTCTTTCACTTTGCTCACCCAAAACTCCTTGTAGCTAGGGCACTTCGCCCAAAACCACCTTACCACGCGACGTTTTGGGTGTCAACCTACCTGGTTCCTACTTCGCGACGCACCGCTAGGACCCGCTAGCACCTGCTAGCGACTATTCGCGACTCGCGTTCCTACCTCGTCCCTACCCAACGCGATCATCGAGTGCCGCCCATCCCGGCATCGCGAGTGCCGCCCCGGCAACTGAGTCGCGACAAGCACTTGTGAGTGCCGCCTTACACCCTGGATCCGCCCCCGGATCCGGATGATCCGCCCCGGATTCCACCCTACGCGTCTCCACATTTCTCTTGACACCCCCTACCACCTGTAGTGTAGTCCCCCGCATCTAGCCACCCGAAACGCTCCCACCCAACGCGACCCGCACCCCTCCTCCCTGGTCGCCTCCCCTGGCTGGGGGTCCTAGGGCGGCGCAGCTTCGCGGAGCCCCCTAGTGGCAGACTTGGTGATCACTGAGTGCGTGGTGGAGAACCGTAACGGTGCTGGCTACCTACGACCGACGCGATCGCAGAAGGTGACGATCCAGGGGTCTTCCACCACCGCGTCCTTGCCCTTACTCGCGTCAACGCAGGTGATCCGCCTATCGGCTCCCTCGACGTGTCACTGGAAACTGGGTGCTGGCGCGACGACGGCATCTTCGATGGTGCCGGCTGGGCGAACGATCGACTACGCGACGCCGTCCCCTGGAACCACCACCTACATCAGCGTGATCGACGCGAGCGGCTCAGGCTTCGTTTAGGAGAACCATGGCAGACTTCAATGTGACCGAGTGTGTGATCGAGAACGTGAACGGTGCCGCGTTCTTGCGGCCCCAGAAGTCCTACTCCATCGTGATCGACGCGGTCTCGACGACGAGTTCCATCCCGATCAGCGCGAACACGCAGGTTGTGCGCCTTGCAACGCCCTCATCGTGTCACTTCAGGCTTGGTGCGGGTGCAACGACATCCGACGCGATGGTCCCCGCTGGTGAAGTCGTGGACTTCGCAGTTCAACCCGATGGCGGCACGTCCTACTTGAGCGTGATCGAGGCATCGTCCCCCACCGACATCGGTGGCGGTGGCGTTGGCGATAGCGGGCTCGAGAGCGTCAACGTCGAGACCCTCGCGGG
>Ga0154020_10006657_pt1 | contig 13542 bp, 14 predicted proteins | sample Klosneuvirus_201_FD_109709 | JGI IMG/M metagenome (GOLD analysis project Ga0154020, IMG submission 109709) | Active sludge microbial communities from wastewater, Klosterneuburg, Austria - Klosneuvirus_20160825_MG | ecosystem: Engineered > WWTP > Aerobic digester > Activated sludge | place... | reverse complement strand
TAGAGCGCCATCGCGATCAAGCGCTCGCGCTCGATCGTCCAGGCCAGCATCTGGCGATAGCGCGGCTCGAACACGTGCAGGGGAACCAGCGTTCCGGGCGGCAGGATGACGTTGGGCAGCGGGAAGAGCGGCGCCTGCACGAGCTTCTTGGGTTCGCGCTCAGGCATCGTCGGTATCCTTGTGCGCAGTCATGGAACGTGTCTGCATCGTCTCGGCTTCCCGCACCCCGATCGGCAAATTTCTCGGTGCTCTCGCACCCGTCACCGCAGTCGACCTCGCCGCGTTCGCGGTGCGCGGTGCCTTGGCGCGCGCGAACGTCGCGGCCGCCGACGTGGAGGAAGTGATCCTCGGCCAGGCGCGCCAGCTCGGCTCGGGTCCGAACCCCGCCCGGCAGGCCGCGATCAAGGCGGGTGTTCCCGAGACCGCCCCGGCGTTCACGCTCAACATGGCCTGTGGCTCGAGCCTCAAGGCCATCGATGCTGGGCGCGCGGCGCTCTTGCTCGACGGGCGCAAGGTCGTGGTCGTGGGCGGGATGGAGAGCATGACGAACATTCCGTTCTTGTTGCCGAACCTGCGCAGAGGCTACCGCCTCGGGCATGCTGAAGCCCTCGACGGGAACTACCAGGACGGCTTCACCTGCGGAGTGCTCAAGATACCCATGGGCTTGACCGCGGAGTACTTGGCCGACGAGTACGGGATCGATCGAGCTTCCCAGGACCGGTACGCCCTGAGTTCGCACGAGCGCGCCACCGCAGCGCAGAAGGCCGGTGCTTTCCGAGACGAGATCGTGCCAGTCGAAGTCGAAGACGGCCGGACGAAGCGCACGGTCGACACCGACGAACACGTCCGCCACGACGTGACGCTCGAAGCCCTGGCCAAGCTGCCGCCGGTGTTCCGACCCAAGACCGGAACCGTGCATGCCGGCAACTCGTCGGGAATCACCGACGGGGCTGCCGCCCTCGTGCTCATGACCGAGTCCGAAGCGAAGCGGCGCGGGCTCGTACCGCTCGCTTGGCTGGGTGTATCCACGACGGCAGGCGTTTCCCCCCGCGTCATGGGGATCGGACCCGTGCCGGCACTGCGCGAGCTCTTCGCGAAGACCAAGACCGGGGTTGGCGACTGGGACCTGATCGAGCTCAACGAAGCGTTCGCGGCACAGGTGCTGGCCTGCAACAAGGACCTCGCGCTCGACATGGCGCGCGTCAACGTGAATGGCGGGGCGATCGCGCTCGGTCACCCGATCGGAGCGACGGGGGCGCGCATCGTCGTCACCCTCTTGCACGAGATGAAGCGGCGCAACGCCGCGCGTGGCATCGCGAGCCTGTGCATGAGCGGTGGAATGGGAATGGCGATCGCGTTCGAACGGGCCCGCGGGTAGAACTCCCCGCTCCCGCGAATCCGTTGAAGATGCTGCGCAAAGCCCTGTTGTTCGCGTTCGTGTCGGCCACGGTCCTGACTCGAGCGGAGGTCCTGGCTCAGGCGGAAGTCCCGACTCGGGTGCAACCCGTCAAGCCGGTGCCGACGGATCCCGCGAAGGTGAGCGCGAGCCAGGGTGTGGACAACCTCGGTATCGAAGCCCGCCTCAAGCCCAAGAGCCGCGTGGTCCGCGCCGGCCAGAAGCTGGAATTCGAGCTCGTCGTCACGGCGAACCGCCCTTCACAGGTCGAAGGCACTGTCCTGGCTGGGATGGACATCGCCACGAGCGTTGCCGGGGTCCCGGGCCTTTCGTTCCAAGAGGGATTGATCCGTGACAAGATCCTGATGGGTGCGGGAGCTCGCATCGAGCGCAAATTCGAGATCGACCTCGCGAAGCTCGCGCCTGCGATCGAGCCCAGGGACGGCAAGCTCGTGCCGATCACCATTTCTTGGCCGGGCCTCCCCGGAGCGGAAGCCACGATCGACGTTGCGCCCGACGCCAGCAAGGTGCCGCTCGAGGCCATGGACCTCGACAAGACGCGGGTGATGCTGATCACGAACTTCGGGACGATGACCGTCAAGTTCTTCCCGGGTAAGGCCCCTGGTCATGCGCAGAACTTCATCAAGCTCGCGCAGCAGGGGTTCTACGACGGCACCAGGTTCCACCGCGTGATCAAGGGTTTCATGATCCAAGGCGGCTGCCCGAACACGAAGGACGGGGCGACCGGTGAGCCAGGGGCTGGTGATCCCGGGTATCGCATCGCTGCGGAGTTCAACGACGTCAGGCACGTGCGCGGCATCCTCTCGATGGCGCGTAGTCAGGACCCGAACTCCGCGGGATGCCAGTTCTTCGTCATGCACGGCGAGGCGCCGCCGCTCGACGGCAAGTACACGGCATTCGGTCAGCTCGAGACCGGGCTCGACACCCTGGACAAGATCGTCGACGTCCCGGTCAAGGAGTCGCGCGCCGGTGAGATCTCGGCTCCGGCCGAGCCGGTCTATCTCCATGCCGCGGTCGTTCTTCCCGTCCTGAAGGCACCGAAGTGAATTCTCATTGCTCCCCTTGGAGGACCAGACAGTGATCGATCTCGAGACCACCGACCTCAACACCTTGGAAGCCGTCATGGAGACGGACAAAGGAACGATGACGGTCGGCTTCCACGCCGAGGCCGCACCGGGCCACACGAAGAACTTCTGCAAGCTCGCAGAGGAGGGGTTCTACGACGGCCTCGCGTTCCACCGGGTCATCCGGAACTTCATGATCCAGGGCGGTTGCCCGAACACTCGTGCCGGCGCGCGCGGTATCCCCGGCACCGGTGGGCCCGGCTACACGATTGCGGCCGAGTTCTCGCGTGTGCTGCACAAGCGGGGCGTGCTCTCGATGGCGCGTTCGCGGGATCCGAACTCGGCTGGCTCGCAGTTCTTCATCGTGCACGCGGAGCACGTCGAGTCCCTCGATGGACAGTACACGGTGTTCGGATACTTGAAGTCCGGGCACGAGGTCTTGGACACCATTGCCTGTGTCGACGTGGACTTCGGTTCCGGCGGTGGCGAACGCAGCAAGCCGCGACAGCGAGTAGGCATCAAGTCGGTGCGCATCAGGCAAGCAGAGGCGACTTCCGAAGCGAAGTCCGCGGCGGAGCCTGGTCAGGCAGGTGAAGCGTGACCAACAAGAACATCGAGCTGAAGCGCGAAGGACATCTCGCGATCTTGACCGTCAATCGCCCCGACAAGCTCAACGCCCTCAACAACGAAACGCTCGTCGAGCTGGGGCAGGCCGTGCAAGATCTGGAAAGCGATCCCGGCGTCGGCGTCGTGATCCTGACTGGCGCTGGCGAGAAGGCATTCGTTGCGGGAGCTGACATCTCGGTGCTCGCGAAGCAAGGCGTCGAGGAGGCCAAGCAGAACTCATTGCTCGGCCAACGGCTGACGCTCGCGATGGAGGGCTCGAAGAAGCCGTACCTCGCGGCCATCAACGGTTTCGCGCTGGGTGGGGGGCTCGAGATGGCGCTCGCCTGCGACGTGAGGTTCTGTTCGAGCACCGCGAAGCTCGGCTTGCCGGAAGTCTCGCTCGGGATCATTCCCGGTTACGGCGGTACTCAGCGCCTGCCGCGCCTCGTCGGGACGGGAGCCGCGCTCCACCTGATCCTCACGGGGGATCCGATCGGCGCCGACGAAGCCCTGCGGATCGGCCTCGTGAACCAGGTGTGCGCGCCCCAAGAGCTCATGGAGACCGTCAAGAAGGCTGCAGCGCGGATGCTCGCGCGCGGCCAGAACGCGCTCGGCCTGGCCAAGGAAGCCGTGCGCCGCGGCATGCAGATGGGCTTGCCCGAGGGTTTGGCTCTCGAAGCCGACCTCTTCGCGATCTCGGCTGCGGCTCCGGAGATGAAGGAAGGCATGATCGCCTTCCTGGAGAAGCGCAAGCCGAGCTGGATCCGCTCCTGAAGAGCCCTACTTCTTGACCCCGAACCGCCGAAGCAGGGCCTCGAGGTCGAACGGGTCGATCAGCTGCGTCGAGACCGACATCGGCCCGTAGTTGATGTTGCGCGCCATCTCGAGCGCGACCATGAGATCGCCGGAGTTTCCGACCAGAGCCTCGCGGCGCAGTCTCTGGCCCTCGGCTTCGGCCTCCTTCATGAGCTTCGTCGCCTCGGCCTCCTTCTGTGCGACGTAGAGGTCGGCGTCCGACTTGATCTGCGCGACCTCCTTCATGAACTGAGCGCGGGCCGCCTCGACTTCCTTGTGGGTCCTGGCGCGCATCTCGACGATCAGCTTGTCGCGTTCTTGGTTGATGACCTGCACCTTCGCTTCGGTGTCGGCCTCGATCTTCTTGGTGCGGCCGCGGTAGTCGGCGGCCTTCGTGAGAGCGATGTTGAGCTCGACGTCCTGTTGGGCGAGCACCTTGTCCTTGATGCGCCGCTCGAACTCGGCGTCGAAGTTGAGATCACGGATCAGGATGCCGACCAGCGTGACGTTGATCGCCTCTAGCTGCTTCTTCAGGTCGGTCTCCATCTGGTGGGCGACGCGCGCCCGAACCGCCGGATCGTAGAAGTCTTCCGTTCTCAAGGTGCCGAGCGCGACGCGCATGATCTGCATCGCCTCGTTCTGGACCGTCATCTTGTAACGATCGCCCGGGCCGAACTGCTTGAGCACCTTCCAGACACAGTCCTTGGCGATCTGGTACTTGGTGGTCACGTCGAGCGTCACGGTCGCGCCGTCACCGCTCTTGACGATCAATGGGCCGGCGGTCTCACCGCCCCTGGCGTGCTCGGTGTCGCGGTTCAGGTGCAGGGTCTGCACCGTGGTGTCGAACACGGTCCAGGTGTGGAACGGTCCGATGTCCCAATGGTAGCCCGGTCCGTAGTCCTTCTCGATGAGGCCGGAGGTCCATTCTGCGTTGACCACACCCACGTTGCCAGGCTTGATCTTGATGGTCAACGAGAAGAGGACGATCCCGAGGATCGCGAACGCGATGACGATGTAGCTGAGCGTCTTCATGGCTGCGTCCTCACTTCTTCTCCGGGGTGTGCCCGGACGAGGTCGATTCGGGGTTGAGCTCGATCCTCTGGATCCTCGAGTCGATCGCGTAGGGGACCCCGGTGATCTGCGCTCGCTTCAGCGCCTTCGCGTACTCGAGCTTGACCAGGTTCAGGCCACCTTCGCCGGCCATCGAGGCGGCCAGGATCCTCATGCCCTCGGCTTCGGCCTTCGTTCGGGCCAGCAGCGACTGAGCCTCGTTCTTCGAGCGATACAGCGATGCGTCGGCGCCCGTGCGAACCGTGAACGCGTAGGCCTCGGCCTCGAGCTTGCTCTTCGCGGCCTCGGCCTCGATCTCGAGGGTCTTCTTCTTGAGCTCGCCCTCGAGCTTCGCGATGTCGACATTCAGCGTTGCTGTGGCTTCGACCTCGAACTTCTTCTGGGACTGCTGCTGGGCGAGCGCGATCTGGGTCTGGCTCTGCACCTCTTGGTCCGCAGACTTCTTCTCGGAGATCTTCTGCTCGTATTCCTTGTAGAAGCGGAACCGGTCCGGAACGACGTTCATGATCTCGATGCCGTGTGGTCGCAGCAGCGAGTTGAGTTCGGTTTCGGCCTCGCGGGCTTTCTTGTCGCGGTCCGACGAGGTGTAGAACTCGTCGGTCTTCAGCTCGCCGAACTTGTAGCGGATGACCGAGCGGGCGTAGTCCCGTACCCACTTGACCTTGTAGGAGTCGAGCTGCTGGCTCTCGAAGCTCCGGCCGAAGCTCGACCGTGGGAATTCCTCGGCATCGAGTCCGCATTCGGGGATCACCACCGTGCGGATCATCTCGGGGTCCTGGCTGAGGCGGTAATTCAGCGCAACGTCCAAGGAGACGTCGGACCCGTCCTTGGTCTTGATGTTGAGTTCGTCCTTCTGCCCTTCCGACGCGGCGAGCCGCAGCGACTGGACCGTGTTGTCGATCTTGTAGAAGTCGGTGTAGAGCCCGCAGTAGAACTGGGAGCCCGGTCGAATCTGCACGTCGAGCTTGCCGGTCAGGTTGTTGACGAAGACGCCGATCTCGCTGCCGGCGATCTGGCCGACGCGCATCGTTCTCAGGCCGATGACGAGGAGGATGATCACGCTCACGATCGGCAGGATCGGGATCTGGATCGTGGTGCCGCGGTTGGTCTTGATGTTCATGGGAGAGGACCGGCGGATACGTTGATGCCGGCCATGGATTCTTACTGGACGCAGCCAAGTCGAAACAGCGATCCGTTCGCTGTCTTGGCCGCGGCGCCGCGCGGAATGCCGCTGGCGCTCCTGTGTCAGGAGGGTTGGGGCAAGACTTGGCTCTTTACAAGACCCGAAGCGAGCTTGCATTTACCGGCCGACCGGGTCGCTCGAGCGTTGCCGGAGATCTCCAGCTTTCTGGCGGAAAATCACGAGCGGCGTTGCGTCGGCTGGTTTGGTTACGACCTACGGGATGCGATCGAGGCGCTGCCCAGGAGCATTGCCGACCCTTCCCCGCTCCCGGTGGCGCATCTCGCGGCGTATGGCTCCGCGGAGCAGTGGCCGGCGCTGCTCTTGCCGGGGCCAGTTCCGGCGCCGCCACGCCTGGGGCCTGTCCAGAGCGTTCTTCCTCGGGGCGCGTACGAGGAGAAGGTGGCGGCGATCGTGGAGCACATCAGGACCGGGGACATATTCCAGGCGAACCTCACCCAGCCGTTCGTCGCGCCTTTCGATGGCGATCCGCGCAGACTCTTCGTCCGACTCTGCGCGCTGAGCCCGGCTCCGTTCGCCGCGTATCTCGAGGACGGCCGCGGGACCGCGGTGCTCTCGAGTTCGCCCGAGGAGTTCCTGTATCGCGAGGGCGACTTCGTTCGGACCCGTCCGATCAAGGGAACGCGCCCACGCTCGGCGGATCCGCGCACCGATGCGGCCTTGCTCGGTGAGCTCCTCGCAAGCGAAAAGGACCAAGCCGAGCTCACGATGATCGTCGACCTCCTGCGCAACGACTTGGGCAAGCTCGCGGTTCCCGGCAGCGTTCGCGTCGGTCCCTTTCCCGAGCATGCGAGCTTCGCACAAGTGCACCACCTCTTCGCGACCGTCACCGCGCGCCTGCGTTCGGGCACGAGCGCCGTGGACCTCCTGCGGGCGGCGTTCCCGGGCGGCAGCATCACCGGGGCTCCGAAGCTGAGGGCCATGGAGATCCTCGAGAGCCTCGAGGTGAGGCGGCGTGGCGTCTACACCGGAGCGATCGGGTGGATCGGTCCAGGCGACAAGATGCACCTCAACATTGCGATCCGGACCCTGGTTTGCAGAGCCGGCGAGATCACCTTCCAGGTCGGTGGGGGAGTCACGGCATGCAGCAACCCGGCTCAGGAGTACGAAGAAACCCTTCACAAGGCGCGCGGCATGCTCGCTGCGCTCGGCGCTGCCCAGTCATGAACCTTCCGACCACTTGGGTGAACGGTCGCTGGATCGACGCGAGCCAGCAGCCCGCGATTGCCAGCGAGGATCGTGGGTTCCTCCATGGGCACGGGGTTTTCGAGACGATCGGCGCTCGCGCAGGCGACCTCCCGCTCTGGCGCTGGCATGCACGTCGGTTGCTGCGCGGCGGCGCTCGGCTCGGTCTGCCCGGCGAACCACCCCCGGATCTGCGCCAGGTCGCCAGCGAAGCCGTAATGCGCAGCGGTGACCCCGATTCGATCGTTCGGATCACCTGGACAGCTGGGGACGGGCACATCCCGACGTTCGTCGTCGCGACGCGTGCGCGCGTGGCGCGGCCAGTCGTGCGGCTCTGCGTGGCAGCCATGAGGCGGGAAGGCGCCGACGCGCTTGCCGACGTCAAGCACACCTCGCGCGCGTTCTACTCCGCTGTTCTCGGGGAAGCTCGCGCCCGCGGCTGTGACGATGCGGTGATCCTCGACGACCGGGATCTGGTGCTGGAATCGACGACAGCGAACCTGTTCTGGATCGGTGACGGCGAGTGGCGCACACCCGGCGGCCATGGCGCCATGCTGGCGGGCATCGCGCGCATGCTCCTCCTCGATGCCTTCGCTTCTCGTGGTTCGGCCGCTCGCGAGGGTGCGTTCTCTTGCAACGAGCTGGTCGGGGCAGATGAGCTTTGTGTCGTCAATGCGGTCTACGGTCCACGTGCTGCAACGCTTTCCGAGGCTCCCGTCGAGCCGCTCGACAGCGACCACCCCCTCGTTCGAGCCTGGTGCGGCATTCTCGATCGCGGATGAGACCGGCACTTGCTCAAGATCACGGCATTCCCCTGCCGATCACGATGCCATGGCGAAGAGGTCACCGGCGGCAAACGCCAACACGATCACGATCACTGCACTCGAGCAACGGCCCTTCGTGCGGATCCACTCCGAGGATGGCGCGGGCCTGCCCAGGGAGGCCAGGAAGGGTCTGCCCTTGCTCCAAGAGCTGGCCGCGGCAGCGGCTCCGCGCATCGCGCGTTCCGTCGTCGACTGGACCCTGGCGCGTGACGCCGCTCGTAGACGCGGGCGCCGGGAGGCGCCGCCGATTTCGGTGCTCAACCGCCGACGTCGTGCCGCGCGTTCCTGGGTCGAAGCGATCCTCGCCGGCCAGGTCGATGCCGGCACGAACCACGTGTTCGCAACTGCTTGGATGCCCCAGCTCGCCGGAACCGGCCCAGACCTCGAGCAGGCTTTGCCCAGTACCCGCGAGCTCGTCGAGCTGGTCCGCGGAGCCTTCGCTGCCTCGATCTTCACTGACCCTGCCGACAACTTGGTACCCTGCGCGCGCGCGATGCACGTCGTCGAAGTCGTCCTGGCGCGCGAACTCGGAGCAATGGAGGACGCCGCCGGCCGAGCAGTGAAGAATCGTTCCTGAGCCCTTGCCTGCAAGATCGCAGGTGCCTATGGTCCGCGCCCCTCGCGTACCCGTAGCTCAATTGGATAGAGCACCAGACTACGGATCTGGGGGTTGCAGGTTCAAGTCCTGCCGGGTATGCCAGTTCGAGCCATGACGGCGCGTAGCTCCCGGACGACCTTCTGGGGACGACCTTCTGGAGACTGCCTACTTGCGGCGCCTTTCGCCGGGCGGGTCTGCGCGGTTCGCGTTCCCCGGGATGTCTGGTGGGTCGACGGCTCAGACGAACGTCACGTTCCAGGTCTGCGAGAAGAGCAGTAACCACGGCGTGACTACGCAAGCCGGTGGACCCAGGAACACTGCCTGAGTCGAGAGGGTTACCGGGCTCCCGACTGCCGCAAGCGGGACGACCACTTTCATGTTGCCATTCGGGTTCGTGACCCCGTTGAAGGTCACGGTAGTGCAGGAGCCGAACAGCCCCACTTCGAGGAACTGGTTGGAGCTTGGGCAGAGAGCCGTTGGCGCGGGCAAGCAGGTCGAGGTGCCCATCGGAGGGAGAGGTGAGCAGGCCACGCACAGGCACGTGGACCACACGATCGCAAAGTTCGTGTTCGCGGCGCCGGCGAGGCTCATGGTCATCGTCGTCGGGGTGGTGATCGTCAAGGCCTTGCAGGACGAACCGCCCGGAAGACCACCTGGGACGATGAAGTAGTCGTTGACGCCGCTGACGCCCGCAGTCTGTGCTGCGAGAGGAGCAGCCAGGAACAGCAAGAGGGCCAGCGAATCGAGGTTTCTCATGGCTGGAATCGTCCCCAGTTCGGGCGTCGGATGTAAGTGCCCCCCGCCACCGCAGGCCAAGGGAGTAGATGACTGGCTCCTAGCCAACGGAACCGACCCTCTCCGCGGGCCGCAAGGGCGCGAAAGTTCGCGTGACGCGACGACTCGCGGCGTTCGTTCCCTGCCAAGGGGGCGCCCTGCGCAGGGCGCGCTACCCAGAAACCCCTTATCCTCCAGCGATGGCGCGCCGCTACTTCGCGAGTCCCCTGCCAGCGGCCGGCCCCGCGAGGTTGAGTCCGAGCCTTGGCCATCATCTGGGGCGCCTGATCCGCACCGGGCCTGGTGATGCGGTCGTGATCTTCGACGGCGCTGGAGCCGAGGTGGACGCAACCGTGATCGAAGTTCGCGGCCGGGATGTGCTCGTCGAGGTCGGCATGCCGGTCGCTCGTCTGCTGGGGCGGTCCCCACGGCTGGCGCTCGATGTCGCCTGTGCGCTGCCGAAGGGTTCACGCACGGAATGGCTGTTCGAGCACGGCACCGAGGCCGGAATCCGCAGCTTCAGGCCGATTCTGACCGACCGCACGAATCGGCAGCAGGAGCAGCACGCGCGCTGGCAGCGAGTCCTGATTGCCGCGTGCGCGCAGTGTGACCGCTCGATCCTGCCGACGATCGAGCCAACGTTGACGCTGGCCGAGCTGTGTGCGATGCAGCTACCCCAAGCGCGCTACGTCGCGACGACCGCGGAAGCGGAGCTCGGGCCGGCGTCGGACGAAACGGTGCTCCTCGTCGTCGGGCCGGAAGGTGGCTTGACCGAACACGAGATCAGCCTCCTGACGAACGCAGGGTTTGCTCCGAGAAGTCTGGGGCCATTGACGCTGCGCACCGAGACAGCGGTGCTCGCAGGAGCGACGCGGCTCTTGCAGCGGCCGCCTGACCCGGTCCGAAAGTGACGTTGGTTTCGTCGCGGCGATCGTCCTTAGGACTCAATGGCCACCCGGCGAGGCCACTTATCGCCGCCGAGAGGGGCGCAACCGAACGCAATTGGATCGGCACTTGCGGCGCCGAGCGGAAGCACGCTGGTCGCTTGCGCAGAGTTTGCAAGTTGCACTTGCACAAGGGAATGAAGGAGTCTTCACACGGATCCGGGGGAGCAACATCAAGCTGGGAAAGGGCCCACCACGCGCAGCCGACCAGCAATGGTCTCGATGCCTGCGCTTCCTGCCGCAGGACAGGTCACTTCCTCATGGGTGAGGCACAGTACTTGCTTCGTGCTCCAAGCGCCCTGGCCTCACACCCAAAGGTAGGAAGCCTGTCGGTGCGTCAAGCATCATTCATACTCGTTCGAGGAATCAATCTGTGAATAGCAAATTCAATCTGGCAGCGTCCTACGCGGCCATTTCCATTCTCGCCTGCGCAAGCGTCAAGGCACAGTCCGACGACCAGTCGAAGCGTGACGCACAGGCCGTCAACGTCGCTTCGTGCAACTACCTGAAGGCAAGCGACGTCGTCGGGGCCAAGGTCTACTCGTCGGCATCAGCCGAACAGCAGAAGGTCGAAACAGCGCTGGGCGAAGTCAAGGACATCATTGTCGACACGAATGCAGCCTCCGGTCATGGCTCGTTCGCGGTCATGGCAGACGGTGAACTGTTCACCATTGGCACTGCAGGGATGCATGGTGTGTCTTCCTTGAACTGGGACATCAAGACGCGCAGGTTCGGTGTCAGCACCGCGATGCCATCGAAAACCCTCGGCAACATGTCCGAGAAGCAGATGGCTGATGCGAACTGGGAACACCGTAGAACCGGCATCGAGAATGGCAATGGGGTTAGCCTCAGCTTGCGAGCCCCGAGTCGCTTGCTCATGTTTTCCGGCTTGAAGGGTCTCAAGGTCTATCCCGAAGGCAGCAAGGACTCATTCGGAAAGGTCGACGACGTTTGGATCGACACGGCCAGGGGCTGCACCGGTTACCTGGTGGTCAGTTCCGGTGGAGTGCTGGGAGTCGGTGACACGACTCGCCTCGTTCCATGGGCGGCGTCGACTCTGGGACGCTCGGCCGACATGAAGGACAATCAGATCAACATTCGCGCCACAAGGGAGATGCTGGAAGCGGCCCCCAAGGTCGACGGAAAGTCCGAACCGAACGACGCGAACTTGCGTGCGCACGCTTGCAAGACTTTCAACTGTGAGGATCCTGCCAAGAGTGTTCCGAGCAAGGATATTCGCCCCGGCTCGGAAGGCGTCGAGCGCCTCGAAGCTGGCATCAAGAAGTGACCAGGACTCCTCGGACGAAAGTCCGTTGAGTTGACTCGATACAAGATAGCCGTCGGCCGCCGCAATGTGCGGGGCTGCCGGCTGTCTGTGTTCCTGGCCTCGTCGGTTGCGTTCACTGTTCTGAGGGGAGGGCGGCTTTCGGTCCCGCAGTGCAGCCGAAAGAGCCGGAAACGCTTAGTTGGCGCAGTATTTGCTCAGTTCACGCTGCCAGACCCCAGTGTGGCGGAACTGGCAATCGCACCCCAACCAGGAGAAAGCACGATGAGCATGCCCACCTTCAGAGACCAGTGGAATCAGTTGAAGAGCAAGGTCAAGGCCAAGTGGTCCAAACTAACCGATCAGGATATCGGTGCAATCGATGGATCGAGTGACAAGTTGGCTGCTCAGGTCAAGGAGCGTCATTGCTGCACACTCGACGATGCGAACCGTCAGGTGGACCAGTTCTGCGTCGACAACCAGGTTGCGAAACCCGATGCAGGCAAGTTGAGAGCGGGCCCGGTCGTTCCGATGACCACGCCAGTGACCCGAGGGCCAGCATCCCCGGCAAAGGTTCCTGAGGTCCCACCATCGACGCACCCGAAGCCCGTCAGCATGCAAAAGGATGGGAAGCAGCAGCCGGAAAGCAAGGGTCGCGCGCAGACGGTGCCTGAAGCCGAGCCCGATCACGGTCAGGCTGCGGAGTGACTCTTCGCAACACGGCATCCAAGATCGGCTGGTTCCCGTAGATCAGGGCCATGACTTGTGACTCGTGATGGCAGCGGCTCCGCTCGCGACCTTACGGCAAGGCCCTCCGGATGGGCACTGCGGGCCGTCAATGTGGTGAAACTGTGTTATTGTCGTTCTTCTTTCGATAGGGAGTTTTGCGCATGCGTTCTTCACTCGGATTGGCATTGCTCGGAATAGGAGTCGTCCTGATCGTGATGGGGTTCAGAGCCTCGGACTCGATCGCATCCTCATTCCATCGGTTCTTCGACGGAACACCGACCGACAAAACGGTGTGGCTGCTCTTGGGTGGCACGATTGCCGCCATCATTGGGGTCGGCATGCTCGCGTCGAGCCAGTGGTCGAATCGAAAACTAGTGACCTGACTGTCTCGGTCAGCGTGTCCTGCGGGCCCGGATCACACCAGCATGTGGCTGCAGTGCTCTCGCGTCGCATAGTGTACCGGGCCATCTGATACTCGTTCTCTGTAGTCGCGCGCAAGCACGTACCAAGAAACTCCATTCTCAAGCCAGTGGTAATTCATATGAACAATCCATCGCAAGACTCCATCGCTTCGGAAGACATGGCAATCGGCCCCATCGGAATCGACATCGATCGCATTCGTGCCGATGCCCGGCTACGAGTCGAATCGGGCTCCGTCACCGGGGACTACTCTGCAGACCTTGGACGGTTGATTGCATTACTCAGGCAGTCGATGGCAGCAGAAATCGTCTGTTTCCTCCGTTACACGCAGCATGCGTTTGCCGCGAACGGTTTGCGGGCTGAGGACGTTGCTCGGGAATTCCGTGAGCACGCCGCGGCTGAGCTCGGCCACGCCCAAAACTTAGCAAGGCGAGTCGTTCAGCTCGGTGGCGAGCCAGATCTCTCGCCGACCGCGCTCCTGGCTTCGCATGCGACTTTCTCCGCTGGTGGCGATCTCGAGAAGATGATCGTCGAGAACCTGGTCGAGGAGCGGGTTGCAATCGACTGGTATCGTGCGGCGGTTGCGTTCGTCGGCGACGACGACCCGACGACACGCCGGCTCTTCGAGGGAATCCTGGCCGATGAGGAAG
>Ga0154020_10006656_pt1 | contig 13542 bp, 11 predicted proteins | sample Klosneuvirus_201_FD_109709 | JGI IMG/M metagenome (GOLD analysis project Ga0154020, IMG submission 109709) | Active sludge microbial communities from wastewater, Klosterneuburg, Austria - Klosneuvirus_20160825_MG | ecosystem: Engineered > WWTP > Aerobic digester > Activated sludge | place... | reverse complement strand
TGGGGGTCGCAGCGTATTGACGACGCGACGATAAACCTCTTCGGAGACGACGAGGCTCGAGTGCCCGAGCGGCACCGTCATGGCGCTCGCCCCGGCGATTTTGGTCGTTGGCAGCGGGACGACCCAGTCTCGCGCGGCCGCGATCGTGTGGACCTCGACCCCGGGCGGCATCGGCCCCTGGGCGAGCTCGTCGAGGAAGCGGCTGCGCGGCAGGAGCTGCCAGGACGAGGTGGACCACAGGCCCAGCGTGAGCACGCCCGCGAGCGCGACCCAGGTCCCGCGGACCGGCGTGCCCATCATGATGAGCTTGCGAACCCGCGCGTGGCCGCCGAGCTTCTTCACGTAATAGAGGCCGATCAAGCCGCCCATCGAGTGACCGATGATGTCGATTCGCTGCGACGGGGTCTGCGCGAGGATTCGCTCGATCTTGCGATGGATCAGGAACGCGCTGCGACGGATATCGCGCACGTTGAACGTTCCGAGGTTGAACGACACGCACACGAAGCCGTCCTGAACGAGGCGGCGCTCGAGCATGTACATCGAGCCGCGCGTCCCGAGGAAGCCGTGGATGATCAGCACCGGCGGCGCTTCGGGCGTCAGCTCGTCGAACGCGGCGCCGCGACGGATGCGATTGCCCCGGACGAGGTGGCGCAAGTACGAGAGTCCGTCGGCGCCACCGGCGACGTCTTGACCGATCGTGCTGCGCTTGCCGAGCCAGCGCTGTGGCGCTTCGAGCGCCCATCGCAACAGCCAGGACGTTCGAGACTTCTTCTCGGACACTTCAATCACGATAGTCCGAGAATCCCTCCCCGACGAATCGACTGCACTCCTTCGCGTATGCATTGCTCGCCGAGGTCGGGGTCGGATACTCGACCACCCGCCACTGGCCCCGCGTTCCGATGGCGCCAAACCGCGAGATCACCGCGGATCCTTGACGATAGATCAGCGCGAAGTCGGCGCCCCGGCGCAACGAGCGCGAATCACCCGAAGGCACCCGCCCCGGGGCGCGGGCGGGATCCGTGGGCGCACCACCCGGAACACTGCCCGGGCCGGGCATGTGGGTCGGATTCTCGACGTCACCGGGGACCTCGGGCGGAGCACCCACCACCACCGCCGCCGGCATCGACATCGTCGGTCGCGCGGCCCGAATCGGCTCGGGCTCGGGCGTCACGTCGACCGGTGTGGGGGGTGACTCGACCTTCGCTGCGGCGACAGGCTCGACCTTCGCTGCGGCGACAGGCTCGACCTTCGCTGCGGCGACAGGCTCGGCCTTCGCAGCAGGTTCGGCGGCGGGCACGGCCGCGGCGATCTCGGGCATCTCGGGCGCGTCGGCCTCGGTCGGCTTCTCGACCGCTGTCATCTCGCCCGTGGTGCGTTCCTCGGTCTTCTCCTCGACAGGTGCTTTCTTGTCCTCACTCACGACGCGGGCATCATCCGATGCACGACGTTGGTATGCGAGTGGTTTGGCACGCTCGATCTTCGATCTCTCCGGCGGCTTCTTTCCCTTCGACATCATTCGGTCGTGCCATGCGTTCGCCGACGCGGGCAACTTTGGATACCATTGCGCCTCGTGACCCCGTCCTCGGAGCGCGTGGGGCGCTACCAGCTCCTAGAGCCGATCGGCCTCGGGCCGTGCGGGACGGTCGCGCGCGCGAAAGTCTTCGGGGTCGCGGGGTTCGAACGACAGTTCGCGGTCAAGCGCTTTCATCCGGAGCTCACGATCACGAGCGCGCTCGCATCGGCGCTGTCGTCCGCCGCCCGCGCCTATGGAAGCCTCGAGCACCCGCGCATCGCGCGTATGTCCGAGTTCGGCGTCGCCCAGGGGACCACGTTCACGGCGGTCGAGCTCGTCACGGGTCTCGACGCTGCGCGGCTCGTCGCGGAAGCGAAGCTCGCGGGCGGAAATCTCGCCGCTGGCGGTGCACTCGCGTTGGTCTCGCAGGCCGCTCGTGCGGTCGGGTACGCGCACGGGCGCGGCCTCACGCACCTCGGCCTCGCACCCACGAACGTCATCGTCACCGCCGACGGTGACGTGAAGATCACCGACTTCGGCATCCTCGCCGCAGGACTTCCGCAACGACCGATCGACGTCGCTCGGCTCGCCCAGCGTATCCAGTACCTCGCGCCCGAGCAGGTCGCGAACGAAGCGACCTCCGCCGCGACCGACGTGTTCGCGCTCGGCGTGATCGCGTACGAGCTGGTCACCGGTCAGCGCACGTTCCGTGGCGACACTCCGCAGCAAGTCGCGCACTCGATCATGGGGGGCCCACCGCCCGAGCCCTCGCTGCCGCGGCCGATCGTTCGCGTGCTGCATCGCTGCCTCGCGCGCTCGCCGTTCGAACGATTCCCCGACGCCCGTGCGCTCGCGGACGCGCTCGACGCGGCCCTGCGTGTCGCGCCGGTTCCGGGCACGCGCAAGGACATCGGCGCGCAGGTCAAGCAGACGATGGATCGGCTCGCGGATCTCAACGCGAACGAGATGAGCGGCATGGTCGCGCTCCACGTCGGCACGGGCCCGATTCCGCGCAGCTTGCCGTCGGAGATCGCGACGCTGGGTCGCTCGGAGCAGGACGATCCGATGCCCACGACGGACTTCGTGCGCCCCGATGTCCCGGTGCACGGTCCATCGCCGCTCGTGGGTCCGGGCGGACCGAGCACGACGATGCCCGAGATGCCGAAGCCGATGACCACGATGGCCGGCGTCGCTCCACCACCGATCCCCGTACCCCTGGGCATCGGCGTGGGACGCGAGGGCGGGCTCGCGCCGTCGGGTCCGCCGGGCTCCACGTTGCTCGGGATGGCGAACGCGCGCCCACAACCGAAGATCCCGCCGATCGGCCCACGGCCTCAGAGCCAGCCGATTCCGGCCATTCCACGGATCCCGTCCGCAGGGGCCCCAACGCCGCCGAGCGATGCGCCCGCCCTCGACCATCGCCCGCAAGGTCGCATCGAGATCGATCCGCCACCGGGCTTCGATCCGCCGGTGATGGACGTGTCGATGGTCGAGCTGTTCGACGACGACGGTCCCGTGCGAGGTCGCGAGCCCGAGCCTGCGCCGCCGCCCATGCCGAGCGAGCGCGCTGCATCGATCGACGACGATGCGCAGACGCGCCCCGGCACCGATCTCACCGTCCCGCGCGAAGAAGTCGAGACGCAGGAGATGTCGCGCGGCTTCGTCGAGAAGCTGCGCGAGGAAGCCGCGCGCGGCACGGGTGACTCGGTGCAAATGGAGGTCGTCACGCCTCCCGCCGACGACGACGAGATCGATCCGGGCGCGTCGGCCGCGGCGAATGCTTCGTTCGCGCAGGCACTCCACGAAGCATCGGGCGTGTTCCCGCGACCGGTCCCCCCGTCGCCACCAAGTGTCGCGCCGCCCCACGCCGATCCACTGTTCTCCCCGATCCCCACGCCGACGCCGGATCCGACGGAGCCGCTCGAGCCTCCGCCGTCGTCGAGCGCTGCGTGGACCGCGCCCTCGCCGCCGTCGCAACCCGCGATCCGCGTCTCGAGCCCGCATCCGCAGCCGCATGCGGAGATCCCGTCGCTGCAACCGCAGCCTCCAAAGGCTCCGAAGCATCCGAAGCAGAAGAGCAGCGCGCCGTGGATCCTGCTCGCGCTCCTCGGCGTGGGCGGCCTCGCCGTCGGTGGCTACTTCGTGTACACGAAGGTCGTTCTCGACGACGACACGGCGACTTCGAAGCCGGTCGCCACGAAGTCCGATGCCGGCGCCGCTGTGGCGGCAGACGCAGCGGTCGTCGCCGTCGCGACCGATGCAGCGGCCGCGACGACGATCGATGCAGCGATCGCGTCGACCGATGCCGCTGTCGTCTCCGCCGATGCGGCGGTCGCGGTCGCCGCGATCGATGCGGCCGCGCCTCCCGCCGACGCCGCGCGCGTCGCCGCCGTCGATGCAGCCGCTCCGATCGACGCGGGGACTCCGGTCGTCACGCCGACCGGCTCGTCGGACCAGCTCTCGATCACCTCGACGCCCTCGGGCGCCCACGTCTATCTCGACGGCAGCGATGTCGGACAGACGCCGCTGAAGCTCCCGGCCGCCAACGATCGCCACACGATCGCGCTGATGCTCCCCGGCCACGAGCTCTACATCGCGGAAGTCGATGGTAAGGGCGCATTCGCGATTCCGCTCAAAGAGGTCACTCCATCGGGCGGCCCCGCCGGCATCAAGGTCCTGAAGTGCAAGGACAAGGACCGCTACTACGTCTTCGTCGACGGCAAGCCGACGGGCATGCTGTGCCCGACCGAGCGCATCGACGTCGACGTCGGTCCGCACACCGTCGAGGTCTACGACGCGGTGTCCGAGTCTCGGAAGAAATGGGACATCGTCGTGAAGGACACTCGACTCTCGGTCCGCGTGAAGATCGAATAGATCACACCTCAGATTTCCGTCGGTGACACGCCTCGCGACCGGGTCTAGGCTTCGCACATGAGGACCCCGATCGCTGTCGGTTTGCTCTCGCTCGCGGTGGGATGTGGTGTCGAGAAGCGCGAGCCCGTCGAACCGCTCGCACGCTTCGATCTGCGTGCTGCGATGAGCGCGGCCGATGTCACGCCTGTGGGTCTCGCGCTCGACACCGACGGCACGCGGTACCTGTTCGACGAGAAGGCAGGCCTCCTGCGCATCGATGGTGCAACCGTCGCCTCCGTCGTCGACACGAGCTCGATGCCCGATCCGGGACCGACCGCGCCGATCAAGCCGCCGTTCACGGACATCATCTCGTACGCACCGCACGTGTTCGCGATCACCGCGCTCAACGATGGCTACCTGCTCGACACGCAGGCGATGACGCTGACGCAGCACTTCTGCTACTTGCCCGGCGGTGAGGGCGGCGGTGGTGCGCCGGTCGTCAGCGAGCAGCGCACCGACGCGATCGCCTTCGACGCTGCCGCGAATCGCATCTACGCGCAGCCGATCTCGCGTGACGCGGTGGGTGGCTTCATCAAGTCCGACATCGCGGTCTACGACGCGACGACCGGCACCGATCTCTCCTGGTATCCGATGGCGGCTGATGTCGCCGCGACGGCGATGATGACGAACGCCGGTGGATTGCTCCTCGGCCAGGGTTCGATTCTGTCGCAGTGGTTCAGCCGGCCGAACCCGGACGCGATCGAAGATCTCGAGCGCTTCGGGGTTCGCTCGATCGATGGCATGGCGATCGATCGAGACGCGAACACGCTGATCGTCGTCGACAAGGTGACCGATGCCGTATTCGACATCGACCTCGCGCAGCTCGACGTCTCGCTGGACTGAGACGTCGCGAAAGCTCGAACCATTTTACAACGACGACCCGAGCTAGTCGTCGTCGCCCGCCGGCTCCCCATCGCCGTCGAGCTTGTGCCGTGGATCGAGGCCGTACTTGCGGATCAGCTCGCGCAGGTGCTTGCGATCGATCTGCGCCTCTCGCGCGGCGGCCGACAAGTTCATCTTGTGCCGGCGCATGAGGTCTTCGATGTACTCGCGCTCGAACATCTCGACGAGCTGACCCTTCGCTTCCTTGAACGGCAGGTCGGTGCGGATGCCGAGCGACGGCGCCGCTTCGCTGACGAGCGCGTCCTCGAGGTTGATCGACGAGCCTCGCGCGAGCAGACACGCGCGCTCCATCACGTTGCGAAGCTCGCGCACGTTGCCCGGCCAGCTGTGGCGAACGAGACGCGCCATGTCCTCGGGCGAGACCGTGAGGCCCTGGCCGAAGTTGTTCACGAAGTGCTGGATGAGCAGCGGGATGTCGGTGCCGCGCTCGCGAAGCGGAGGCACGCCGACGCGGATGACCGCGAGGCGGTAGTACAAGTCTTCGCGGAACGCCTTCTTCGCGACCTCGCCGCGGAGATCGCGGTTGGTAGCGGCGACGACGCGCACGTCGATCTTCTCGTACGTGTTGGATCCCACCTTGCGAACTGCGCGCTTGTCGAGGACGCGTAGCAACGACGGCTGCAGATCGAGCGACATCTCGCCGATCTCGTCGAGGAAGATGGTGCCGCCGTGGGCCTCGGCGAACGCGCCGCGACGATCCGTGATGGCGCCGGTGAACGACCCCTTCACGTGACCGAACAACATCGACTCGATCAGCTCGCGCGGAACGCTGCCGCAGTCGAACACGACGAACGGACCATCTTTGCGCGGCGAGTGATTGTGGATCTCTTCGGCGATGAGCTCTTTACCGGTGCCGGTCTCGCCCTCGATGAGCACCGTCGCGGCCGTGGCGGCGACGTCCTCGAGCAACGTGAACATCTGGCGCATCTTGGTATCGCCACCGACGATCGAACCGAAGCGCGCTTGCTGGCTCGGCTCGGGCTCGACGATCTCCTCGTCGGGGAGGAACTTGATCACCGTGCGGCCGAGCTTCACCTCGGCACCGAAGCCGATCGAGATGCGCTCGAACCGAGAGCCCTGGATGAACGTGCCGTTGGTCGAGCCGGAGTCGACCATGATGACTTCTTCGCCGATGAGCTGCGCCTCGAGGTGCTTGCGCGACACCGTCTTGTCGGTGAGCACCAGCGAGCACTGCGGGCCCGAGCCGAACGACGCGACCGGCTCCTTCGGGTTCAGCCGAACCGCTTCGCCGCGATCGGGACCCTTGATGACGACGAAAATGCCGCCGGTCGTCTGCCGCGAGTACGACGGCGTGTCGTCGAGTAACGCCGTGACATTAGACCGATCCTTCGACATCTTCCCGGGCGAGGCACATCGTAGCTGGGGTGAAACGGCCTGTAAATACGCTGGCCTATTTGTCTTCGACGGCCACGTCGGGCCCCGACAGCGCCACGATCCCCGCAGCGATCCCGCCGGCGACGAGAATCAGCAGGATCACCATCCACGGGCGGATCGCCGACTTCTTCTGCTTCGGCAGCGGAGCCTGTGGCCGGGTCGCCTGTGGTGGCTGTTTCTGCGGCTTCGGTGGCTGAGGCTGCTGTGCGCGTGGTTGCACCACCGGTTGTGCGGGCGGCGGCGCCGGTTGCGCGCGCTGTCCTCGCGGCGAGGTCGGCATCAGCTCGCGCGGATCGACAGTCTGCGGCGGAGGCTGCAGCGGCAGTTGCGGGGAGAATGGCGGCGGAGGCTGCGACTTGGACGGTCGTGGTCGAGGCGGCCCTTGGCCGACCTTGGTGTGCACCGGGCCCTGCCCCCGCATCGTCATCACGGGCGGCTCGGGCGTCGGGGTAATCGGCATCCCTTGTGGTCCCGAGTCGAAGTTGACCAGCGGGCGCGAGCCATCGGGGTTTCCCTCGATGTCCATCATGTTGATGATCGACGTGAGCTCGACGCCGGCGAACTTGTTCATCTCGGTCTTGGGCCGCGATGGTCGCTCGCTCGTCATCGACTTGCTCTTCGTGCGTGCCATCGCGATCGAGTGGACCGAGACCGGCCCCATGCCGAGGTCGTCGTCGTCGTTATCCTCGTCGTCGTCATCGGCGCCCGCGTCGTACACCTCGGTGCCCGCACGCTTGTTCTCGGCGTAGCCGAGGTCATCGTCGTCGTCCTCGCCGCGCCACTGATCCGTCGGGCCACACGCGTCGAGGAGCTCGCGCGCGAGCTCGGGCGCCGCGATCAACAGACCGTGGCGATGCGCGCAGCGCGTGAGCGCTTCGTTGAACTCACCGGCAGTCTGAAAGCGATCGTCCGGATCGATCGACAGCGCGCGCTTCATCACGGCGTCGAGATCCGCGGGCAGCCCCGGCACCTTCTTCACCAGCGACGGAATCGGCTGCGAGTAGATCTCCTCCGCCGACGTGGTCAGGCCCGCGTGCACGAACAACCGCTCGCCCGTGATCACCTCGTACATGCACACCGCGAGCGAATAGAGATCGCTGCGGTGATCCAGCGACTCGCTCTTCGCCTGCTCGGGCGACATGTACCCGATCTTTCCCTTCACCTTGTAGAAGAGCGAGTTGTGCGTCGACGCCTTCGCGATGCCGAAGTCCGTCAGCTTCACTTCGCCCGTGTAGCTGATCAAGATGTTCGACGGCGACACGTCGCGATGGATGAGCTTGAGCGGCTGTCCATCGAAGTCTCGCTTCACGTGCGCGTACGCGAGCGCCGACAGGATCTCGCGCCCCACGCGGATCGCCGCCGCCGGCGAGAACCGCTTGCCGCGCCGCCTCGCCTTCTTGACCAGCGTGCGCAGATCGCCGCCGGGCAGGTACTCCATCACGATGAAGTACTCGCCACCGGCGGTCACGAGATCGATCGTGTGGACGATGTTCGCGTGGTCGAGCGTCGCGGACAGCTTCGCTTCGCGAAGGAACAGATCGATGAACTCTTCCTGCTGCGTGAACTCCGGCAGGAGCTGCTTGAGCACGACCTCCATCTCGAAGCCGCCGGCGCCGAGCTTCTTTCCGACGTAGATCGCCCCCATGCCGCCCTCGGAGAGATGCTCCAAGACGACATAGCGATCGATCGGTGCGCCCCCGGCGTCGACCATGGGCGGCCAGTGTAACATCTGCCTCTCGATGGGCGAGGCGGACGGCTACCGGCTTGCACCCGTACACAAGGTGCGTGCGCTCGACGAGCGCGCGAAGCAGGGAGACCTCGCAGGCGCCGTCGGTGACGCGACGAAGACCCAGGCGAAGATCGACGTGGCGGTGGCGCGTGTCGAGGCACTCCGCATGGCGATCACGCGGGCGCGCGATGGTGTTCGGGACCGACTCGTGAACGGATCGAGCGCGGCGGGCCCGAGCGCCGGCGGACGATCGACGATCGGATCGAGCGCCAACGCGATCGCTCTCGCCGAGCGACACATCGCGCGCCTTCGCCGCGATCTCGATGCCGCGCTCGACGAGCTCGATCGAGCGACTGCGGCTCATCGAGGACAACTCGAGGTCGTCGATGCGGCTCGTGTTCGGCTCGCGCGAGCCCGCGCGGACAAAGAGATCGTCGAGCGACACTTCGCTCGCTGGCGCGACGAGAAGCGCAAGCTCGCGGAACGCCGCGAGGACTGATCGCCTACACGGATTGCCGTCGCACACATCGAAGGTAGGGCCGCGAATCGCCGAGCGAGCGAGCACCGTTCCCCGTGCGATACCCCGAGCAGCCCGTGGATCGTGCAACTCGTGGCAGGGGTTCGTGTCTTGCTCGCATGCGGCTGATTCTCTCCTCGATTCTGGTCCTCTCCTCCACCATCGCGTTCGCGGACAACCCGAAGCCCGCGCCCGCGGCGACGGCGAACCCGAACCCGTCCGGCAAGACGGTAGATGTCCGCACGATGGCGACGGATGACTGCGCGCGGGCCCGCAAGGCCGGTAAGACCTGCGTCCTCGATATCGGGGAGGAATCGATCGAGGGTCAGGTCGCGACGGGCACCGGCGAGGGCTTCACCAGCCTCGATATCGGCAAGGCGGGCAGCTTGATCCGCCTGCGCCGCGACTTCATCACCGAGATCCTCCGCTCGGCGGAAGACATCGACTAACGGCTCGCGGCTATACTCGCCAACGAAGATGCGTTGGCTGGTCTTGATCGCGATCGCCGCGTGCACGGAGCCGCGAAGCGCTCAGTGCAAAGAAGTCTGCAAGCGCGAAGCAGAGTGCATCGATGTCACGAGCAGCAAGATGCCCTTCGACGAGAAGGAGTGCATCGCCGCCTGTGCGGCGCTCGAGAACGACGCGGCCGATAACGGCGCGAAGGTGAAGCGCCACATCGAGTGCGTCCGCTCGAAGCAAGCGTGCGAAGCCGTCCTGGAGTGCCGCTGATGCTGTCGGCCACCAGCCTTCGCATGTTCGGATCGAGCTCGCTGAAGACCACGATCTTCCTCGAGCGGCAGTTCCGCGCGCACCTCGTGATCCGCGATCGCCTGCTCTACGACACCGCGTACGCGCCGCCCGCGAAGAAGGCGCAGCCGTTCGTGCATGTCTACGCGACGCTGCACGGATCGATCGCCGTCGACGGTGGTCCCGCGCACGAAGCACCGCATGTCTACGTGCTCGCCGAGAACGAGTTCGATCGCATGGAGAAGGGCTCGCCCACGCTTCGCTCGTGGGGCAACCCCGGCGTCATCGTCGAATTGCGCGTGCCGGCGAGCACGGTGCGCGTGCCGATCGGCATTCGCAACGGCGCGCTGACGTTGCCGGACAGCGTGTGGGACACGTATCGCAAGCTCGAAGCCGAGCCGAGCGAGCGCGCGCTGTACCAGGTGCTCGTCGAGCTCACGAACGCGGGCGTGCTCGCGAAGGATCTGACGGCGAGCGTCGTCACCGAGGAGCCCGAGCGGTTCATGCGCCTGTGGACGGTGCTCAAGCCGCTCTACGAAGACCTCGCGACCAGCGCGTCGCTGAAGCAGATCGCGATCGTCGCGAAGCTCTCGCTGCGCCAGCTCGGCCGCGACCTCGGTGACCTGACACGCACGTTCGGCCTGTTCGGCGCGGGCTTTCGCGACGCGATGCGCGTGCTGCGGTTGCGCGCGGCCGTGCTGATGCTGAGCGCGCCGGGCTCCACGCCGAGCGATGTCGCGCGCACCGTCGGGTATGGCAGCCTCGATGCGATGGGCCGCGCGTTTCGCGATGCCGCCCTGCCCGCGCCGAGCGTGGTGCAAGCGGCCGTGAAGTACCCCGAGTAGTCACAGCATCGGCTTCACGATGTACGCGGTCATCCCGACGAGGAATGCCGCGAGCACCCCGAGCACGATCCAGCCGCGCACGGGTGGCGGCGCACCCTCGGGCCGCGGGAGCTCGCTGCGGGTCTGCGCTGGATCCACCGCGAGCAGGAGCAGTGGCACCACGACGATCTGGAACGCCGCCGCGAGCTGCCACGTCTCGACCGCCGACAGCGAGCCGAGCTTTCCCGCCGCGCGATAGCCGAGCGTGTTGCCGAAGTTCGACAGCGCCATGTACGCGGCGAACTGGGATGCACCGATCGCGGGAAACGAGACCTGCATGCACACGGCGAACAGGCTCACCGACAGCATTGCCTGCGCCGCCGTCTCCCACATCGACATCGTGTAGATGAAGCTGTCGTCGGTCCAGCGGCCTTCGTTGAGGGAGAAGACCAGCCAGCCGGCACCCATCACGAGCGCGGCGAGGATGGCGAGCCTGCGTGGACCGACGAAGTCCGCGACGAAGCCACCGGCGGCCGCGGACAGTCCGCCGGCGAGGAGGCCCCAACCACCGACGAGGCTCGTGTACTTCTGCGACGACCACCCGAGGGTCTGCGTGTAGAGCACGCTCGACGCGACGGTGATGATGCCCTGCGCGAACAAGCACGACAGCATCACGAGGATCGTCATCGCGGCCGAGCGACTCGCGAACACGTCGGCGAACGCTCGCGCGATCGTGCGCAGCGGCATGCGCGGCGGCGGCGGCGTGTCGGTCTCGCGGACGAGCAGCGGCACGAGCATGATCAGGAGCAGGATCGCGGCCTGGAGCACGAGCGCCGTCTCGAACGACGTGTACGCGATCACCGTGGCGAGGCCGATGCCGCCGATCGCGCCGCCGCCGTACTTCGCGCCGTACATGAGGCCGTTCGCGCGGCCGCGCTCGTCATCGTCGAGGAGATCGACGGCGAGCGCATCGACGGATACGTCTTGCAGTGCGTTGAACACCGTGTGGATCAGGATCATCCACGCGAGCATCTTGAGGTCCGTCGAGAGATCGCCGATCGCCAGCATCGCGGCGACGGTGAGCGCCATCATCAGCTGCGCGAACACGATCCACGGGCGGCGCCGGCCGAACCGCGGGATCGCGATCGAATCGATCACCGGACCCCACACCCACTTGAACGTGTACGGCAGCGTCGTCGTCGCGAGCGCCACACCGACGGCGCCCGGATCGAGGCCTCGGCTCGCGAGGTAGCCCGGGATCGTGGTCGCCATGAATCCCCACGGGATGCCCTGCGCGACGTAGAGCACCACCAGCGTCGCGAGCCGCAGCCACTTGCGCTCCGCGAGGCTCACGCGTGCAGCCTATCACTCGTCGCTGCCGAAGCCGAAGGTCAGGCCCAGTCCGCCGCTCACGAACACGTCGCCGTACTGCTGCCGTCCGCCGACGAGCCGCGGCATGTGACCGAACGAGAACATCGCGCCGACGCAAACGACATGGATCGTCCCTGTCGGCCGGCGCGCGATGTCGAGCGCGAGCATCAAGTTGCCCGCGCTGTACACGCCCGCGATCTCGCCATCCACCGTCGGTGTGGTGCCCGCCTCGTCGCAATCCACGGCATCCCCGCTGTCGCTCACGCAGTACGTGCCGTTCGCGTCGACGTACGTCGCGTTGATGCCGCCGCCCGCGTGGAGCTGTCCCCACGTGCCGAAGCTCGCGAGCTTCACGTCGGCGAGCACTTCGCCGCCCGCGCGGATCGCTTCGTAGCTCGCGTCCTTCTCCGAGCCGGACATCTTCGTCGCGTAGCCGACCACCGCGAGCGACACACGAGTACGAAGGGTTTGGCCATTGGAGGGACAACACGCGAGGGCGCGATCGTGGGTACGGAGACGAGGTAGGTCGCGTTCCACGGATGTACTACGGGGTGATCGACCTTCGTGATCGACGCGCGCGATCACGTGCTAGCGTCAGGCTCGATGAGTGAGGTGGGATCGGCGATCGCGTATCTACGCTCGCCGCTGGCGGTGCGTGCACGGTGCGAACAGATCCTCGAGGTCGGCCTCGACGGACGACTCGCGCATTTTCGCGTGGACCTATCGGCGTTGCCGGCGGTCGTCGCGAAGGTCGTCGACGTCACGCGCGCCGCGTATCCGGATCTCGCGGTTCCGTATCTCGGCCGGACGAATCACTTCCGCACGGGCGGTGTCGATCGCATCGAGCGCCTGCACCAACAGATGAACGTGCGCGGCATGACTCCCGACGAGCGCCAACGAGCGCTGGTGGATCTCGTGGTCATCAGCGTCATCCTCGATACGGCCACCGGCGAGTCGTGGCGCTATCGCGAAGCAGACACGGGCGCGCAGCTGTCGCGCTCCGAAGGCATCGCGATCGCGAGCCTGCACGCGTTTCGCGCGGGGCTGTTCTCGTCGGATCCCGAGCAGCCGATGCGCGCCGATGCGAATGCGCTGCGCACGCTCGATCCCGTTCGGCTCGCGGCGGCATGCCAGGTCACGATCGATAACCCGCTTCCCGCCCTCGAGGCGCGCACGCAACTGCTGCGCTCGCTCGGCGGCGCGGTGGCGATGGCGCCGCGCATCTTTCGCTACGGCCGGCCGGGTGGACTCCTCGATGCGTTGCGCGCGACGGGCACCACGATCTCGGCGCCCGCGATCCTCGGTGCGTTGATCGACGGGCTCGGGCCGATCTGGCCACCGAGCACCACGCTCGGAGACGTCTCGCTCGGCGACGTGTGGCGCCATCCCGCGGCGGGTGGCAGCGGTCCGTCGGCCGGTTTCGTACCGTTTCACGCGCGCTCGCAGTGGCTCGCGTACTCGCTGTTCGAACCGCTCGAAGGTGCCGGCATGTCGATCCAACAGCCGGGTGCGCTGACGGGTCTGCCCGAGCTGCGCAACGGCGGTCTGCTCGTCGATCTCGGTGTGCTCGTCCCGAAGACCGCGTCGGTCCGCGACGACGTTCACCAGATCGGCGACGAACCGATCGTCG
>Ga0154020_10006655_pt1 | contig 13542 bp, 9 predicted proteins | sample Klosneuvirus_201_FD_109709 | JGI IMG/M metagenome (GOLD analysis project Ga0154020, IMG submission 109709) | Active sludge microbial communities from wastewater, Klosterneuburg, Austria - Klosneuvirus_20160825_MG | ecosystem: Engineered > WWTP > Aerobic digester > Activated sludge | place... | reverse complement strand
GTCGTGAACGAGCCCAGCCTCATGCCGAAGGTGTCGTCGCCCGGGTCCCGTAGGTCGACGATCGTGCCGAGGGCGAGGTCCTTCCGTTTCTCCGACGGCTCCCTGACGACGTCGGTCGTCGACGAGATCGCCCGCGCGAGAGCGAAGAGGAGCAGATCGTGCACCGTGGCCCCGAGCGCGCGGCCTCTCGCGCGGAGCGATTCGGTGAGCCCCTCGGGCAGGCCCAGGAGGAGAACTCCCGTCCGGAAGTCGAGCGGATCGGCAAGGGAGATCCGGAACGCGTGACGGTGTCGCAACAGATCCCGGACCGGGCCGAGCAGGAAAGAGATCCAGCTCCGGGCTCCCGTCGCGGGGCCCGAGCGATCGGCCTCGGCGGGCTGGCGACCATCAGGGAAGGGACGTCGATCCAGTCGGGAGTGGATTCTCTCGAGGAGGGCGCGGATCGCGTGGCTGTCGGCGATCCAGTGGTCGTAGACGACGCCGGCATGCCGGCCGAGGGCGAAGAAGCGGAGCGGGAGAGCGTCGTCGGGAAACGGAGCGTTCAGCTCGGAGGCGAGGTGCGTCGCGAGATCCTCCGTCACGTTCGCGACGCCGGTGAACGGGACCGGCTCGAAGCGGACCTGGCGTTCGCCCGCCGAGAAGACCGGCCGGCCGAGGCCCGTCTCTAGAACGACGTCCTCCGCGGCCCGTTCCCAGCCCGTGACGTCGACTGGCTCGTCGAGCTCCACGACCTGTGCCGCGTTGTACGGAGCGAGCCGGCGAAACCCTCTCATGAGCCGCTGGAGGGCGTCGAGCGTCATCGCGGTCACGTCGCGAGTCTGCACGGTTCGCCGGAAAACGAAACCGCCGGGTGTGACCCCGGCGGAACGTTGGCAGTCTGCTAGTACCGATAGAGCTCGGGCTTGTAGGGTCCGTCCACAGGCACGCCGAGGTATTCGGCCTGCTTCTTCGTCAGCGCGGTGAGCTTCACGCCGAGGTGGTCGAGGTGCAGGCGGGCAACCTCCTCGTCCAGCTTCTTCGGCAGCACGTAGACCTTCTTCTGGTACTCGCCCGTGTTCTTCGCGAGCGCGAGCTGCGCCATCACCTGGTTGGTGAAGCTGGCCGACATGACGAAGCTCGGGTGACCGGTGGCGCAACCGAGGTTCAGGAGGCGTCCCTCGGCGAGGATCATCACCGAGTGGCCGTCGGGGAAGCGGAACTCGTCGTACTGCGGCTTGATGTTGACCCGCTGGATGCCCGGGACCTTCTTCAGCCCAGCCATGTCGATCTCGTTGTCGAAGTGGCCGATGTTCCCGACGATGGCCTTGTCCTTCATCAGCGTCATGTGGTCGACGGTGATGATGTTCAGGTTGCCGGTGGCGCTGATGAAGATATCGGCCTTCTCCACGACGTTCTCGAGGGTGTTCACCTCGTAGCCCTCCATCGCGGCCTGGAGCGCGCAGATGGGGTCGATCTCGGTGATGACGACGCGGCAGCCCTGGCCCCGCAGCGCCTGGGCGCAGCCCTTGCCCACCTCGCCGAAGCCGAGCACCACGGCCACCTTGCCGCCGAGCATGACGTCGGTGGCGCGGCAGAGGCCGTCGGTGAGCGAGTGGCGGCAGCCGTAGATGTTGTCGAACTTGCTCTTCGTCACCGAGTCGTTCACGTTGATGGCGGGGAAGAGGAGCGTGCCGGCCTCCTGCATCTGGTAGAGGCGGTGGACGCCCGTGGTGGTCTCCTCGGAGACGCCGCGCAGGTGCGCCGCCATCTTCGTGAAGCGCCCCGGGTTCCTCACGAGCTCGGCGCGCAGGAGCTGGAGGATGACGCCCCACTCCTCTGGGTCGTTCGCCGCGTCGAAGTCCGGAACGACGCCGCTCTTCTCGAACTCGACGCCCTTGTGGACGAGGAGCGTGGCGTCGCCGCCGTCGTCCACGATGAGCGTGGGGCCGGTGCCGTCGGGCCACATCAGCGCCTGCTCGGTGCACCACCAGTACTCCTCGAGCGTCTCGCCCTTCCAGGCGAAGACGGGAATCCCCTTCGGGTCGTCCGGCGTGCCGCCCGTCTCGGGGCGGCCCACCGCCACGGCCGCAGCGGCGTGGTCCTGCGTGGAGAAGATGTTGCACGACACCCAGCGGACGTCGGCGCCCAGCTCGGCCAGCGTCTCGATGAGGACCGCCGTCTGGACGGTCATGTGAAGGCTCCCCATGATCCTCTCGCCCTTCAGCGGCTTCTCGTTGCCGTGTCGCGCGCGGAGCGCCATCAGGCCCGGCATCTCCTGCTCGGCCAGCCGGATCTCCTTGCGGCCGAAGTCGGCGAGGCCGAGGTCGGCGACCTTGAACGGGAAGCGGGCGACGGCCGTGGCGGCCGCGGTCTCGGGGGTTTCGGTCAGTACAACGCTCATCTCTTTCCTCTCGGGTGGTGTTACGTGCAACATCAAAGCGTATCAGACTCGGTCAGCTCGAGGTTTTCGCGAGGGAACGACGAGGAGCGCCAGCGCGAGCAGCGCGAAGATCGCGCTCACGGTGTGCGCCAGTCGGAGCTCCGGGAAAGGTTCCCAGCGCCACGTGAGCATCGAATCGCCGGCGTCGATCCGGCACGCGAGCAGCCCGGTCCTGGGATCGGGAGAGACCTCCAGATCCTGGCCGGACCGGGTGACGCGCATTCCGGGAAAGTGGAGCGTGTGAAAGACGACGGTGGTCGGTGCGGCGGCGCTCACGCGGACCGTCCGCTCGAGAGGGCTCCACGATTTCACCTCGGTGCGCACCCCCACGCCGGAGGTGGAAACCAGATATCGGCCGCCGACGACGGAGGGGCCGTCGCCGAAGATCTCGTTCGCCACCGGTCTCTTCAGCGTCCGCGGGATGAAGCCTGGATCCTCGAGCTTCGGATTCCGGATCCAGGGATTGGGGGCGAGCGCGCTCGCCTCGCCCAGGACCGAAGGGTCCGGGAACCGCGTGCCGGGCGGGACGGCCTCGGGTGATTCGACGGGGACCTTCGAGAGAGGCTCGAGGTGGCGTCCCCAGTACGGCGCGGACGACAGCACGGCGAGGGCCGCCACGAGCCGCGCCTGCCACGGCACGGAGATCCGCCCGACGAGCGCCGCCCCGGCGAGGGTGACGACGGCCGCCAGACGCCACGGGAAGTTGTTCATGGAGAGGATCGGGAGCCGATCCCACATCCGCCCGAACGGTGAGAGCGTCAGCAGGAACGCCGCCACGGCGAGGGCGCCCCAGAACGCCGAGCCTCTCGTCCGCCGCGCCCACAGGAAGGCGATCGCCGCGAGCGCGACGGTGAGAAGGACGACGATCGAGATCTTCGTCCCGAACGCCGGGTTCTGCGGCGCCGGTCCGAACAACGTGTTCCGCGACGGAAGCATGGCGTCGAGGCCGCCGCCCCAGAAGATCTCGGTCTTCACCCAGCGTTCCGCGAGCGCCTGGGGGACCAGCGCGAAAGCGGCGAGACCGTATCCGGCGGCGGCGCCGAGCGCGACGATGAGGCGCTTGCCGGAGGGTCCCGCCGTGCCCACGAACCACGCGGCGAGCCCGAGTCCAAAGAGCGCCGCCAGAGGCAGGTTCGACAGAAGCAGGCCGGCGGTCGCGGCGGAGAGGATCGCGATGCGGCGTGGGGCGTGGAGCGTCGTCGAGGCGGCCCAGAGGATGAGCGGCGGGAAGACGAAGGCCCAGTGCTCGGCGAGATCCGATCGCTCGTAGACGGTCACCGTCCGGTAGGGGGCCGCCATGTAGAAGATGGCTGCGGGCAGAGCGCCCGCCGCGAACCCCTCCGCGCGGAGCCAGGCCCGGGTGGCGAGGCCCGACAGGAGCGTGGCGGCCACGGTGAGGAGCGAGATGCCGACGACGCTGGGAAGGCCTGCCCACGCGGCGAGACCATGGACGAGGCTCGTGAGGGGCGGATAGAGGAAGAGTCCCGGTCCGCCATAGCCTCCGTTGAGCTCGGAGGCCCACGCCGGGAGGAGGGCGCCCGCGCGCAGGTTGGCCGCGGTCTCGGCGGCGTACATCAGGTAGAGCCGGATGTCGTGTCCCGCGAGGACGCGCCCGGCAAGGAGGGGAACACCCAGGGCCAGCGCGGTCGCGACGAGGGCGAGCTCCGACTTCAACCTACTGGACCCGCTGTCCGGGCGTTGGGAGCCGCTCTTCGGGTAGTCCGGGGAACCGGGGCTGCTCCACGCGGAGCGTCATCGCGCTGAACCGGAGCTCGGCGTCGAAGTTCGCCAGGAACGAAGAGCCGATCACGCCGTCGGCGATCCCGTCGTCCTCCTCCTTGATCACCATGTCCTTGAAATGCACCATGAAGCGGTCCAGGCCCACCGTGACGTTCGACGTCTTGCCCCAGGACACGCGGCTGTTGCCGATCCCCTCCAGAGTCATCGGGTAGGCCCCTTCGACCTCCGCGGTCCTCGAATGGCGCAGGCCGGAGCGCGTCACCATCGTCGGCTCGGCGCCGGTGTCGAGGAGGAACAGGAACCACGGCTCCTGGTTGAAGGAGGCCCGCACCATCGGCTTGAGGCGGCGAAAGAAGAGATTCTGGTCCTTCGACCCGCGCCGTGGGCTGGGGTCGAGGCGAACGGCCAGGAGGCGCCTGTCGCGATAGTGGATCGCCCAGTCGAACTCCTTCAGCAGGTGGACGCCGAGGACGCCCGGGCACTCGAGCTTGACGTCGTCGTTCCGCTGGAACGTGAGGAAGGCGTCGGCGAGGATCCCGAACGGGACGTTCGTCAGCGTGACGCCCCCCACCTCGAGCGTCTTCGCGAGACCGAAGTGGAGCGGGAACTCGGTGTTGTGGAGGCCCATGGCCGAGGCCACGGCGTCCGGGATCTTCGTCACCCCGAGCCGCGCGGCCGCGCTCTCGGTGAGGAGCGACAGCGAGGCGCCGGAATCGAGGACGAGCCCGTCCTGCTTCACGCCGTTCACCTGGGCGCTGACCCGGATCAGGTCCGGGCGGCCGAACCGGAACGACTCCGTGAATCGGGTGCCGGGCGCGACGCCGCCGTAGAGCGTCTCGCCCGCGAGGGCGTCCAGGAAGGCGATCCAGCCGACGGGTATCTGCCGTCCCTCGGCCCGCGCTCTCTCGCCCCACCGCGCCGAGTCGCCGAACCGGTTCTGGAAGTACGCGCTCTGCGAGAGCTGCCAGGCCAGCTCCGCCCGTTCGCCTGGTCTTGCCTCGCGACCCAGCGCCAGCTCCAGATGACGGCTCGCCTCGGCGAAGTCGCCGCGCTCGAGGAGACACTGTCCCAGGACGCGCGAGGCGCGGGTCGAGTCGATGGTCTTTCCGCCCCCCTCGGCGAAGAACTGCAGGATCTCCGGCACGTAGCCGCGCCTCAGCTTGTCCTCGAGGTTGAACGAGTTGACGAAGGCCGCTGGAAGCGGCTTCGAGAGGAGGTGCGGCTTCACGGTCCGGTCGGTGGAGAACGTGCAGGCGCCCAGGAGCGCCAGGCATCCGGCAGCACCGGCGGCGAAGCCGCGGCCGGCCTCGATTCTCACAGGACGCGGGCGACGAGCACCGTCTGGTCGTCGTACTGGGCGACACCCGTCGTGAAGCGGGCGACGGCGGAGAAGATCCGGTCGTTGATGAGCGACACCTTCTCGCCCCGCTCGGCTTTCAGGAGGTCGATCAGTCGCGGGAGGTCGAACTCCTCGTCGCCGGCGTCCAGCGCTTCCGTGATGCCGTCGGAGTAGAGGAGCAGGAGGTCGCCCGGCTGCAGCAGGACGTGCCCCTCGCGGTGGACCGCCGACGGGAGCATCCCCACGGGGACGCCTCCGCTCGGGAGCAGCGTGGTGGAGTCGCCCGACAGGAGGATGGCCGGGTTGTGTCCGGCGTTGACGTACCTGAGCTCGTGGGTCACGGGGTCGTAGACGCAGAAGAAGAGCGTGACGAACTTGCGCGTGGAGCTGAAGCCGACGAGGTGCCGGTTCAGGCGCGAGGCGAGCCCGGCCAGGTCGTCCGCGTGCGCCTCGATGAGGAGGTGAAGGCACGCATGGACCGTCGACACGAGGAGGGCCGCGGGAATCCCCTTCCCCGAGACGTCCGCCACGCAGAAGGCGGTCCGCCCGTCCGGGAGCGGAAAGACGTTGAAGTAGTCGCCCCCCACCTGTCGCGTGGGGCGGTTGCCGCCCGCCAGCTCGAGCCCTTCGGCCGGCGGCAGCGTGGTGGGGAGAATGGTCGCCTGGATGGTGGCGGCCAGCTCGATCTCGCGGTCCATCCGCTCCTTCTCGAGGGCCTCGCGGTGGAGCCGCGCGTTCTCGAGCGCGATGGCGGCCTGGTTCCCGAAGAGCTTCAGGACGCGTTTGTCGCTCTCGTTGAAGTCGTCGACGCCGCCCGCGCGGTTCTCCTTGTCGGCGACGAACAGAACACCGACGTGCTCGCCGTCCGAACGGATGGGGACACCCAGGAGCTTCTCGGCGGGCGCTCCGGCGAGCGATAGCGGCCGGTGCGCGCGGTCGTTCAGCATGATGACGCCGTCCAGAGGGAACGGGATGTCGCCGTGGTCCGAGCAGAGGAGCTGGACGCCGATCTCCTTCGTGAGGAAACGCCCCTCGCCCGCGCCGTCTTTCAGGATGAGCGTGCCGGCCTGGGCGTTCAGCAGCGAGACCGACTTCATCAGCACCTCGTCGGCGAGCGATTCGAGGTCGAGGGTGCCGGCGATGGAGAGGCCCACGTCGTAGAGGCTCTCCAGCTCCCAGAGGCGCATCTTCAGCTCGAAGCCGGCTTCACGGACCTTCTCGCTCATCCTCACGCGCGCCAGGATCGACGCCGCGTGCGACACGACCGAGGCGAAGCCGAGGGGTTCGAGCGGCGGACCGGGCAGGAGCAGGAGGACGAGCGTGTCGTCTTCCGCGGTCACCGGGATGGCGCGCGGGTCTTCGGCGTCTTCGCCCGCGAACACGTCGTGGAGAAGCGCCGTGGGGATGGCCTCCTCGCCGTTACCCTTAGCGAGCGAGCGGCAGAGCGCGCCGATCGACGCCGGGTTCGGGCTGAAGCCGCTCGCGGCCACCTCCTCCGGCTTCTTCGGGTCGAGCGCCAGACCGATCGGATGGCCGGCGCCGGTGAGAAGCGCCTCGAGGACGTCCGGCAGAAGCCGCTCGGGAAGCTCGCCCGGGTTGATGGCCGCCAGCCGCGCGTGCGCCCTCAGGATGTCGGCTCTTCCGGTCATGGTCGTGTCGTCAGCGGTCATGCGGCAGCGTCATGGCGAGGGGCGCGAGACGCCCCTCTCGCGCGCTACTCCGTCTCCGAGCGAAGCCAGGCCAGGGCGGGTTCGGGCCCGGGGAAGAGCCTGGCGTACTGGGCGAGGCCCATGATCTGGAACGTCTTCTCGATGGTCGGGGTCAAGCGGCAGAAGGCGAGTCGCCCCCCCTGGTCGAGGACCTTCTCCAGGATCTCGATGAGGATGGAGATTCCGATGGAGTTGACGATCTTGGTCTTCTCGAGGTCGAGGAGGAGACGGTTCACCCCTTCGCCGAGGAGCGTGTATGCCTCCTTGGCGATGGCCTCCCCGCCGGAATTGTTGATGTAGCCGTCGGTCCGGAGGACCGCCAGCTTCGCATCGGGCCTCTCCACGACCACTTTCAAGCTCTCGCTCATCGCGCTCCCTTACTCCCGGTACTTCCGCATCACGATCCTGGTGCCATGCTCGTTGCTCTCGATGCGGACGTCGTCCATCAGGCTCTCGATGATCTTGATACCCCACCCGCGCTTCCTTGTCGACTTGAGCTTTTGCGAGATCTCGGGGGGCTGGACCTCCAGCGGGCGGAAGCCCTTGCCGGAATCGCGGATACCGACCTCGAAATAGGCGCGTCCGTTTCCCACATCGGAGATGAAGTCGATCTCGACCCTCTTGTCGGGCGTGTCGCTGTGCTCGAAGGCGTTGATGCACGATTCGACCACGGCGAACTTCACCTCTTCGATCTTGTCCCTCCCCAGGTCCATCAGCTCCCCGAGGGCGGAGACGAGCGCCGTCGCCGCTATCTCCATGTCGGGAGCGACGGGAATCGTCAGGTGGACTTCGCGCCTCTCGCCAGAAGACATCGCTTTCGTTGGTCCTTCCTAGATGGTCAGGAGTGCGCGAACCAGGGAGATCAGGACGGGGGGGATCTTACCCGACGCGGCCGCGAGCGCGAAGAGCGCGGCCTCGGCGACGAGTACGACGGGGAGGAGGGTCTCCGGACGGACACCGAGGAGCCCGTGAGTCTCGTGCGATGCGTGCCGACCCGAGAGTGCGATCCCGTTTTTCCCAACCATCGATCGTTCCTCCGCCTGACCTTGTGACAGCAAGCCTCAGGCCAGGTGAGGAGCGGGGTCGAGAAAACGGGTCAAGTCATTTGTTTCTAACTCTTTGCGCTGCGTGACCTGGGAGATCGCTTCCGGTGCCTAGTGTGCCTGATTGTCGCACTTCAATCTGGATCGAGGGGACGAAGCGCCGTAAATGGCTGCTGGGTTGATGGATACCTGGTTATGCGTCGAATTGTCCCGGTGTGACAAATTCACACGGCTTTCCGATAGAGCGTTCGGCGGTTGATCCCCAGGATCTTGGCGGCGCGGCTCTTGTTTCCGGCCACCGAGGCGAGCACGCGGCGGATGTGGTCGAGCTCCAGGGACTCGAGGTCCTGGCTGCTCGGTCTCTTCTCGACGGCCGCCGAAGTCAGGCCGAGCTGCAGGTCGGCGGCCTCGATGACCGGCCCCTGGAGCAGGGCGGCCGCCCCCTCGAGCAGGTTCTCGAGCTCGCGCACGTTGCCCGGGAACGGGTAGCTGAGGAGCGCTGCCACGGCGTCGCGCGACAGCATCGGAGGCTTCCGGCCGTCGCGGGCGGCGAGCTTCGAGAGGAAGTGGGCGGCGAGGCGGGGGATGTCCTCCCGACGCTCCCGGAGGGGCGGCATGACGATCTCCACCACGCGGAGCCGGTAGAAGAGGTCCTCGCGGAACCTGCGCCTCTTGATCTCCTCGAGGAGGTCGGCGTGGGTGGCGGCCACCACGCGGACGTCCACCGGGATCCGCTGCCGGCCGCCGAGCCGTTCGATCTCGCGCTCCTGGAGGACCCGGAGGAGCTTGGCCTGCGTGGAGAGGGGCGCGTCGCCGATCTCGTCCAGGAAGATCGTCCCGCCGTTCGCGAGCTCGAACTTCCCGAGGCGCGCGTCGACGCCGGTGGCAACGCCCTTCTCGATGCCGAAGAGCTCGCTCTCGAGAAGCGTCTCCGGCACCGCCGCGCAGTTCAGCGCCAGGAACGGGCCGTCGCGCCGGGGCGACCCCGCGTGGAGGAGCTTGGCCGCGAGCTCCTTGCCGGTGCCGCTCTCGCCCCGCACGAGGACGCTCACGCGGGACGCCGCCGCTCGCGCGATGAGCTCCTTGGCGCGGCGCATGGCGGCGGATTCGCCGATGAGGAGGTCGTCGACGCCGAACGTCCCCTTGAGCGCGCGGTTCTCCTCGCGGAGCCGGTCGACGTCCTCCACCAGGGCCTTGAACTGCCGGACGCCGTCCAGCGCGGGGGCCGCGAGCGCCGCGACGGAGCCGAGGAAACGGCGATCCTCCTCGTTGAAATCGGCCGAGTGGCCGAAGCGCGCCTCGCGGTCGAGGAGCGCGAGGACGCCGAGGACCTTGCCGCGCGCCACCAGGGCCACTCCCGCCGCGCTCGCCGCCGGCCGGCCGAGGATCGAGGTCTCGATCCGGGCGAGGGGCTGCTGCGCGCGGCAGAGGTCGAGGACGAACGGATCGGAGGCGACGGCGATCGGGTCGGGCGAAGTGCCGAAGCCGATCGACACCGCGGAGCCTGGCTGAGCCCCTTCGTCGAAAACGGCGGCGAAGCCCTTCGCGGCGTCGAGGACCGCGACGGACCGGCTGACGATCTCCTCGAGGAGCTCGTGCTCGTCGCGTACGGTGGCGATGGAACGGCTCACGTCGTAGAGCGTCTCCAGCCGGAGGACTTTCTTCTTGAGGTCGAACGCTTCGGTGGCGCTGTCTCGGCGGGGCGGATCAGGCGCGGGGGACATCGGGCTTGGGCGCCTCGGGACCGATCGTGGCGAGGACGGTGAGCGCAGGCTTGAAGTTCGGGTTCTTCTCCAGGATCGGAGCGAGCGCGGCCTTCGCGTCGTCGAGGCGGCCCAGCTTGACGAGGAGCGCGGCGTAGTCGACGCGCCCCAGCGTGTAGAAGTCGAAGTAGGGGAGGCTCTCGATTCCCTGGGACGGGACCTTCTCGAGGTGCGCGGCGTACTCGACCGCCGCCTCCTCGAGCTTCCCCTCGGCCGAGAGAAGCCCGGCCCTCACGAAGGCGAGGGCCGCCTCCACCCGGCGTCCCTTCTTCTTCGGGTCGAGCTTCGCGCACAGCTCTTCCGCCCGCGTCAGGTGCTCCTTCGCGGTGGCGAACTCGCCCTGGTGGGCGAGCATCGCGGCCCGGAAGAGCGTCACGTCGAGCTCTCGGAACTTCTCTTTTCCATTCCCGAGCGACGCGACCTCGCTGGCGGCGGCCTCGAATCGCTCGCGCGCCTTGGCCTGCTCCCCGGCCTCGAGCAGGCAAAACGAGCTGGCGACCTGGAACTCGAACCTCATGGGGCCGGTCTCCACGACCTCCGCCGTCTTCAGGAACAGCTCGGCGGCCTTCGGGAAGTTCCCGCGGCCCACCTCGACCGTGCCGAGATGGCCCATCGAGGCGAAGAAATCCGGCTTGACGCTGAGCGCCTTCAGGAGGCTCACCTCGGCCTCGTCGTAGCGACCCAGGGCGGCGTAGAGCTCACCCAGGGAATCGTGCGGGTTCGCCTGGTCCGGCGCGAGGAACCGGTACTTCTTGAAGCACTCCTCGGATTTCGCGTAGTCCCCCTGGGACATCCAGTGGTACCCGAGCATGTTGTAGCCGAAGGCGTAGTTCGGGTTGATGGCGAGGGCCTTCTCGTACTCGGCCGCGGCCTCGGCCTGCTTCCCCTGCCGCATCAGGAACTGCCCCCGCAGCGTGTATCCCTCCACGTCTTCGGGGTAGCGGCGGCGGAACTCGTCGTAGAGCGCGGTCAGCTTCTGGGGGTCCCGGGCTCCCATCTGCTCGGTGACGATGTCGATGAACAGCCGTTCCCGGCCGGTCACCTCGTCGCGGTGGCGGCTCACCGTCTGGACGAGCTGGCGGGCGCGGTCGGGGTCCTTGTCGGACAGCAGGCGCGCCAGCCGCAGCGTGGCCATCACGAAGTTCGGGTCGTGCTCCAGGGCCTTCGCGTAGGCTGCCGAGGCATCCTTCGAGTAGAGCTTGTCCTCGTTTTCTCTCGCGACGCGGTAGTAGCGGAGGGCCTCGGACGACGAGGTCGTGACATTCTGTCGCGACCTCAGAAGATAGACGCCCGCAACCGCAGAGCCGGCCACCAGCAGGGCGCCGGCGGCGCTGAGAAGGACGAGGCGGGTGGTGCGGGTGGCGGACACGGATCTTCCTCTTTCAACTATACGCGCGGGAGGAGCCGGAGTTTCGGTCAGGAGATCCGCATCAGGAGGAACGTCTGGTCGTCGTACTGCTCGGCCCCGTAGGTGAACTGGCGGATGTCCTCCAGCAGCTCGTCCGCGAGCTCGGGGAGCGGGCGCGCGGCGTGCCGCACCAGGGAGGCCTTCAGCCGGTCGTCGCCATAGGGCGACATCTCGGTGCTCATCGCCTCGTTCAGCCCGTCGGTGTAGATGAGGAGGAGGTCGCCGGGCGCGAGGTACAGCGTCTTCGAGTCGTAGATGGTGTCCTTGAACGCGCCGAGCGGCAGGCGCGTCCGGGGTGACGGGATCTCCACGGCGTCCTTGGCCCCCTTCCTGACGAGGAGGGGCGTGGGCTGACCGCCGATGGTGTAGTGCATCGAGAGCGTCTTCGGGTCCAGCAGGAAGTACGACAGCGACACGAACATCCGCCGCTTGATCTCGTAGACGCGCCGGTTCGAGTCGCGGAAGACGGTGGAGGGGTCGGGGTCGAACATCGCCTTGGCGTAGACGATCTCCTTGGAGGCGACCATCAGGAGGGACGCCGGCACCGACTTGCCCGAGACGTCACCCAGCACCAGGGCGAGCCGGCCCCCTTTCTCGCCGTCCACGTCGAGGAAGTCGTAGAAGTCGCCTCCGACGACCCGCGCGGGGTTGCTGACGCCGAAGAGCTCGACGCCGTCCAGCTTCGGCAGCTCCCGCGGGAAGAGGCTCATCTGGATGTCGCGCGCGATCTCGAGGTCGCGCTCCATCTCGGCGCGGCGCGTCAGCTCCTCGTGGAGGAAGGCGGCCTCCAGGCCGAGCGCGCCCTGGTTCGCGATGGTGGTGAGGTGGTTGAAGTCCTCGTGGGTGAACTCCTCCTCCGAGCGTTTGCCCGAGGCGGCCAGCATCCCGAGCAGGTTTCCGCGGGTCGAGACGGGGACGAGCACCCGCACGCCGCGCCGCGTCTCGTCGTCCATGAACTTTCGCGACGCCGTGTCGAGGCTCCAGACGTCGAGCTCCGCGAGGCGGACGGGCGCGTTCCGCGCGAGGACCAGCCGCGCCAGGTCGGAGCTCATCGGCAGCGACTCCGAGCGCGGCGCCTCGGGGTCGGAGAGCGCACCGTCCTCGGACCGGGGCGTGAGGAGGGAAAGGTGCTCCAGCCGGAGGAGCTCGGCCGTCTTGGAGGTGAGGATCTCGCGGATCTTCCCCCGCTCGAGGCGCGACACGACGGACTGGCTGATCTCCAGGAGCGCCTTCTGGAAGTCGCCCCGGTCGCGGAAGAAGAGCCTGTCGACCACGAGCTGCATCCGCCGCCGGAACGGGTCGAAGAGGAGGACGACCACGAGCCCGAAGGCGGCCGCGAAGAGGGGGGAAGAGAAGAGCTCGTTCTTCTGGACGATCAGGTTCCCGAGGACGACGGCGAGCGCGTAGAGCCCGGTGACGACGGCGGTGAGGATCGCGTAGACGATCGACTTCCGCACCATCACCCGGACGTCGAAGAGGTGGTACCGGAAGATGGCGTACGCGAAGGTGAGCGGTATCAGCGCCATCGGCACCACGCCCCACGCGAGGTGGCGCTCGTCGCCGAGGAGCGTCGGCAGGTAGATGGCGAAGACGAGGAAGGGGAGAGTCCCCGCGATCGTCCCGAGGAGGAGCACGAGGACCTGCCGCCGCGCCGTCCGGTCCTCGCTGGTCCACCATGAGTGGGCGAGCGCGAGGAGACCCAGGATGAGGAAGTCGGCCAGGAGGATCCAGTTCGCGCGCGGCGCCCCGTAGATGAGCCGCATGGGCCCGCCCCGGCGGCGGAGCAGCGCCATCTGGAGGACGTAGAAGAACGGCGGATGGAGATAGAGGATCGCGAAGAGCGCGGGAGAGCCGTTGAGGAATGTCTGGAGGTGGACGAGCGGTCTCGGCGCGGGCGGCTCGCCGGGACGGCGATTCGCGAAACGGAAGACCTTCGTCGAGGGGAAGACGAGGAAGAAGTGGAGGAAGACCGCCGGGAGGAGGAAGAGCGCGAGCGTCCCGGCGGCCTGGACGAAGTAGTCGACCCAGTAGTAGCTGGACGGTCTCAGCCGGCAGACGAAGAAGAGGAGGAAGAGGGTGGAGAGGAGGTAGAAGATCTCCGCCGCGGGGTCGTTCTTCCGC
>Ga0154020_10006654_pt1 | contig 13543 bp, 11 predicted proteins | sample Klosneuvirus_201_FD_109709 | JGI IMG/M metagenome (GOLD analysis project Ga0154020, IMG submission 109709) | Active sludge microbial communities from wastewater, Klosterneuburg, Austria - Klosneuvirus_20160825_MG | ecosystem: Engineered > WWTP > Aerobic digester > Activated sludge | place... | reverse complement strand
TTGGTTCAATCTTGCAAATTATTAAAAGTAAATCCAAGAGATTATTTTCCAGCATTGATACAAAATATAAAAAACAAAAAAAATCCACTCACTCCCTACGAATACCTACAATCACTGCATATTAAATACTAATAAATAACTTTAATCTAGACGTAGACTATCGACGATTTACACTCCGCTAATCTAGTCTCTGTATTTTGTACAATTGTGGTGGTGGAGAGAGCACATCCCAGTTGTTTCTATTCCCGGTGGAATCATGATCGACGTAGTCGGGGTAATCGATATCATCAAAAATTGGGATAACTCAAGTCCCGATAAGCAAAGAGAAAGATTAATGGACTTATAAAAAGCACAATCAAATCAAAAAATTCATCAGTTGGAGTCATCACTTAATCAATCTGCCTCTTAAAATCTTTAATGATGTAGTTTATTAGAAAAATCTGAATTAGAATTAGTAATATGAATATAGATCTTTTAATGAGTTCGTATCGTTCCACCTAAAAAGTTACCTAATCCATGTTTATCAATATCGGATAGGCTTAGTTTACTGGACGACGAAATAGAAGTTTTCGATGTTGTGCCAACATCTAGCCATTCAAAAAAAAGACATCCAATTTCTGGTAACAAAAATTTTTGACCTATTTTGGCCATTGAAAGGGAATTACTATTTCGTTTAACTATACACAAATATTAATGGCACTTTTTTTGCATTTATATTTCTTGAAAATTAACTTATACTCATAACTCAAAAAAGGAAGTAATGGAGATTATATGGAAAAAATGATAGCAATTTTAAGCTTAATGTTAATTCAATCAACAGTTTTCGCAGGAGCTGCCTTTAATGAAATCACTCATTGTTCTGAAGTGAATGTTGATTTTGCGGGCCAATTTGAAATCAAGGTTTCCAATTCACTTTCTGATGGATATTCACATGAAATTAAATTGACCAAGAATCGCTTAACTAAAAATATCGGCAGTGTAAACACAACAGATGGAAATTATGACGGCAATGCTACAATGGAAACGCAATATGGCAAATTTTCAGTTGAAGTTGACAATAAGAAAGGTATTTTGACGTTTGATGGAGTTGCAACAATTAATCCAACTGACCATCAACCAGTCACACTTAGAAAGGCGACTCTCAAAATTAAAGCTCAAAAAAAACAATCACTTTTATGTGTAGTAGATTGATTTGACTAGTTTAGTTGCGAGCAGAATAGCGTTCACCATCTATCAATATTGTGCAGTAGAGCTAAAAAAAACTTTTCTTGGCACGAGAAAATCGAATAAAAATGTTCCAAATTAAATCTAGCTTTATGTGCACCTAAAATTAGTGTAGGCTAAAATAATTAAATCTACTTTAATGTAAGAGGTGAATAAACTAATTATTTTTTTTAAGCTATCCACTTCATTGAAAGCTTTTTTTGCTTTTAACTTTCTACTACCATTCTTAACTTATACTTTAATTGTTTTATAATATGTCCATATGAGAAGTTTTTTTAGGATCCTAAATGAAACAAAATTTGGAGAACAACTTTTAAAGGAGAACAATTAGCAATCTTTCAAAATTTGCTCTCCATTGATTTTGAGAACACATTGGAAATTAATCATTTAGTACCAACGTACCTTCGATAATAGCGGTTCGAAAGTCGTCCCTTAGGGGTTCACCATTTTTCATTGCCCTCATTTAATTTGAGATTAGCAATTCCCTGAAATGCCAAATTTAAGTCATAACAAACACTTACACCGTCGAGTCTCGGGTTCTAGAGTACTCATTTTAGAAGATTGATGCGATCCAGCTCTGATTGCTCTTTCCATATTGATTCCGCACTCTTGTAAAGTTCGAGTGTAAGTTTTGCTTTTTGGTTTGTTTCGTCTGTACTCAACACTCTCCGCGTTGTTTTTGCTTCCGAAAGAGAGGGCCAGAGTAACGGTCATAGAGTACCCTAAAAGCAGGACCTCGCTTCTCTAAAATTTCTGCATATAAAACTTCATCACTTAATGAATTCATAATTCTATAAACAATCGAAAAATGATTAAGTTCACAATTTTTTTATTATTTTTACGATCCCGGGTGTTAAACTAGCACGAGTTATATAAAGGAGGCCTCAGTCGGGACTTCCTTGGCGCCTCGTCTGAATCATTTTTGAGATCGCTTCAAGTTTTTATTATTATCTGTAACTATTGTTGTCCGGTACTATTTTGTAGTTGAGCTTTCTCTCTTTCTCTTTCGAGTTCTTCCATTGTTAACTCACGTGGATCTGTACCTTTTTGTTGTAAACTAGTCGCCATTTTTTGAGTTTCGGTTAATAATTTTTGTGGAATAAAACCTAATCTAATTGCTTCTTCAAGAAGTGCAACATCTCCTTTATTTAACTTTAGACAATCACCTATTACCTGAGGAGCTCTGCATTGCGCTGCACGTTTTAATAAGATTTCTAATCGTTTTTTAATCTCTTTTTCATTAGTGGCAGCATAAGCGGAGATTGGTATAAGAAAAGAAAAGGCTACAAAGGATGCCACTGTCTTTTTGAACATATAATCTCCTCATCTTTACCTATGTGTCATTTTTTTTACATTTATTTATTCTAAGTATATTACAAGTTCTTTAATTATAAATAATATATATTTATATATGCGGTAAGCTATGTCTCATAATAAAATAGAGAGAACCTGAGCTGTCCAACACTTCAACAATAGAATAAAAATTGGGTTACAACGTAAAAACTGTTTTAAAATGAAACACATAATATTGATCTGGCCCCGATTTGCTGGAGTCAATGATTTGTGATTTTTCTCAGAAAATCAAACATCAAGTCAACTCTGCGTTGCGCAGCCGCTAGTCCAATTGTTTTTGGAGATTCAATTGAACTCCAATTGAGGTACTGCTCAAGTGGTTATGCCACTGGTCACTAGCCCTCGGTTTAAAGTGAGGGCCGTCTATATCTTCTATTCCCTATTTTTTTCCTTGTTTTTTTTCAATTGCTGCATCTGCAACTCTTCAATTTTTTTCTATAATTCTCAGTTTCTTGCTGATATTTCTTAATTTCTTTCTCAGCGTTTGCTTTCTGTTCATCTAGTTCCTTAAAATAATTTTCACGATCTTCTGGGCTTCCAGATATTCTAATAAGCTTATTGTAATACTCCGATTTTTCTTTCAACTTTCTGGCCTCTTCATCTAATTTTTGAATCTTTTCTTCATTTACAATTATCTCATTAGTCCTTTGCCTATCCCATTCAATTGAGCCAGCAGACAGATAATCAAAGTCATTGTAATTCCTTTTAAACTCATCTAAATGCGATTGTTTGAAGAAGTTTACATTTTCGTCCACTAATTCTTGTGCATCCACTGGAGTAAGTTCTACTTTTGTAAACATATTTAAATTTTGATTTAACCAATATGATGAAACACCCTTGATCTCTAACCAACGAAGCATTTTCTCTGTAACTCTAGCATTAACACTTCCGTTATCATGAGCAGCACGGTATGCTAATATCGCCTCCGGCCGAACAACGAATTTAAAATGCTTTTTTTCTCCCAAGGCATTAATTGAAGCAACTAGGGTTGTGCACATAGAAGCACAAAACTTATTAAGCATGATAGTTAATGGGTGATTTGTTATTCTAAAGATATAAACAGCTAAACTGAGGGCAGCTGATCCCATTCCTATAGATTCTTCCACGATCCCTCCTCCATTATCTAAAATTAATATTGTTTCTTTTTTTTGATTAATATTACTCATTCCTACTACCGACTCCGGATTATCGAAATCTCTATAAAGTGCTGAATCCATATTTCCTGATATATATATGATATTGTATTTACTGTTAGAATTAACATCAATTTTGAGTCGTCCGGCCCATGCTTGATTCCAGAACAACATAACTAAAATAATTGAAATTACAACTTTATTCATTAAAATCTCCTTATTGGTACTCTTTTGCGATTAGTGCCTTTATTTAATAAATACCTATTATTTACTATATCGTAGAGGAAATACTCAAATTAATACATCTAGATTGATCTACAATAGTAACTTCAGTGTGCTTTTTGGTTTATTTCGTCGGTATTCAGCGTTTTCCGCGTTGTTTTTGCTTCAAGTTCTAGTGTCTCTCTGCCTGCAAACGTTTCAGATTACGAGTGTAGGCCTCAGTAGTAATGATCCTACTTTATTACCTTGGGTTGTTTTCATCCAATGGAATATAGATAAATTCAAAAAGATAATAGGGTGTATTGACGTACACTCGTTCTAGTTTTGTTAAATCATCACGATTAAAAATTAATAAAACTTTTAAGTTTATTTTTTTATCAGAAGTACTATTCGTAAAAAGAAGGCTAGTAGACTCCAGATCTTTGGATGTAAAAAGGGTGTAGTTTTTAGACTCTTGATCAATGATTTCATTTATATTGATGGTATTGAGTTGTTGTTTACTAATTTTTATTTCATAATTATAAACTCTTTTTAAATGATCATCGATTTGATATTTTTTTCTGGTGGACTGATCGGAATAGCTTAGATGATTAAAATGATCCCAACAGTCTGTATGATTAAATTGTAACGCTCCATATTGGGTTCGTACATTTAGCAAAGTCTTAGGGTTATTTTGATTGAAGATGAAAAATGATACATACATTTCGCCTGTGTTTTTTTCAGAATGATAAACAGCTCCATCAAACATCGAGTCAGATGATTGAAGTCCGCCAGTGAGTTGATGATTGATCGCACCCCATAAGCTTTTTTTATTTTCAATATCAACAGCTAGAGTGTTATCCCAGGTCCAAACATTTCCTACTCCTGGGTAACAAAGAAAGTCTGAGGAAAGCTTATAAGCGTATCGTACATAGAGGGGCTTTAGAGACTGAAGTGATTGTACTCGTAAGCGGTTTAATTCTTCTAAGTTTTGACGGTAGTCAGGAGATTCAGAAGAGACTAACTGATGAGAGGATATGAGATTAATAGCAGGATCCTGGTTTAATAATTGATTCAATAAGGGAAGGCTAGGTGCTTTAAACTTCACTATTTGGTTATTATCATACTCTTTAACGAGATTAATGGATTTTAGGGTTTTAGTTCCATCTGAAATTTTTAAAGTATCAAAATCCTGCTTTGAAAAAGGATTCACAATACTGAGTAACGAATAATCTGTGGAGGAATTGGTTTGAATGGCATTGAACTTCCATAAAGGTGGTTCATTATTAATTGTGTCCTTATGAGCAGTAGTACTTTCACCACTGCTCCCTAAGCTTCCGCCTCCGCTACCCAGGCTTCCTCCACCACTACCAAGACTTCCTCCCGCCAGTGTTTGTGAACTCGTATTAAGTGGTTGCCAAATTTTAAACTTTGTTTGAGGCGAGGTATAAACTAAATTCATTTTTCCTGCGGGATCAACTTTCCAATGGGCTGAAGTTGTATTAATGACCGATTTCATTTCATCTGCATTTTCAGACGAATTCAAACTTTTGATAGAGGCCGCATAGCGAGCAGTGATTTCGCTTAAGTGAACACCGTAGACAGCGGGACTGCCATCAAGTGATACTTTTGAAACAACTCCAATTAACTCTCTATCTTTAATGATAAGACTTCCACTCATGCCAGGCTTAGCAAAGGTAGGAACTCTCAGCTGTTTTTTGAGTAGGCCTGAAATGGTAGTGTCTTTTTCACTCATTACTTTATAGGGATCAACTATAGGAGTATATGTTGTTAAATGGGATTGCATATAATCTATTCCTATTAGCCCATCTTTTCCATAGATGGGAAACCAATCTTTATTCTCTGAAAAAGAAAGATGTCCATCTTTTGTGATAGAAAAGCTTTGATGGGCCCAATATTTTAGAAATTGATCACTATCGAAGTAAAACTTTTGGGGGTTCTCATCAGATTGCTTTTTTTTAGAAAGTAGATTTACTTTTAAAAATGCAATATCAGCGATCGGATCATCAAAAATAAGATCCGCTGTAAATGAAGAAGCAGACATATCATCTATTAGACTATTCATTGCAGTGTAAGTCGTTTTTGGTATTTTAAATTTAATTCTTTTAGAGGGGGATTTTGGATTATTAAAGATCACATGAGATGAAGTTAAAATATGAACTTCATCTTCTAGCATAAATAAGATACCAGATCCTCTAAAGTAATTTCCTTCAACGTCGACAATGGGAGAATAGGCATTAGCCAGTGCTTTTGAAATTTGATCGTATTGATTATTTCGTCCTGAGCTGTAAGCCAGTGAGGAGGTAAATAATAGGAGAAATAAAACAAATCTAAAGTTTTTCATCCCGCAGAGTTAACTCCTGATTGAGACTGAGATGAGATCAAAGAATAATGAACGCCATCAAACTCAATAACCAAGTGATATTTACTTCTTAAGGAAGTAATAAGGGTATGTAGACGAGTGACATAACTTGGATCAATGGCTTCGTTACCCCAGATAACTTTAATTAGCTCTTCTCGGCTCACGGGCCCCTTAATAAGTCTGGAATGTGCAATTCCAACGACTGAATTTTTCCTAAACTGGGAGATGGGCCAGGGGGTACCATAAAGGGGATGTTCTCTTTTTAGATTTGGTTTTTGTCCTTGAGTCAGTTGATCAAACACTAATAATAAAGGTTTATATTTTCCATGACTTTCGGGAAGAGCACTTCTAATTTTAATGGCTTCCGATTTTTGACCTAAGCAGTATAAGGCAATGGATTTTAAAATGAGAGCCATATTTCCATCAATGGAGCAGCCATCTAATAAAAAATAGTCGTGGGCGGATTGAGCTGCTGTAAGTGACCCTTCAAAATTTCCGATCGATATAAATTCACAACTTAATGACTTATCGATACAACCACAGAGATCAAAGTATTTTTTACGAAGGGCATCTTGTTTTAGAAAATAAAGGGCACCAATCAAATAACTTTTAATTTGTTCACTAGAAGTTTTAATTGAAATTTGTTTATTTATGATGCTTCGAAGATATTTATGTTTATCTGGGGATTTTAGGAAAAAATCTTCTGCTTTAGCTAAATAATGATGAGCCCATTTGATGTGACCATTTTCATGAAGAATCGCAGCTGTTAGTAAATGAAGATCTCCTAATTGTAAAGAATTAAGTTCTCTTGTAGATAGGATTTTTAATAGGTGAAGTCCTTGACGATAATGTTGCTGATAAATATGAATTCTAATATTCAGTAAAGCTTGAAAATTTAAACTGAGGTTTATAGCCTCTTTGTGTAAAACTCCATTTAATGCATCTGGCACACAAGCCTTATAGAGCTCATACTCTGTTAAATCTTTTGATCCATAAGTTAACAAATGTCTAAACAATTGCCACTCAGATTGAATATTTTGGTTATTATCTAAATTTTCCATCATTATAGATGTAGAATTCAAAAGTTATGCCATTTTTTATGAAATCATATACTATTACAAGGGTTCTCCAAGGTGCGGCATCTTTTTTCAGAGTTTCGATGCGTTGATCGATGGTTTTTGCTTCGACATCGAAAGTTTGTTGTAGTGCGTTCCCATCTTTTTGGGAGTTTTCAAAAGTAGTAAGTAACTCACAGTGCTGACGATATAGGACTCGGGTTTACTATCTTCGGGAGCATGGGATAAAGAGTTCCAGGCTGATTCTAAATAATTATCATTTAATTTCACTTTTTGCGCCTAATGAGCCAAGAATTGAGCTTTACCGTAATCATTGGGTTTCTCTGATAATGTTGTTAATTTCATCAATTAAAATCTAACTAAATAAGAATACTAGAGAATAATAGCATTTTCACTTCGAGTTTTTTTATAATTATTTATTTCTCAGAACTTCTCAGTGTATTAATAAACAGTTTTTAGATATTAATTGTGTAAAGCAATTAAGCTAATAAATAAGGAGTCAAACATGAAGGTATTTATTTATAAATTATCTAAGGCTACTGTCTTAACTGTAATGGGACTTAGCTTTTTTAAAGCTCATTTAGCTGAAGCGGAAGACCTTATGCCTGTTGGCGAACCAGTTATAGAAATGTTTGAAACTACAGGAAAAGCATATATCAGTTGCCATCAAGGGGTAGATGGTGCTCGACAGCAAGCTTTAGGGCTTTGTAAATCCTATGGTTACGAAGCAAATGAAAATGAGTGTAGTATGGTTCATGCTGTAGAAAGAGTAGGGACTCTTACAGATAGTAAATACAAATATAGCTGCAGAATTAAAACGGCCGTTAAAATGCAAAAGTGGACATTAAAAACTGCTCCCAATGAAATAATCATGAAGTACAATAAACCCTATAATTATTCTGAGAAGCTTTTTAATCTTTTAGCTCAATTTACTAAAAACTCAAACTCACAGATTACTTTAAACTTAAAGTATAAGTCTAACCCCGACTATGGGATTTTTACCTTTTTCACAAAAGTACAAGGCACTTTAGACCTCGGAACAGCATGTGTTAAAGTTGAGAGTGATTATCAAGGTGACGCAATCGGCTATGAGGTGATGAAATACCTTGGTGGTAATATATCAAATGAAAACTTTGCCTTTTCAATCCAAGACTTGGGCAATTCTGGTTCATTTCTGGGGCTAACTGAGCCTAATGAAAGATGTTTTAGTGCACAGGTGTATATTAAATAGTGATATGATATTTTGATTTTTCGCCAGGTCAGAGGATACAAATTTTAGTAGCTATTTTTTATGGCTCAAACTTGTGTCCTCTGAAATGGAGGGAACTTCATAGGATCAATTAACAATTAAAGATTTTTTTCGAGATAGGTGAGAGTGTCTTGATAAGAGATGGACTTTCCAAAGAAATACCTTGTAGGTAGTGGCATTATTATTAAACCATAAACATGAATCGATTGATGTCATAGTGAGGTCTCATTCCAAACTCTAAATTAAATTTTCAATCCACTTTATTTTAAAGTAAAGCTTTTTTGCTCTTTAGGAAGGTTAGTGTGACAATTTAAGACTTATCACTTGTTGACGTACAAATTTGGTTAAGTGTTTGTAATAGCATGGTAAGTTCTCGATGAGTTGTGTTGACGAGTTCTTTGAGATCTAGGGATTCACCTAAATAAATCTGAACAATAGAGCGTAGTGGCGGAGCTTTTGACTCTTTGGAGAGTAAATTGATCTGGTTTCGACTCCAAATAATTCTTTGTAGCCGCAACCATTCGATAAGGGCCCGGTATTGTGAGATTTCTGTTTGAATTTGAGAAAGAGATATTATGGGATTTGAGTTATTCCATTGTGATTTGTTTATTCTTTTTATTTGATAATCTGATTTTATTTTTTTGATCATCCACAGGTCATTCTGTTCTGATAATTGAAGATAAGTGGGTTCTCGCAGCAGTGGCTCTGACCAACGTGGGGTTTCTATTTTGATAGAATCACCATGTCGCATAGAGGGGCGAGATTCCGTAGAATTAATAATTTTCTCCCAAGCTACACGCTGATTTTTTTTAATATCATTCAGTGTGCAGGATTTACAGTTAGGCCAAAGTTGAGTGATTTTCTTATCTAGCTGAGAGTTTTTCTTTGAAATAGTATCAATTCTATGACGTAACTCTTTTCTAATCATATTCAACTCAGCGGATAAACATTTCTCATCTTTATCAGAAGAAAGCGATATTGGGTTGGCTAAACCTTGGCAAGAGAAAAAATAAATTAAAAGAAGCAAAAAAATTTTATTACATTTTACCATTAGGAACTTCCACCTGAAGAAGTATCTTTTTGTTTCAGAGATCTGTAGGGAATGATTGTTTTACAGAAAGAGATTAATTGACGTCGCAGTTTTTTGTAGTTTTCAGAGGTATCTTCGTATAGCATTTTTTTGAGGAAAGCTCTCTTGTATTTAGCTTCAAATTCAAGACGTTTTACCAATAACTCACCGGAGATATTATTATCTTTGTACCAATCTAAATTATTCACTACCAATGTGTTCTCCAAATATTTCATGAAACTCTTTTTATATTTTTGCAATTCTTCTTTCTCTGCAGAGGTAAGGGATTCGTTGGCTAAAAGCTTGTTAAAATGATTTTCAAATTGCCCCATGCTTTCATTAATTTTACTTCTCATATGATTGTTATAGAGAGATGCGAGTTGTTCGTTGGTTAATTTTTTTGAATTGGGTTTTACTTCATTTTGAATAAACTCTAAATCTCTCCCCAAATCTCCATCAATAAAGGCAGCCATATCATCAATGGGATAAGAAGTTGCTTCGAGCATGACACGGAAATCCTCATTTGTTCTTTCTGCTACTAATTTAGTTCTTTCGCGTTTGGAGTAGAAATCTATATTACCATTTTCGAGTTGCTTAGCATAGGTTGCAGGAGGAATAATGTGAGAGTTTTGATTAGCACTCCATGAATTTGCGGGGGTTAATGCTGTTAATTGATCTTGTAAAATTTGAGCTCGTGAACTTTCGCTCATCCCTCTTAAATTCTTCCCAGTTTGACTCAGTTGTTCAATTTGAGGTTGATTATAAAAGTAATCTCCAATGGCAATTATAGAAATTCCTAGTCCTGTTAGAATCGAAAGTGGTAGGGTCGCTGCGCTCACAAGCATTGCCGCAATAATCATAACTACACTAAATGCAGCAATATTAACACCAACTTTAGTAGCATTGAGCGCGGCATTCTCCGCATTTTTCCAAAAGATATCATTGCAAGCAGTATCGCAGTTTTTTTTAATGTTTTTAATTTCTAGTTCATAATATCTTTCCCAGGATTTGATCTCCTCTTCTCTTGTGGTAAGATCATTCAAGCCATCAACGATCCCTTGGACGGGACAAGTTTTATCATAAGTTGAAAAGACACTTTGTTCTTTTGTAGAGGATCTATTGGAGGCGTTAGTGTAGTTTGGTGTAAGAAAAATGAAAATTATAAAGATCAGGTAAAATAAGTCTTTCATATAATCATTTATTTTCTTTATAGTTATTCATTTTAGTGGACGAACCAGTCGATGCGGAAGAGTTATTTTTTGATAAATATTGGATTAATTTTGTTATATTTTTTTGACAGTTCTCATTCGCGCAACATTGTTGAACGTTACTTTGTAATGGACTTAAGCTAATATTATAACCCAATTCAAATAAACCTTGCGCTTCTTGGGGAATATTTGAATAGTCTTTGCGAATCTGTTCTATTTCTCTTGAATTGAAAACTTTAACACGAGACTTTTTTGATGGTTTGAATTGCATCGAAATGATTTTATTCTCTTCAACTCGATAAGACCATTTCGTCATTTCATGAGTAGGAGTAAGCATTGATACGCTTGTGCTATCGAAAAGAGTGGATTTAGGTGATTTCTTAAAGGTGACTGAAACTTGAGATTCTTGAGGTGTAGATAAATGGCCCACTGAAAATGAAATTTCATTCACTGTACAACTAGGAGAACTCGATAGAGTTGGTATACTTGTTTGTTCGAAAATAAACTGATCAAATGCAGGATCTTTCCATCGAATTTCTGTTTGTTGATCCAAGGTAAGTGAAAAAAAAGCATTAATGTTTGATATGTATTGGCGATTTTCTTCTTTGATAGAAGTGGCAGCCGTTTGTTTATATTGATCATACCCCGTCCACAATGCATAACCTAAACCTAATATTGCCGCACCTCCTAAGGTGCGGGATATAGTCAGCCCAGCAGGAGGTGGTTTTCCAATTTTTGTTTCTGCTCCTGACCCGGCTAGTTTTTCATTTCGCATGGTTTTATTTGGTAAATTCATGGGAATGCTAGATTCGGGATGAACGCCCCCAGGCAAAATTGCTGGTCTCGGTGATGTCACTTTAGGAATTTTTTTGAGCTCATCAGGGACCAAAGAGAGTTTAGTTACTGGTGTTTGCGTAGCATAAATACTCCGAGGTTCTAATCTAAGAGCTTGCATGTAGTTCTCACTGTGTACTCCATTTGCACCTTCTCCGATATAATCATCTATTGCACCAAGGAGCCCTTTGCTTTTATCATTAATTGCAAAGGAAAAAGTTTCTGGAGCTTGGGAGTCAAATGTATGTCTTGCAACTACGGCAAGACCTTTGTGTTCTTTGGCAAACATATCGGCTGTAATATTTCCATCGCCAAATGCATCAATTTTGCCGCTAAGTAAATCATTGATCCCTGCCTCTGCATTTGAAAATGCTACCCGTTTACTATTCGGTGCATTTTTTTTTAAATCTACTTCAGGTATAGAGTCAGCAACACGTCCAACTTTTTTTCCATTAAGATCAGTCATTTTCTTAATTTTTTCTGCGTCTTCTTTTCTAACAATATAAGTACGTTCAACTTCAAAGTAAGGTTTAGAGTAGGTAATGCCTGGAAGCTCGCGACTTGGTAATACGGATAGCCCAGCGGCACCCATATCTACTTTACCTTGGGCAGGAAGGCGCCAGGTATCTTCAAGACTAGATGAAACAATTTTAAGTTGCAGTCCTTTGGATTCTGCAAATTTTCTTAAAAAAATAACATCACTCCCTTGCCATTGCCCAGTACTATCAATGTAGGCAACTGGTGGAAATGCAGGTGAAACAGCAACTGTTAAATAGCCAGGTGAAACTGTGTCGAATGCAATAGCAAAAAGATCGAAGCAAGAAATTAGAACTAAACTTAAGAAGATTTTCCAATTTAAATAATTCATTTATGAATAGTTTAGCATGAATTATAATTTCAATACAAAAACTGTTTCGCTGAAATCAAAACCCATTTGAAACAGACTCTTTTATCTAGACAAAAGTTAGATATCAAATTCTGATGGTTAATCTTAATAAGATGAAAGTTAAGTGGGAGGGGATAAGGAAAACAATGCAATATTTGAGGTGGTCTGACGATTATGAAGGCCCTTGTTTGACTAGCAATCCCTCAAAGTTTTGATCTACTTTTCAAAATAGACTATTGGCAAGGGCATCGTTTACGAACGAGGTGAGATTCTCCAAAGAAACACACCAATGCCAGCCACTAAAAGGTGTGCAAAAATCCAATATGGTACCGTACCGCCAAACAATGCTAATAAGACGCAGTTCCAATAAGTGCTGCCGCTGAACGATGAGCTGTGAATTTTCCTATCCAGGTCAGTAACCCGAACAGAATTATGAATGTGACTATCTGAAGAGCCCCAGGGACCAAAACCAGTGAGTAAAATAAGGTTCTGATGATTTCCATAAGAAAAGTATTCATAAAACCACTCCTTAGCATCCTGAGTGTTTTGGTAAGCTAGGATGATTGAACAAACAGGTCAACATTCTAAACTTTTATTCAATCAAAAGTAGCTCACTTCAATTGAAATTAATCTTGTGGGTACTGTTATTTAATTTTACATAAGTCCCCAATCTTTTGTTCCAATTTTCAAATTCAAGATCTTTAAATTAGCATCAGGATCATTAGAATACTAATCATATTGCCAACCGCTTCTGAAAAAAATATTATCTGGCTATATTATGTGATTCATTTTAAAGCAGTTTTTACGTTGTAACCCAATTTTTATTCTATTGTTGAAGTGTTGGACAGCACAGGTTCTCTCTATTTTTATTATGAGACATAGCTTACCGCATATATAAATATATATTATTTATAATTGAAGAACTTG